>Ga0058701_10001490_pt1 | contig 16702 bp, 12 predicted proteins | sample AgamicOrMae_FD_97039 | JGI IMG/M metagenome (GOLD analysis project Ga0058701, IMG submission 97039) | Agave microbial communities from Guanajuato, Mexico - Or.Ma.e | ecosystem: Host-associated > Plants > Phyllosphere > Phylloplane/Leaf | place: Guanajuato, Mexico | collected 2012-06-04
AAAAATTTTTTGTTCGATTTTGACGCTATTCTTCAGGTAGTAAAAATGAACCTTGGCAGCAAGTTTAGGGCTTTCCATAGCCATCTTGAAGTCCCGAAAGTTTGAAGAAAATCGGGGGCGGACTTTGTGGTATTCTCCTTGTAAGTTAGGTTAAGTTACGTTAGGTTAAGTTACGTTAGGTCAAGTTACGTTAGGTCAAGTTACGTTAGGTCAGGTTACGTTAGGTCAGGTTACGTTAGGTCAAGTTACGTTAGGTCAAGTTACGTTCGGTCAAGTTACGTTCGGTCAAGTTACGTTCGGTCAAGTTACATTAGGTCAAGTTACGTTTGGGTCACGTTGCATTTTCGCCAAATCCCACGTCGTATCGGTGATGGGTTCGAAACCTTGAGCGCCAAATCCCCTATCACACTGACCTGCTGCTGAAGGTCACGGACTTGAGCTGCCACGGCTACAAAGGCCCGCGGGCTCGCCGGCGACAAGGGCTCATTGGCGTCCCCGTTGAAGTCCGGAAGAGAGGCCGATCCCGGGCTTGTGGGGCACCGAGACAGCTCCAGCTCCTGAAACACGCGTCTACGAAAGTGTTCTTCCAAAGCCAGCAAGCATTTCCACAAGGCGCCGAGCACCGAGTCCGCGAGACACCTGATAACACTAAACGCGCAAAGAGTGCTGCAGCAGCGCCACGCGCTATACTACTGTACAGTTCGGCTCGCTTTGCGTACAGTCTCCGCCGATTCATGTGCACTGCCCTTCATCGCCATTGCTGCCATCAGCGACTTCGTGAATTTTAATCGTGATTAACTCGAGATCCATAAGAGATAAAGTAGCATGTCGGGTATGTTTTAGATCGCTCTCGAGCTGAGCAATTCAACGGTGGGATTAAACGCTCAATTATATTTACCGGATAAATGTCAGACACGTTTGAAAATGACGGAGTGGCGAAATCTGGCAACTCTGCAGGCCTATCACAATGCTAATACGGCGAAATCACGGCGTGGCCGGTAGCGGTCCGATACGTTTCGGTTTTTCTTTAAGGTCAGGGATCAATGATAGACATTTAAACGCGGGAAATCAGGTATTGAGATTTCTTTGTTGAGGTGAATACGACAATAGCATTATAGAGAAGTAGGTTGACATTCAAGAACGGGGCATCACTCTTGTGAAGGATTAGGTCCGTATTCCTAATTTTAAAATCTACTGGAATGAAATACGTTTCCACCTGAGTAGACTGGACTTGGTTGATTAAAAGTACCTTAGAGACAGCCTTATGTATCTCTGAGGGGTCGTCCATAAACTACGTCGACAAGATTTTAACCCTTTTCTACCCTCCTCCCCCTCACCGCTCTCTCTGCTCATTGTCAAAGTGCTTCTGTCGGCCGTCGGTGCCCTAGTCTCCCCGTGTGTTGACGTATTCTGAACGACCCCTGAGGAAGGTCTATTGATAATTCTTCTCATCTACACTGATAAGAATAATACGTGCTTACAATTAGACTAATATGTTTAGGGTTTTGCTTTTCAGTATACCTTGGTTATTGATGTAATACCGGGTTTTGCGCGTATTTGGGGTAGTTTTCGACATTAATAGATAAATCAATAGCGCTCATGTGGCTATTGATTGGACAGTATGAAAAGTATCATAAACACGTCATGTATTCGGTAAGGGGTCGTCCATAAAATACTTCAACACTAAAAAAGGAGGGGATGAAGTTCGCAATAGTCAACTTTTCATTACTTATTTTGTGCGACGCCTAAACTATGAACCTCAAACCGGTATTTTTTAAATTCATGTTTTCGTCAGAGCATTCTAGAAACGTTTATTAAAGTGAAAACCTTTATAAGCCGGTAAACATTTTAACTGTAAGCCAGATGTTTGTTTTTCCCTTCCCTTTTTTAAAATAACGTAAAGAAACAAGGTACTTCACAAGACTCACTCCAAAAGTGGTTTGTTTCGTATAACTACAACCTCTAGATGCGATTGTAGTCAAATTGACTTTACGTGTTATCGATTAACTGTATATTAATTCAAATGCAACCGTGCATTTCATCTGTTCTACCCCCCAATAAAATGTGGATGACGTTTGAAATTGGTTTACTATGCGGCCTGGAAGTTTGAAAGGATTTTGCCTTGACCTGTGGCCTACCGAGTCACAACCAAGGTGGCGCTATAACGGTGTAGTCACTTCTTACACACAAGAGAGAATGGGAGACGTTTTCTGACGCCGCACTTGTTTGTGCGGGTCGCCTACTTACAGGATGAAAAGCAGCTTGCTCGGGGAATCCCGGAAGAGTTCGACTTCGTTCGGCCCGAGCAAATGGAGCAAAGGCTGCCTTTCACCCTGTGAATAGGCAACCCGCACAAACAGTGGCGTCAGAAAACGTCTACCATTTTCGACGGGAGTGATTTCACCGTCATGGTCACCTTGCGGTCACAACAAAGCAATGCCCCGTTCCAAACAGGGCGGTCTTCATTGTGCTATGGTCACAAAGTCACAAGGGAGCACACGTGTGTACTCAAGTAAGCGTAGAAATTAATTCCTTACGGAAAAAGTAAGGTGTAGTAGGCAACCCGCTCGACACACAAATCTATCCGGTTGCCGAGGTGTGTCAATAACTCTCTCCCTCTCCCTGGGTCAGCTTGGTAAGTTCAAAAGGTAGACCTACTTTCATACCGAAAAATATGATAATATAGTTAGCATATAACTTGGACAACATCGTCGAATCTACCAACTCGGCCTTGAAATCGGAACATAACCGTCTTGATCACAAGTAAAACAGCGTGACTAAAACAGATTTTACAAGACGTGACAACTAAACTGAAGAATCGCACAAAGGTCACTGGATTATTCGATCGTATAAAAACTCGAACGAGCTAACCTATGAAATGTAAAGAAACTTTTCTAACGAACCGGAGCCACGGGATGACACAGGCAACCTACGATACCGGTACCGTATCGAATCTTTCGAGGAAGATTGGGCACGCATTGTATGTAGTTCTCAATGTCTCAACAAAGTTCCCCTCGCGTGCAGAAAAAAGTAAAGTGCAGCAAACGCATTGCAAAGTAAACTTCCCTTATCGTCTATCTGACCGAGTGACTTCCTAAGATGCAGACAGGTAAACAAACACCGCCCTTTCCAAGCAAGCGTACACATTACCTACCATTGAAACCGGGTAGAAAAAGCTTTTCCATTCCATAAGAGGAAACATTTTGATGCACAGCACTAAGCACGGATTCGATTCACCAACGGATCGATTTCACCTCTGACCACTTGACTTTGCTAGTGTCCGTTGCAACTAAACGGTGTGCGTTGTGTGTGGCCCCGATTGGGCGACTGAGGTGAGAGACAAAGACAGAAAGACTCCGGAGTGTTATTCGAAGACACGCGACAGGGATGGCCAACTTTAACACGACTCCGCTTAGACGCATGTACTACTGCTACCGGATATGCATGCAGTATGTGTTCTCTGTCGGGAGGTGGTAGGTCTATTTTCTACCTCTAATATTCTCTCGTTCGTTATGGTAACTGAGCCGAGCGTGGAGCGGGTCATAAGGCACTTTACCTGACCTGTTAAATTAGCCTGACAGTTGGCAACTTTGATATCGCGGCATATCCCGGCGGCAGGAGCTTGCTGCCGATGAGCTTCGCGGCAGTCGAGTGGATCCCCATTGAAGCGAGCCACAAGGCACCTAAAGTAGCCTAATCTTTTATACCTGACGTACAGTACACGGTTGCACATTTTTGCAGGTTGCAGGCTTTTGAGTATGAAAGATTGAATCAGGGTGGATCACAAGAGGAGAATATGACACCTGTCAAACCTGCTTATTTTCTTTTTTAACGGTTTTTGGATTTTGTTTAGTTATTTATATTTGGTTCTTTTCCCAATTATCTTTTGACCGAAAAATGCGAGTATTTTTGGGTACGTCTTAATGTACTTACCACTTACTTACCTAACCGAACTTAACTTGACTTAGGCTCTACAAAAATGGCTTGACCGTTTAAAAATACATGAGATGGACTAATAGGAGATCTAAACGCCAAGTCGATTAAAAACGGTAAAAAGTTCGAGTGAGACTACGAAGATTAGCCTCGGGCCGTGCGGGACCAAAACAAATAACTCAACTTGCACCCTCCCCCGAGGAGAAAGGTTGAGTTATTTGGGACTTCTAAATTTCACCTCCTCTCCCTTTTCATTCGTAATTTACGGATGCTCCTTGGGGAAGAAAAGAAAGGGGAAGTGCGGTTACGGATATTCTTTGACTAGAAGTTCTCAGAAGAAGCAATGGTGGATTTCGGCTGAGTTTGGGGTAGACTACACTGGTAGAAAGAAGGACTGGAAAAAGAGAAAGTCTCAAAGTTTAAGAAGCGAGGTTAGCCTTTGGTAACTCTACAGGTGATAAAACTGCTGTACTGCATCGTTGGTCGGTCAGGATGTCAGTGTGTCGAACCACAGCGTTTCCAGATTTTGCGACTCCGTCATTTTTATCGCCGCCAATATTTTAAGCAAAGGAAGAAAATATTTTTTTTTTGTTTGTTTGTTTTTTCAGGTATAGTTTGGACGCAGATCGGTGTCAATTCAACTTGCCTTTTCTAGTTGACTAATTTTCTCCTCGAGAAGAGCCACTTCTGCGTTATGCTGACGTTGTTCTTCCGCTAATTTTTCTTGCAACGCGTCGAGTGCCAACATTGCATCAAACAGAAGACCTTGCTTTTCACTTAGCTCGTTTCGAATTGATTCCGTTTCATTCTGAAAAATTAAAAAAATCCCCTAGTGTCTTTTCAAATATGGTAGCCCTGCGAATAAATGCTTCATGGGGAGTTACCTTTAATTCCTCGTACTTAAATAAAACCTCGGGGTTTTCTTTGCCCTTGGTTGAACCCTCTTCAAGAAAGTATATTCGTAGTTTAAGCTTGAAATTTTCTTTTTTGAGCTGGGATAATATATCGTCGTATTCCTTCATTGTGAGGCCGCGAGATGGTGTAATATCTCGGACTCGTCGAGGCTCAGTGACTTCATCTGAGGACTCTGTCATCAATACGAATCATAAATACGGCCCCGGGGGGAGCAATGGGGCCGGGGGAAGCATGCACAGTATTGCAGTGAGGTCTTTGGGGACAGCAAATCACATTTTGGGCTTTTTCTTTAGATCACTTGGTCTGATTTCACCCATTCATTCAAAGTCAGTATCCCCTAATCCGCTTTAGTGTGGGGAGGGAGGAGTCACAAAAAGGCCGCAATTTAAGGTAAAAGCGGAATAGCGAAGGCGCTAGAACTCGTTGACAATCTGTGAGTGTTACGTCAGAGGTTTATTTCGATTCTCTACCATGAGTCTACCAGGTTGCCAATAAGTTCTTCGCTTTACTGCGAGGATGAAGGGAAGATTCCCCTCCCCCCTTTGGCGATTTCCGTTTATTTGCTTAGGTACCCACGATACTACCCGTTTTGCCTCAAGGTTGAAATACCTAATGCCACTAAAGCATATGAAAGCGTTTTTGTTTCGCGGAACTTATCGTTGACATGTGTGAAAAAAGTACAATCTGGAATGTAAAACACTATAAGTACCAGTATACCACCACCAAGGCAAACATACATCAACTGGTATTACATCAAAAACGTTTTACCTTCGATGTTATCGTGATGATCGGGATCCATTTCAGAGAAAGAAATCGCAATTTCACTTCAAAATATCGCAGATTTCAGATCATTTCACCTTTTTTTGCTTTTAAACCTTTTAGATTGCATAACCTTCGTCCCGCGGTTTCGTTACGAAGAGCAACAATGCAACTCGTCATTGGTTGAGCGCCTCGGCAAATTGAAGTTTTATTTTCAAACTTTATTTTTTAGTTATTTATCAGAGTTTTTTCTCTCAAAGTGATGCCAAACATAGTAAAAGCATTTATTTTCAGTAATTTTGTGAACGTGAAAAGCAATCACGCCACATGTTAAGCGCCATTGCGATTAAGAGAAACAGCTTATTAATCAGAGGGCTGCTATTGCTTTAAGACTCAATACAAAGCTATCATTTAGAATGGAAAATGGAGTGAGAAATAATATGCCTAATTGCAATAAACAAGTTCCTCGTTCGTCTCAAATAAGATCTCAATCAGTGCGGCAAGTTGCGCGCTGTTTTTATACTTTCCGCGCTTTTCATAGACGGAATATGAATGGTCACCGAAATTCGCCCTCATCTCGCATGGTGCTAATTGTGGCTAAAAGCGACGGAGGGCGTAAATATTTTATGAATACCTAGTCTTTCTTAAAAAAACAAGTTAACGAATCAATCATTAGAACCCTTAAAATACTTTCACAAGAACAAAAAAAAAAAGGCGATGAAGGGGGTATTTGAGGCTTTCATCGTTCTCTGCCCTATTGAGTGTTTTCTTTCTCTGCGTTCCTCAGTGGCCAGTGGCTGTTGATGAGCTCAGGTTGTTGGATGCGTTTGTGGGCCGATGTGTGATGTTTATGCTTTCGTTTAATTTTGATTTCATGACAGATTTATGACTTTTATTGATATCTCGGACTCGTAAATGATGCAGAGTGTTATAAATAACTTGAAGGGGACCGCTCTGGGAGTTGCCGAGCTCTTCACACCTGTTTTGAAGGTATATCTGATAACCAGTTTTTGTCATTGCGTCTTCATTATGTGTTCGTTATTTCGTAGTTTGACGTCATTCATTGGTTTCCAATGTTTTGTTTTCCGGAATACGATTTTTGGGAAACCTCCCACATTTATCGGTAATGCAGACATTGCATGTTGTGTCTTACCTGCCCCACCTGAGGTTGCATTCTTACCTCTTGTCAGATGTTACTTGTTTACTTACTGCAAGAATTATGATCCCTTATTTAACTCTCAAGAGATAAATCTACATCTCAGGGGAAAAATTCCTTACAAGGAATTGAAATTTTTCATAACCAAATCAGGCTCCTCATTATCATGCCTTCTGCTTTCAGAGTATCAATTTCATTGGTAACCTTTTAAAATTGCTTATCGCCTAGAGAATGAATTTCTTTTTCATTATATTGTCAGTCAGTGCCATGTTGCAAGATAAATATTATTCTAAAGTGAAGATTGTTCTCAGATTATCGTGTTCTTGGAAGATGCTAAAACTTTTGTATTTCAGGGATGTCTGTAATTGTTTTCACCCGGGTTTTGTGGTTTTGTAGAAAAGGGTTGAAATATTTATAACCAACCAATTTTGTGTTGTACCCTAATTGTCAGATAAAAAGTTTCTGGGGATTAATGATTTGCAGCTATGTTTCACCACAGCGCTTTCATAACTCTTTACTTTCTTTGTCAAAGTATGGATTACTAACCCGCTCTCACACTGTGTTTTCCCACTCCTTTTACATTTCTGCTCTTTAAAAAAATTGATATTACTTGAGTACAATGACTATGATTTTTATGTATTAAAGACAAGGTTCCTTTCTTATCAATTTTGTAGTTTTATCAGTAAAGAATCTTTGTCAGAAAACATGTTTAAAAAGTTCACATATTTTTTAGAAAAATCTGTGGGGTTTTAATTTAAATTCCAAATCAAATAATTTTTTAGCAATGTTGAAATTTACTGTACCATCAACTGTCATAGGCATCTGTGCTGATAAACTCATGAGAAAGACAACTGTTGGCAGCAAATTAGTGATGAACATAAACCTTGAATGACAACTGATGTTAAAAAAAATCATCTATTTTGAGCATTGTTTCCAAGTCTGTAAGCTGGTGGTAAACTCAATTTTGTACATCCCTTTTGACCAGCTTCCTCATTGGCTTGGATTTTTCCTTCCCCTTCTATTCAGGAAAGCAGTGAAGTTTGGAATGAAACATCACTGTCGTAGCGTCGATAAAATTATGACAGGCGTTATATCCACGTAACGTGCGCGAAACATCAAAAACATTACGCGCACGTAAGGCGTTACATATATCCGCTAGACGTAACCCAAAATACCTTTGAAAACTCCACTTTTTAAAAGCTTAATTTTCATTCTTTAGGACAGAATGTCTCGTCTATAAATATCAAGATAATGAGTTCTTAGCCATCTCTGTGGAAGAGCTTATTTACTAGGGGTTGAGACTTTTGATCACGACTCTATCGAAATGGAAGAAATGTTCGAATAGAAACAATTTCAATCCAATATTTAATGAAATAAAGGGCAAGCCCGAAACATGAATCGTAAACAATCTGTAATGAAAAATGTATAACTTTGTCCGTTTTTGCACCAGGAGGAGCAAAGACATAAAATCATGGGATTATTTTCTTCCTCCTATAAAATCCAGACAGTAAACATTTCGTTAACGCTCAGGAGTTCCTTCGAAAAAGTTTCGATTTGATAGAGCGAATACGGAAAAATCATTGTTTCGAACAGCTATCTCAGTTCGGCGTCCGATCGCGCCGTGTCGGAAACTTTTGCCTGTTAACTTGTGCTTCGTGCATAAATTACTTAATTGCGGTTTGATTAAAGCTGGATTACGACCCCACAGGGCGATGGCCGTCAGTGCAATAGCAGCTTAACTCATTTTCATTCCAATTTCCTGTTTTGCCACAAGTTTTGGAATAAAAATATCCCCTCTTTTCTTTAACAGTGTTTTCAAAATTCACGGATATTTTATTTATTTATATATATATATATTTTATTTTTTTTACGGAAAAAAAGGACATTCTTTTTGGAGACCTCTCATAGTTCTCTATTTTATTCAGCAATAAGAAACGTTTCTTTTTTTTATTTTTTTTTTTTCATTATTTCTATTTGAAAAAATTTCCTGCATTTTTTATCACTACCATTTTTTGAAAACGGGTTCAATAGACCATTTCCCATGTAGATTCACCAAATTCAGCATTATGAAGAATTGCCATGTTGTATTTGGCGATTGACGTCGCTCAGATCACATTTCAAATTTCAAGATTTTGAAAGAAAAGAAAGGGGTTTGAGCAAGCATCTAATCCATTTGTGGAGCTTAGAGTATTTCCTTTTTTTTTTAAAAAAAAATAATAATAGTAGTAGAATATTTTGAGTTTGACAGAGTCCGTTGTATTACATCCGATGTGTTCCCTCATTTATTTTGGAGTTCCATTTTAGGTCCCTGTATCGAACCATGAATCGAGCAGCAACGCCTTGAGTACCGGTAGTCTTATTCGCGACGCGGGATCAGGAAGGACGTTTTCAGATTTACGCGTGTGCGCACTGTACAGTTGAGATCATAACTCGTGTCGCACTTGAATCAAGTGACTTCTTTTTTTATTAATTATTTTGCGTTGGTAAAACGAATGCACTTAAATACGGAGAACCTCGCGCTCGGTTAGGTCACTTCAATGGTATTGCCAACACAAATTGCTCGAAACTCGAAGTCCCAAGATTTAAATGCGACACGACTTATGGATCTCCACTGTACAAATTCTATCCGTTGGTGCGACCTAGTGTTTCCGAAGACTATGCGCTTTCACGATCCACTGTGCGGTTGTGCTTTGATAGAATGGAATGGAGGTGCCTTGCCTAGCGCGGATAAGGCGATCACGCTGCCCCGGAAACCACGAAATTATCCGACATAAATTCCACTGTAACATTCCTAATTCACTGACCGTTAACCGTTCATCACCTAACGTAACTCCATCAAGACTAATTCAACCGTTTCTACCACTTAACCAGGCCCAACCAATCTTAAAGTAACCTTTCCGTCACTCCCTCGACCAGACGTCACAAGCTAAGGGTAGAGCCCTAAAGAATAGAGAGGCGCAAATGAAACCCACGGCCGCCATGTTGAGCCCCGTTTTCGCGTTAAGAATACATTGGGCCGATCATGGCGGCTCCTATGGCAGGGGTCACCATTCGCTCTTCTCTACTTTTCAGGGCTTTAGCTAAGGGCAACTCGCCTGACCTAACCAAAATGTAAACCTATTCTGACCATTTCCTTACTCGCCCTACCTAACCTTGCTTTATTTTTCACCAGCCGTAACTCACTCCAACTGATTTACAATTAGCCGAAGTGTCATCTAAATCACGAGTCACTTTTTGGAGCCCTTCTCTAAAAAGTCACCCTTAAGCAAAAGTGGTCACCAATGTAATCTTTTTTACACTAGCAGTCGCCTGTCTGACGAATCGCAAGGCCATACTCTCATCGCACGTAAAAATACTAAATGGGAATTCCACATTGCAGACGGTAATTTTTTTCCATCTGGTCGTGGTTGCACTCATTAACGTGTAAATTAACGTATAAGTTATTTAGTTGACTTACACATGACTAGAAACGTAAAATTACTTACGAATTAACTGTTACGGTCCACAATTACGTGCACCTCAGTAATATTTGCGGCTAAACCTTATTCTAAAATGAACAAATTTCTGTGTTGTGAATATTTTTTGACCCTGAAATTTTCGCGTCTGTAGTATTTGTTCCTTTCCTCGTTTTTGTGTATTTTTTCCAGTAAATTTTAGGGGGTTATACCATGCCAAAGCGACCGTACTTTAACCTTGGTCCCCCGCATTTTCATTAAGGTTGGTAGAATTCCGTACCCCTCCCCAAGTAAAAACGCCTTATTTTTTTTTTAACGAAACCCAGTGCTGTGGAATTCTCAGCGAAGTTAATTTTATCGATTTTTGCGATTAGATTATCATTTTTTAGCCTATATCTATCAAACCGTTTCAGTTATGGAGGTGATTTACAAAGATAAAATGATATCCTAAACGTAAATTTATTAATTTCATTGGAAGAAAATAGCAACTATAAGCTAAAAAAATGATGAGAAATGCGGATGTGAAGGTCACCATTTTGTACTCCTCTCGATTCTTGGCCGAAAGCTACAAGGAACCTTACCCTATAAACATCCGGCAAAAAAAAAATAAATAAAAAGAGCGGTGATTTTTATCTAAAGGAGAAATTAAGTCTGTAATTTAATGTTTCAGACATGTTAGGTGATTTTATCGTGAAAAAGCTATGACCTAAATACGGTTGAAGATCCGCAAAATCCTCCCAACTCCGGAAGGCTCTAAATTGTGAATTGACGTAAACTCAGTCCATCATAGTGATAAAAAAAATCGTTTTTAAATTGCTTTAAACCTTAAAACGGCTTGAGATACGCAAATACCTGGAATCTCTGCATCTGGCTGCTCAGTATCGTTTTTACATCGACAATGAGTTATCAGTATGAATGAAACCTTTGGGGGGGGGGGTGGATCAAGGTACCATGCGTATTATTGTGAGATCCCACTAATCAATATAAAATTAAAGACAAGCACCCTGTTGGGAAATTTTATATTGTTATATTATGTGTCGATGCAATCGCTTGAACAAGCTCGTGCCGTATCTGTATCGGTTTTGGAGATATCGGCCAAAAATTGGACTTCTAATTTTCTTCTTGTCGTACTCTTTTCTGGATAAATTTTTCATTACATCTTGACCCATAATTTATGAAGAATCGACATACAAACCCGAAGGCTAGCTAAGATAAACCAAGGCGAGGTTTGGTCACGTGCCGAAGAAGGGTGGAACTCAGGAGGTGGAAAGTTCCACCTTTGAAGCCTACAGTGTATGACCGGATCGTGTCAACAAGAGCGCAACGAGCGATATCGGGGTCAAGCAACTGCAGCAGGCGCCGTGGCGCTTTGCGGCCGTGCCGCCGTTCGCGCCTCCGTCCGCGCCGCTTCGGCCGCCTCGTATATTACCATTCATCAATATTCTTGTTACTGGCTTAACCGCATAGAGTACACTCGCCCTCAAAACAATCAGCTGTGTCATCAGAGCCGCTGTTTCTTTCCGAGTGACTAATGGGACCTCTGTCGTGTTGCAGGAATCGAAATTCCGGGAGACTGGAGTGTTGACTCCAGACGAGTTCGTGGTCGCCGGCGACCACCTGGTGCACCGCTGCCCGACGTGGCAGTGGGCGACGGGAGACGAGTCAAAAATCAAGAGTTACCTACCCCCCAAAAAACAATTTCTCATAACCAGAAATGTGCCATGTTCAACGCGCTGTAAGCAGGTAATTTTCGCAGAAAACCTCAGGAAAAAAAGATGGCCGGGTGGCTAACAAGCGGAACTTAAGTGGAAAACTTCAGGATGGAAGTTTTAACATCAAGTTGTTTTTCCTTTGTATTTTACCGGAAGGAGTTTTCTTTTTAATCTTTCCTCCCAACGATCTAGATTTTACGTCATACTCTCGCTTTAAATCGTGAATTACCTTTTAACCGGCAAAGATAATCTGTTGATAAATCCCATATTTAAATTGCTCATCTCGAGAGCGATCCGAATCAGACCCGACATACTAAGTTATCTTCAATGTTTCAAGAGTTGATCGCAGTTAAAATTTACGAAATCTCGAAATCTGCCGACTCTGTCTTTGTCAATCGATTCCCACCCGACTTAGTCGACTTTTTTTCTTTGCTTCGTTTGATCTCTGTTCTACGGGGTGGAATTTTCAGACTTCGTTTTTAATGAATGCATTTTTCTCATTTTCAGATGGATATATCGCTTGATGAGCGAGTGATTGATGAGGACGACCCAGACGGTGGATGGGTCGACACTGTGCCAGTCGCAGGAATCGAAGAGGAAGTTTCAGAAATGACTTTAGATACAAAAGTAAGCCGCTTCGGGAAACACCTGCTATTATCGCAGCGTGTACTGAAGTAATTAAGGGTTGCTGAATAACTGAAATATTAGCTAAAATCAAGGGGTTATCTTTATAGTAAGATTACTAGCTCCAACATCCCTTTTAATAAATTCATGCGCGCAACAGAAAGCGGGTGAATGAGTAAATTTCGCGCGCCGGAGCTCGGAATCGAACCCTGATCCTCCCTCGTGGATGTTGGATGCGCTAGCATCTGCCTCAGACCAGCACGCAATCATCTTAGCGGTCAGTGTCGGGCAAGCAGGTGTTCCCGTTCTTGCATCTTGAAGAATTTGAAGAAGTCAAGGAGTTACTTTTGTTTGAAAAGCTGTGCGAAGAATTGGGGAAATCCTGGTTTACAAGTACATCTGGCGAATCTTCTTCTTCTTCTTTTTTTTGTGACAGTGTAAGGGTATCTTGAGCTAGGCTAAGCAAGGTTTTTTGGAGTCTATGCAAATTTTGGCCCCATGCATAGCAAGCACAGGTGAACATGTGCAAGCTGTATCGCTGGACAAGATCAAGTTCAATCGTGTGCCTTGCAAAATTAAGGCAGCTTAAGCTTGGCGCATCACAAACCTCGTCTAACTTACTCTGAAGTAACTAGAGCTTAGTCAAGAAACCGTGATTTTCCGCCTTGAAAAAACATGATTTTCTGGCAAGAAAAATCGTGTTTTTCTATCTTGAGGAAAAATATCCAGATTATTACTTTATTTCTGACGTTCATTTGTTAACTTAAGCCAAGCATATTGCAGACTTGAAGGCTGAGGTAATTTCAGCAAAGTCACGTGTTGGAAAAGTTTAAAACCCCTAATTCTTTGTGAAAAAAAAAGGATTCTGAGAGATGTTTTATTTTTTGTTGTTTTGATCTGGAAAAATGAGAACGTTGACTTTCGGCCCATGCGCAACAATCCGGTGAATCGATAATGGTTTGATTTCAGACAAACAGTGAAACGAAGTCATCGCCGGCGGCGCAAGGCTGCGATGATGATGAGGATGATGATAGCGAAGCGGCTGATATGGAAGAATTTGAGGAAAATGGTTTACTAGACGAAGATGATAAGGTGAGGCCCGCATACGAAACCGAAGACATCATCGTAGTTTACTCAAAATCTGATAGAAGTAATAGGTGTTTTTTTTTTGTGTGTGTGTTTTTAAATTCAAACATATCATGAATAAACCCTCAGCTGACCATGCCACGCAGTAAAATTTACATTGAAAGTATTTGTAGGGATTTATTTCTGCGTGAAACTATGCTAAATGCATCACCAAAATATTACGTTATTTCTAATTTAGGGGCTCTAAGACAGATTTTTTTAAAAATATGATAGCACGGGAAAAAAATTGTCAAGGGTTAATTTTGTCAGTTCAGAATGACAACGCTGAGCGGTAATCAGTTAGGAAGGAGCTTGGAGAAGACCTGTTACAAATTCTTCATGAACCAATCAACTCTGTTGAAACTCCTACAAAATTCGGGAAAATGTACATGACAAACTAAAGGAATTTTTAACTATGAAAAAATAAATGAAAGTTGATCATTCAATTGACGAAATCTTCTCAAAATCGCCGAAGTTTTATATCTTATTCAAGAATTTTTACTGTCGGTATAGCGACGGTTTTCTTCTTTTGTTGTGCTCGGGGGAGGAAGTGAGCGTCATTTATTTCTACAGGCTGAGAAATCGCCAAATCTTGATTCTTATAAATGGTCAAGAAAAGCTTATGGATGTTTGATCGCTTCAGACTAGTCAAGTTCAATGAAAACTTTAAAATCAATTTAGAAAAATTCGAAATGCAATCAAAGCTATTCCCTATGCGTAAATAAATCGTCCCAATTCAAATCTGACCGAAAATGAAGATTCCTTCAATTTTATAGAGACGTAAGAGTTGCTGATGTGACTCATCTCCGCGCTAAAATGCCCTGATTTAAAGGTTTTTGAGCAATGTTTCAGTTAAATGATCGATGAGGAATGTAATTTTTTTTGGCTTTGTATGTTCATTTTAAGGTATTTAACTATAGAGAAACTTTTTTTACAGCCACTTCCGGGCTACTTTTTCCACAAAACACTAAAAACAGGTATTTTTAGGTTAGGGTTCGTATGACACCTTGTAAGGTTCGCAAACTTTTGCCCTTCGAAAATTAAAAATCACTCCGGTAACCGGGGCTAAAATTTTAACCAACCGTGCAGCTATAAGTTTTGAGAGTTTTGACGACTGAAACCGGTGACGGTTAAAGCGATCAAACATCCTTGAACGATATCAGAGGACATCTGTAGGAAATGATCCTGAAGTTCGCAATGTTAATGTACTATCAGGAAAACTTTTCCTTCTGTTAACACTTTGTTTTTACGGGGGAAAATATTGACTTATCTTTTTGTCAACAGGCTACCTGTGTTTCTACTCCGAACGTAAAGGAAGAAGCAGAGGCGAGTTCCGCAGGTGGCAGCGGAGATGATATAGTTAGAACACGTACCTACGACCTACACATCACATACGATAAATATTACCAAACCCCCCGGCTTTGGATATTCGGCTACGATGAAGTAAGTTATTGAATATTCTCACGAGCTTTCTACAGCTGCGTTTAACCCTTTACCGCCTAGCGATGCTGTTCGGCAACGGAAAAAACTATTTTATAGGATATTTTCAGTTCAGTATTGTCATAATTTATAAAATATCACCCCTCCGGAAATCTGAAATTTAATTATTTAGGCATTTCCCAAAGCTTAAAATTGCGTATTTTAATGGAAAAAATTATTTCAATATCTCTTAAAGTGAATTTCACTCCAAATGTTTTAGGCTGTTATGGGTTAAAGAAAACCGATTTTTTTCTTCCTGAATAATCATGAAATGGCCTTTTGATTTTGAGTTAGTTGACTAGTCTTAGGTTTTTCTGCAAGCTTTTTTTATTACCTTCAAATTTTTAGAATGTATGAAAGGATTTTCTGAATTTTTTATAGAAGTACGGGGACGTTTGCTCTGACAAGTTATCCAAAATACTGTAACATCTCGTCTGTCATCATATGATTAAAAAAAAAAGAAGAAAAAAGGAAGATGAAAAATGATTTACCAAATTTAACCGTCATACTCAATCAAACTCGACATATCCATAGCTAACCACCCTAAAATAGTTCCCTTCACCCCACTCTTGCCCAATCTATCATTGAAAGGAGAAAAACTTGTTTTTAATTCAATAATTAATTTTTGTGTGCAGAATCGGAAGCATCTATCCGTCGAGGAGATGTTTGAGGATGTTAGTCAGGACCACGCCAAGAAAACTGTTACCATGGACACTCACCCGCACTTGCCCGGGCCCCCGATGGCATCAGTTCATCCGTGCAGGTAATTTTTTCATCATTTTTGTCAAGCTCATTTTTTAAGAATATGTCAACTCATCACTCTCCAGTCTTCAAAACGGGATAAGAGTGCGACAAACTTAGTTAATTTGCTTCGTCGTCTAACAGGCCTTTGCGGTCGATCTTAAGTATCCACCAAACAATTACGGTATCATATCCGCTTATTTTGTATTTTAAGGGATAAGGTTATCCGCACGTTAGATTTCTGTGAAGATCTCGCGCCAGAGGCGGGAATCGAACTCAAATTCTTCCATCTTGAGATTGAATGCGCTAGCATTTTCGCCCAAGTAATTAGCGATGGGAGATTGTCTTTTTGACTAGCACGCATTCAGGTTGGCGTCCAGGTGTCGTGCGAATAAACATTCCCTCAAGTAAAGTGGGATTTCAACTTTATGCAAGAGCGAATTCGAGTTTCAAAACGAGTTGCTTACGAAACTTTGAGCCTTATACCGCTCTGAATCATTTGTAATACAGAAATTTCAGTATTTTCAAGGTGCTTGATGATTCAGCTTTTTTACAGTTATTTACTGTACTTTGTTTTCACATATTTTTGAAGAACTCTTTGAATCTTGGTCTGTATTAGAGCAGGCAAGACGGGCTTTACCCTTGAAAGTTATTCTCTCCTGAATAAGACAAAACAACAGATTTTCAGAGACGAATATGATGGAGTTCTTTGGCGCTACATTTCCTAAAGAAGTAGAGAGCTGTCTGCGAATCGACCAGCTTGCAAAGAACTTATGTTGTTGATGTGTCGAGGCAATGTTTAC
>Ga0058701_10001491_pt1 | contig 16702 bp, 9 predicted proteins | sample AgamicOrMae_FD_97039 | JGI IMG/M metagenome (GOLD analysis project Ga0058701, IMG submission 97039) | Agave microbial communities from Guanajuato, Mexico - Or.Ma.e | ecosystem: Host-associated > Plants > Phyllosphere > Phylloplane/Leaf | place: Guanajuato, Mexico | collected 2012-06-04
ACAAGGGCGGATCCAGAGCCGTCGTAAGGGGGGGGGGCAATTTTCTTCGGCGCGCTATTTGGTTGCCTACCTTCGGGCGTGAATCCACGAAAACGATTTTACGTTGCTAAAAGGTAAACTACATCAAATGCCAATGCCTTCACTCGCTCTTCGGGCAATCTTTAAAACATGAACATTATTCAAACTGACTATTTTTCTTTCTTTCTTTCTTCCTTCCTCTCTCTCCTCTTTCCTTTTTTTGCCTAGGGGGGGGGGGCAATTGCCCCCTTTTCCCCCCCTTGGATCCGCCCTTGAGGGAAAACCGGGGAAGATCGTAATTCGGTTATTTTATAAGATATCCCCATCAACACGCATATCAATGAACAACTCTCGACGAGACCTTTTCATTGATATAATTGTTAGCAGATTTATATTCAAAAATAATTACGCTCTTCCTCTGTATTACATTCGTACCTAAAAAGAAGGGAGTACTTTTTACTGTGTACTCTTACAATGAAAACCGTAATTCCTGAGTTTGGCCTCTCAAATATTACGTTTACGTTCCTATCACAACAACCCATGTACTTCTTTGCTGCGTCCCTACCGCCGACCAAAAACAGCAGTTCCTCTTTACCCAGCCCCGCTTTCCCATACCCCAAATCTCGCCCAATCCAACCTGTACCAGCTCCCTCCATCCAACCGCCTATCCGCCCCCGAATTCAACGAGCTTAATTAGCCTCTCTCAAGCTAATAAAAGCCGTTCAACCCATAAGGAGATCGTTGAGCGATCATTACCCCAATCGCACTACGTGCCTGGACGCTTCACCTGAAAGATTTCCTTCTTCCATCAAGTACTTGTCACCGCGAGGAAACCCCAATGCATCGCCTTCTTAAGCCCCGCCGCATTTGAATGGATCACGCAATACGGGAGGGGAAGGGAGGGGAGGGAGGGAGGGGAAGTGGTGGGGGAGCGAGTGAGCCACCGGTGCCGGCGACCGCGTCGCGGGACGGCGGCGGCTCCCGACTCCCGCGCCGCCGGACGTCATGCTTGCTGCCAGTCTTCCCTTGTACTCTGGAGAAGACTCATGGAAGAGGAGCAGATCAGTGAATAACGTGCGAGTAATCAGTGAAGTGTGTCAGTGAACAGTGCGGGATTTTGTGAGCAACTTTTAAGCCGGTTTCGCAGTCTACCACGAACAGTGTCAAGGTAAGTAAAGGTGCAGAAGGCTCAGATAAAGCCGTTTTTTTTTGTTTTTTTTTTTCAAAGAAATAAAAGTTTGAACTGATTTTTATTTAAAAAGCGCGCCTAATTAGAAGACTAGTCGCGTCAATGATTTTTTTTTTCTTTTTGAGGCCCAACATTTTGTTAAATAATTCCGTTTGATTATTCACGTTTTTTTTTAAAAAAATTGATGAAAACGGTAAATATACTGATGAAAATTCATGTTGTATCGCGAAAAAATTTTCGAAAACACGACCAGTCATTACAGTGAAATAATTTCAAATACCTGCAGTTTCAAGGGGGTTCTTTGTAATGTTGACGAAGACTTCTTGGAATTTCCATATGTACAGTCAAACAAAGGGGGTGTTAAAGTTGTAATATTTCTTTAATACGAAATAAAAGGAACATTTTGGTCAAAAAATAGAAAATTAAAAAACAAAACAAAAAAAAGGTACAGATGAGAATAACTAAAAAAAAGTACTTGCTCGAAGTCGTATTATCAACTCTGATATAGAACACTATTTCAAACATATATTCCTAAATAAAAATGTTCATAATTCTTCTGACAAAGAATGTGGTTTGCACAATGCGAGATCCCTGAGAAAAACTCGTGTTATCTTTTTTGAAAAAAATCAGTTAAAGGTGATTTTAGAATTCATAACATTTACGAAAGAATGTAATGGGAACTTTCATTTACAGTTGAGTCTCGAATATAACGAACCTCGATATTAAGTTAATATCAAAAGCGCGCAATGATTGTTTTTTTCCGGTCCCCAGCGATGTCCTGTACGAAACAATGTGTAAGGATTGTCAATAGTACGTAACTCTCGGTAGTACGAATGTTTCCCTCGGTACCTTTGATTACGTAAATCGAAACTCGATTGTAGTTTAATCTCAGAGCGAAAAACAAGCGGTCAAAACTCAAAAAAGCGCAAAAAGTAAAAAAGGGGGGGGGTAAAAATGGCAAGGTAGCACATCAAATGAGAATGAGCAAAGTTTCGGCCCCTCATAAAGGTTAGGTTAGGTTTAGTCTTAATTTTAGTTGAAAATAACTAACTGGATACGATCATCAATGACTGTTGGGGTGAACTGCTCCACTTGTCAGTTTTCATCATAAATAAGCCAAAAGTTCACCTAAACACATTTAAGACTTAAGTTTTTACATATTTTAGAGGGTTGGTTTAATTATTGCTTAACGCTCTCCCTAAATATTTATGAGCACTGCGCAGAGAGTAAAATATTTTTATTATAGATGAGAAGCTTTTTATAAAAATCTGATTGAATTTTTCGACCTGTCCTGCTGATTGCTGGGCATAAAAGGTAACTCAGCGTTAGAGACTGAATATTTCATCTACTGGAACATCGCCTGTTCAAGAGAACTGTTTGTTTGTTTTCGAAGTTAGCACTTGTCATATGCCGATACACAAGCGAGAAAATGTTTTAAATTAAAATTTGAAATTACCAAGTATCCTACACCAACACGTATCTTACATCACTCAGAGAGAGAGAGAGAGAGGGAGAGAGAGAGAGAGAGCAGAAAGGCATTTTCGTTCATTTTGGACAGGTTCGGGCATAAATGGCTGGCGCGAGACTTTATCTTTTCCAAATTAGGGTTGGTACCACGACTAATGTATCTAGATAGGTGTTCCCGCGTTTCAGTCGATTTCAATTGTGTTGCCAACCTTTCGAAAAAAAATCACTTATCAGCCATTTATGTCTCGACTGTACCGTATACATAAATTGAGATTATATTGATGTACGCAAATACAACTCCAGAGTCTTTATGTCTTAAGCAACGACCGAGTCCGTTTATAACGCGATAGTACTATGACGTAAAAGGAGCTGAAAGCGGGAGTGTTCATACTCTTGTTCCTTACAAGGAACTGCACGCTGACGCACGTGGATGTCTTATAACCGGGAATAAGAAACCACAGTTTTCTTGCATTAGGGAATTCTTGGCATATGAAATTTCGCCCTTGCTTTGATTGAGAACGCTTCACAAACAACGAATGAACAAGTATAATACATAAGATATGAGGGTTATCAGTTATAAAGGGTCAGGTTATGGGCCTACCCAGGTAACGCTTATTCTCTACCAGGTGAGCTGCGAGCCCCTGAGGATTTTCTGAAATAACGCTACAACCTGCTCAACATGAGTGTCATGCGTGTTGCCTACTCCGGACTGGATTCCTGGCTTTTCAGCCTGTAGTGGGCAACACGCGTGGCACTCGTGTCGAGCAGGTTGTATCGTTATTTCAGAAAATCCTCAGGGGCTCGCAACCCACATGGTACATAACGAACAAGTGGAACACATAAGGCGTGAGGGTTTCCAGTTATAAAAAGGTCAGGTTATGGGTCAACCCAGACCATGTATTGTTAAGTGCACTTTGCTACATTTTTCTATCCTCGTTACGAGGTCTCTTATACTGACGGAAAAGCATCATAGCTACAAGAGCACGGAGGCTGTGTGGTACCAAGATAATGTTTTCCCTCCAACTCGCATAATTGTTCTTTGTGTGCGTAGCTGAATCATAGCCCGTGTGTGCCTTTCTCCTTTGCATTATCGCTCGCTCGGTCAATAGAGGTTATTATCAAAATCAGTTGTTCAGATAACTTGAAATTCGGTACTGCCAACATTTTAACACGTCAATACGAAGGGTGAACGTAACGAAAACTGACACTATGTTTGGATGATTGCGTTTGTCTTCTTCTTGCATTTTATGACGTCGCAAGCGGAGTGATAACGGATGCACAAGAACTTAATCTAAGTTAGCTTAGGTTAACTCAGGTTAAGTTAACTTAGGTTAAGTTAAATTAAGTTTAGTTAAATTAGGTTAATCTAACTTAGGTTAAGTTACATTAAGTTAACTAAGGTTAAGTTATATTAAATTAAGTTAAATTAGGTTAAGTTAACTTAGGTTAAGTTACCTTAGGTTAAGTTTCCTCAGGTTACCCTTACCTAAATTTACCCAAACTAGTCACCAGGCCGTGCAACAGCAATCGAAGCACAACGCACGTTAGGTTAGCCTTTCCTGTTACCGTCAAGGTAACCTCAGGTCGACCTAACCTACGACCTAAGCTACTAGAAAAACAAAAACAAACGCGGATTTTTCGTATTCACCTGCAACGTATCGCACTTTAAACTCATAATATTTTCTCCTGAAAACAATTGAAAAGAATGTAACATAACCTATACGTTGTTGTCCCTCGTTGATTTGAATAGGGTACAATGAAAGGTTTAACCTGGTTGGAATAAAAGACGAAGAAAAAAAAAGGGAAAATCAAAACTGAGAAAGTAACGGAAACTGACGGAAGATCGAAGAGGCCTGTTTGTTTACTTATGACCTGCGGCGGCCACCTGACCGACCATCGTGTCATGAATCGGTCGCCACGTCTGAATATCACGTCCATTATGTAGGAGCGTCGACGTAATACTCCTCACTTGACGACGGCCATTTGGAATCATAAAAATATATTTCAAAGTATCTTTTCAGTTCAGAATTGTCACACTTTAAAAAATATTACCCCACTGGGAACCTTAAATTTAATAATTTAGGCATTTACCAAAGCATAAAATTGCGTATTTTAGAGGAAAAAAATCCTTCCAATTTGACTAAGGTAAATTTCACTCCAAATACTTCGGGCTGTTATGGGTTAATAGTAATAGTCAATTATAAGTGAACTCCGGTTAAAAACTTCTATCGAGACTCAACTCGGCAAAGTGTCTGGTTGCTTCTGTTGGAACACTTCTATGTGCCCAATACGCTTTGCCAAACTCCCTAACAATCAATACGGTTTGCGTTAAACAATACGATCATACTTTATATAATTACACAGTAAAAAATAATCCCTGTTTTGTCCCATCCTATACCTGTTTTGGATATGAACGTGAAACACAGGAGGAGCGTAATTTGGTAATTTAGAACGATAATCCTATCAATGAGTTTATCACAGGGAGGTTCTCGTCGACAGTTCTTAATTGATATGGCTATTGATATGAGAATCTTCTAAAATAACCACATTACGCTCCTCCCTTGTATTACCTCAATATCTAGAACAGATCTTTGCAAAAGGAGAATCTTCATTTTAAGGCAACAAAATTCAAATTACTGGTCTGAAGAAATTCCAGTCGAAATATTCTCTGAATTTCAGTTATGTCGTTCTTAAATTAAAAAGTATAGAAATTAAAAACGAAGTCTAAAATTCAATGCGTATATCGGATTTTTTTCAGGTCGGTGATTTGACTTTTATTGCATTTGAATTGAAGATTCTCTTTTGACAATGTCGGACTACATAAAAAATCAGCGGGTTAGCTTATTTACTGTGTGTTTGAAAATATGGAGTTAACTGGCTTCAAACCGAGAAAATCTATACGTCACAAGAATCTTAGCAAGTTTGAGAAATGTCTGTATTCGCTTGGGAAATTTCATAAATGGAATTTCCTAGCTTCTGTTCCGCCCTGGTTAATTTTTTATTACATTATCAGCGTTAACAACATGAAAACCGCGTCAGTTACTTAAACCTTGATAAGGTAACGTCACTTGCCTTGAGCCTCGATTTGCTACCGCCTTGCTTCCCCCGCTGATCTACATCTTGGCCACTAATTGTAAGTAACATCAGACTACAACCGTTCAATAAATTAACTTAGGTTGTAAATTAGGTAATTGTGTGCCTAGTGCCTCGCTCCGCTCAGCTTGATAACCAAAAATGGACCCATGGAGAATATCTCCATGTTGGACAACAGAAAGTTAAATATCTAGTCTCCTAAAAATTTACAGTGAGTAGAATGCGGAACTCGCAGCTCTGTAAAATCGACACTTGAAATGGAACAGGTCCCAAAGAAAGACGGTCAACTCAATTGCCCATCCGATTAACGACGACCTGAGCTTATTGTCGAACACCGCTCAATCTCCCGTCGGCTTTAACTGGACATTAAGATACAGCAAATGTTATAAGTCTCAAAAAACCGTTATTTTCGTATTAAGACCAGAGATTTTGGCTGCACTCTCGTACACGTATCTATGACGCGTCTCTTCCACACCACACACACGTCTTTCGTCTACGTTTTTTGGAACCGAGATCTTCTCAGATTATAATTATTGACGAACGCGATAAACCTTGATTAAACTTTGATATGACGAGTAACGTTCCTATAAATACATAACCAGGTAACTAGGCGATGAGCCAGTATGATTTCTGGGAAGTACTGTATATAACTCAGGTGAAAAAAATGATGGCATAACGACACAACTATTACACGCATTATTGTAATTGACTTCGAATTCGAATATACTGTCAATTATTTTAAAGTGAGTTTCGATCCCGCCTAATAAAAATCCATTAAATTCAAAGTGCATGCTTGGAAAATCCACCAAATGCAAAGTGTTTGTTCCGATAATCCTCAACCCGCGAAATGCTTTTTTCTAAAAAAAATCCACGTAATGTAATACATTGTAGTTGGTGGGTTTTCGGAACAAGCACTTCTCGGTTGGTGGATTTTTACAACAAGCACTCTGCAGTTAGTGGATTTTTCGAACTAGCACTTCGCAGTTGGTAGTTTTTTTATTAAGAGGAGCCGATTTCTTACTTCTAAAACTTTTCGTCACTGTAAGCCTGACACCGCTTACTCGGAGGGTGGTTCACATGAGTCTGTGGCGCCACAAAGTTGCGCCACTGGTAATAGGACATTTGATTCAAATGAGACCTTCTACAGGGACTTAGACGCTATGCGCAGTGCACGGTGCAAATACATTATGACTAGGAGGATAAATTATTCAAAGCGGAAGTTAGGTTAGGTTAAGTGTCGTGTGCCTCGCTTCACTACCGCTCCGCTACCAGCGGCAACTACTGCCCCCGCAACGTCGCATCAGGTTGGTGACCGTGAGGTTAGGTTAACCAATGTGCCTTTTGCTTCACTCCGCTGGCTTGGCGATGGAAAGTTGACCACGAGAGGTTGAAACTTTTGAGGGGCTTACAGTAACGGTGAGGTTATCTAAATTCAACCAATCTCATATTATCTGTGTTGGTTTGGTCCTACTGAACAGGCTGTTGTGGGTTGTGTCCGTCTGCGTCACCTGTTCTACTCGCCTGATCTCTTCCATATTCACGGACCACAAAACAATGCAAGTCGAACATTTGTTCCTCGCGGCTCGCCTGTCGGAAGAAATCACAACGGTGGGAAATTGAAACCGAATTCGGAAGACCTTGACTTTTTTTCAAACAGTCACGGGCTGTGTAGATGACTTACGTTAACTTCTCAGAAACATTTCGCGAATTAAGGTTTACTACCCAAGTAGCGATAAAAAGTACCAACATCTCCAAAAAGAAATTTAAAATAAAATTTTAAAATTTTGGGAAAACGTTTATTTTTATTGCAAGCTCAAAAATTAGGATTCCAAGATAGTTACTGCAAATTGGGTGTAAATGCAATAATTATTACCTGATTTTTAAGGTTACCATTTTAAAAATCCAATATTACTTACTGCATATTCAAACTGATATTTTGTTTTCTTTCTCAAAAAGCGAGGTAAATACGGTAACAATAATTTTTCGTAAAATCGATTTAGGCCTACTTTGTGTTTTTCTGTGATAAAAAATGAACTTCAGATTTTTTAATTTGATAGATCGACGACTGTTACTCAAAAAGCTGTTTTGTATTAACAGCACACGTTTTTCTCTCTTTGAACATGCTACATTTACTTTGGAGTTTTATTACCGACGTAGCTCTTAGATTTTTTTTTAACTATCCCAGTGATCAATTTATACAACTGTACCAGCCAATATTTTTTCGCAATGGCATTTTGCAAATTGGATTAAACGAGGTATACACCATGACGCAGAGATTTATTTCTCTGATTAAAATTATTTGATTCTGGTATTCCTGCCCCAGCCGTAGGTAATAAGGTAATCATCAATACAACTTGCATTTTATTTGTTTTAAATAAGCTTATGCACTGCTAATTAAACAACAGCTCTTACAAGGTATAAGCCTTATTGTTGGTGGGCTCTTGATGCCGCGATGGGTCTATTGCAAACACTAGCTTCGAAAAAAAAATGTGTTACACCAGTTTGAACCGTTGGAATTGAAGGCTACTCTCGAACCGAAGCAGTTATTTTCCCCCAATGATGACAAAAACCTCTCCGCTTAATTTATAATTTTTGAGAAAAAAATATGGTCTGAACTTTATGTAGACCAAGGCTTCATTTTTTTAATGCAAAGTTCTCAGCGAGATATTTTAGCTGATTCTTTTAAATTTCAATTTCTTTATCATTCGTTGAGCGAATGATAAAGGAAATACACTGCGAAACTATGTGTGGAATTGCCAAAAACAGGTAAATTTTCAGCAGCGCAAACCTAACTGTGCGGCGCTGCCGCCAGGATAGTAAGGTTGAGTCACAGTAGACGGTCGGGCGCCGGCCGGCGCCTGTGGCGATGCGGCGGCAGAGCGCCTTTGACCGATATTTGAGTCACGCGAGGGAATAGTCTTCAATAGCCCACCCGTACAATAGTCTATTCGTCGGCTATGAGTCGCATCGCGCCCCACTTAAAAAAAAAAGAAACCTTAAAATATTTAGCAACACGCTTCTTTTTTTGGTGTGATTAGCCAATTAAATCCGAACACGGTAGACTGTCATATTAGCCTAGCTCGCGTGTGAAGATTATGTGTACTGTGACGTCACGTCAATTGGCGTAGCGTACTTCCGGCGACTGGAGACCGCCGCCGCGACCGCTGCGCTGCTACGGGCCAAGTCGCGAAATTTTCGCGCGCCGCGCGGGTAGCGCGAATTTCGAATTAAATCGTCGCGACGAGTCATATTACCCTCGATTAAATAATGCGAAAAGTGTTCCAAATGATGCGCGCATTTTCCACTTCTTGCGTTTTATCCTCCCAAGATGAGTGGAGCAAACAGCCAAGAGAGGCATAGTGCACCTAAACTAATTTAACGTAGGGGTTGCCAGGCTTAATGCTGCTTACTTTAGGTAGTTATTACTACTGCTGAGAAATAAGCGCCATTGAGCATGGCGATAAGCGAGCGGAGCGACAGTAAAGAGTGACACAGGGCACCAAACTTTAACTTACAGTAAGTTTGTATGATAAACGACTTACTCTTATATCCTTAACAGAGTTAGAACACTCACACGCTAAGTGTGTGACATATTTTTTTTTAATGTTTTGTAAAAGTAAATTGTTACTGTTAGAAATAGAAGTCATTAAGCATTGTCAAGACTGGCTTATTTTGTGTGGTATCTTACAATACGTGTGCCAGATGTAAAAACAATGGTGCCATACTGTTTTATGCGCTTTCAGTTTAGCAGCGAGGTTTCATTTGTAAAATGTTCTTCCTATAAAAAAAAATGGGGGCAAACATGGCCGACCACCGGAAGACCTACGAAGGTTGCCGAACAATTGCGAGGGTCGCCGAGCAACTACGACGATAGCCGAACGCTTTTATGGGACATCGGTCGAAAGAAAATCGTCATTCCGAGGTGAGGTGACGGCCAGTCGCTGAGAGTTGATTTCACAATCAGGCGATAATGTTCGTTCCGAAACTATGATTTAGTTGCAACGCGGTTTACCTTAAGGGTTTTTTTACTCCTTCCTATTCCATAATCCAAAGTAGCGTAATTTTTAGACAGGTTGGTAATATGCCTAATGTTATCTTTAAAAATACACCATGAGACGTTTCTTATTAAATCAACAAAATTTCCTGTGACTTGTTGAAGACTGATTGAAGCTAATGCCCATTTTTGAGTTGCCTTTTCTATACTACGCTCATTTTTTTTATCTCAAGGGGGAAAAAAAGACTTCCTTTTCCCTCCTAATGATTCCGCTGTACATTACAAAGAAAGAAAATTGGCACCCTTGCCAACGCCGAGTCAAGCGGTTTGATGTGGAAGATGCCTAACCTGTTCTTAAATGTCGTTAATGGGCCTTTTTTAGTTTTCTTGGAAAAATTGGGTCGCTCCCTCAACATTAAAAAAAAAGTTGTTGGAAATTTTTTAACATGAGTGGTTATCATTAGGTACACGTACCCACGTGTGTCCCGAGAGTTTGCATGCTACCCATCAGGTTAATGAAGGAGGGGAGGAGATTTTAAAATTCGGCTTAGGACGGAATTTTTCTTTTTTAAAATAATTTTTTAATACAAATAAATGAAAATTCACGGATTTTCCTTCTTTTTGCGAAATTCCCGGCCATTTCCCGTTTTTTTCCCCGGGTCATTCAATTTCCCAGCTAATTCCCGGTTTTTCCGGTCGCTAGACATCCCTGAAAGCAATCAGATAAAATATATTGGTATATTCCGAACTACTAATGGTAAGCGAAGCAAATATTTTTACTTAGGCAAAACTCACGACACAACAACAAAACGGACGGAAGTTACAATCGGACAGAAGTTACAACAAGTTACAAAAGTAATAAAAAACTCGAATAAACCGGTTCAAACGAGAGGTTAGGAGACACTATTGTCGTAGATTTTCGTTGTTTTCATGATTAGAATCCTGCCCAACAACAGTATTTAACAGAAGACAGAATGCTTGTGAGTTATGAGACGGACGGAATGTTACATTTATGGATGTTACTTACCGAAATTAGCGAAAATACGGGCGTGTTTCCGAGTTTACCTGCCCAAACGGGCCTGATTATTGTTTTTCAAGTGAGGTCAGACTTAGACTTCTAGAAAAAGCTCCCAAGTCGTCGTTCTCGGAGCCATTACGAGAACACAGGGACGCGAAATTTGAAGTAGTATCATATCTGTGCTAAAACCCTGAGACCATACGCTTATGGCTACTGAGAAATAACGGCCTTTTAAAAAAAAAACAGGTACACGCTAGTAATAGGAAAACTTACAATTAGCAACTTTCGAATTTTCCGAAACACGTTCACTTCTGCAGAAATATGGCTGAAAAAGTCGAAAATATGGCTCTGAGACACGGACGGAAGTTACATCTTAGAGATATCCTCTGACATGAGTTTTTAATTCTAAAAAACAATACCTCAGTCTCAAATAGGTATGTTCACGTTTCAGAGGGGAAAATCCTAATCAAAAAAAAAAAATCTGATAATATATTTCAAAACGGGGTAAAAGACACGTTTTTCCAAAAAATATAAGAATCTCCCCAATACCCATGTACTCAAACGCGACTAAAAGATAAAACACGGTGTTCACACGACAGTTAGAAAAAGTCACCTTTCAAATTTACTGGGTTACAACTCCCCAGCTCTACAGAACAGAATGTTTTAGCCAATCAAGGTCGACACACTAATGACTTAATTTTTGCGACCCAATGACGTTAATCAAGGGCCCGTTCCGTTATCATCTCATTATTATCTGGTCGTGAAGTTTTGGAAGGCGCACTACATTATTGATATCACACTTCCTGGGATCCGGTGCCCTTAATGGAGGACAACACACACCTGCGAAAGCACGTCCCACACACTACAACATATTCATTTCGTAAAAATTTAACTCTTGCTTCGGATTTGTATGATTTTTTTTTCCGGGGGAAAGGGATACATGATTGCTTCCCAAATCTTCAAATACGAAAACTTTTTTTTGCTGACGATGACTTTTTTTTCAAAACTGAAATTAGAAAGTTGAAAACCATTGTCTATTTTTGTAAGTCTTGCCTTATTTTTATGTCCTTAAAACTTTTTGATTATTTTTTAACAGTTTAAAATGCTGGCTTTAAATCAACTAATCGAAAGTTTGTCCCTATAATTTTCTTAACGGTCTTCCTGAACTCTTAAGAAAGCGTGTTTAAAAACTAAAAAAAATAAATAAAAAGAAACAAAAAAATTCATTTGAAAACTGAATGCAAAAAAGGAAGCTCCTACCATGCATGTAAAATGAACCAAACCAACTAATAAATAGGCCTGTAATATAAGTTGGATAATTTAACCTACAGTTCTTTGCATGTAGAAGATACATAATCAGCTATAAGAGATGAAATTGGTTTGTAATGTTAACGTGAATATCCGTAAATAATTGTTTATTCCTTAAAAATAGAATGCCCGACAACCTTTACCCCCTAGAATTCCCAGAGGGTGTCATTTTGACTCCTCCTGTGCATGAGTGAAACAATGCGTCTTTACGCGGAATTCCGATGATGAGCCAATGCCCTAATATTAGTTAAAGGTCCGCGAAGGTTTATTTTGTTCATTTGATATACTTCCTTTAACCAATGAAAGTTTGAAGTGGGCTACACTAGAGCCGAATGGACAACTGCAGGAAAAATATTGATGGGACCGCACAATTCACGCAGTCTTTATATTAAACCGAAAAAAAACACTGAAATCTTAAGTAAAGGTAAGTATACAGTATAATCACAGATAACGTGTTTTCTTTTTCAAAATCAGGATTTTTATGAAAGCCGAGGTGCCGAGACGCCAGCGGCCCGGTCAGGCAGTCAGCTGCAGATACTCGGCCGGCAAGGGTCATTGTTGCGCAGCAATCATATCTGAATAACGCGATACCTACCATAAAAATGGGTGCATTTACGGCTAAACGGGTCGAATTGTTACTCTATGGACACTAAATCATTGTATATCATACAATAACCTTTTATCCGGGCGAAAAAATCCTTTTCTTAGGTAATTGCACTTAGGCCCTAGGGCAAAGTATTTTAACCACAAAAATGCAGACACAATAAAACAGGCAAGTCAAGACCTGATTGCTTTACTGCTAGTTTCACGACCAGTTATGAAATAACGTGCTAAAAAAATGAAAAAATGGAAACGTAACTAGAAAAATACTAACGGAGTCAAAATGACACCCTCGGGCATTGGAGGTAAATTTTAAATTTGCAGGCGAAGAATCAAATTCAGGTAAGTGTTTGTATAGTGGTCATTAGCTCTGAAAATGAATAAAAGTCGCCAAATATTTTGTTCAAATCGTAAAATGTGGCGAAACGGTGCGAACAAACGTATCTCCAGGGTGTCAAAATGACACCCTTGGGCATATTCTAGTGTTAAGACAAACGATTAGACTTGTGCTTGGCTGTGTACTGTGCATGATGTGAGGAGACGAGAAATCGAGGTGAAAAAAAAACAACATAATAATAGTAAAATAACAGCACTTAGAAGAGAGAAACCTACGTAATTAACTGATGGAACCTCATGGAGCATCTTTTATTCCACAAGCTCACTTGTCAGAAAAGGAAAGCAACACTTGTTTCGTCATGAAAATATGTATTTTTTATTTTATTTATTTATTTTTTTAGTTGCAAAACTGCAATTTTATTGCACCAAAATTCTCAGTTCCTGACATCTGTTTAATAAAATCAATACTAAAAAATCATCGTTTCAAATTCTACAAAATATTAATTCTCTTCCTCTTTAATTTAAAGAAAAAAATACGGCGAACACTTTTTTAGAAGCAAAATTACACCGCATGAAAAATTACCGCGCCTTAAGAATACTGTAATTTTTGTTCCGCTTAAATTGGCAAGAACCGGCTGGGGGAAGATGAACACGAAGTCGCTACAGCCAGACTTTCCAGCAGTCTGCTATAGCAGATTTCAATTTTATTTTAGCAATAAAAGAAAAGCGCGACTAACACCGCGCGGTTAAGTTAATGACAGCTAAACCAGACATACTCCAAACTACTAAATTACGCGATAGGCCTACGCGTCTGGAGCTGGCGAACGCAATTGTCGCGAGAATTAACATTTTAAAAGGCCTATTACACACATATAAGAAAAGAAAGGGGCAAAAAAGGTTGGTGTTTTGTTGTGTTAAGAATGTTGTGGAAGCTTACCATTGCTTGATAAGTCCTCTGACTCAGTCTTGTAAATACGTTTACATGCAACAATGTATTAATTAGGCCTACCTATTTTGTAGGCCTTCTTGTATTGGGTTTTTAAGTCAAAAGAAGTAGTGTTTCTGTTGCTTCAAAAGATAGAATATCATACACATCGAGAGCCCTTTAATTTTAGTTGCCCTAAGGTTTGGTTATCATGTGTATTTCACAAAACAACCATATTACGTCAGCTTTGCACTCGTTTTCAGTTCCGCTTCCAAAACAGGTACCTTACACCACCCCACTTCCAAAAAAGGTATTATTTATTAATGTTTCTACGCTGTATCCCGCAAAGAAACCTCTGTTTCGCCTGTATTTCAAAGCTAAGCGCAGCGACAGCGAAGCGAGGAGCAGGGAAAATTGCTTAACTTCACCTTGTTTATTGTCATCAAGCCTTATGCCGTTTAAAGATTGGGTTTGCGTGCCTTGCGCCTCGCTTTCTGCTGCTCCACTCGGATCACGCCAACTCTGGTGCCGCTTACTTCTCGGCAGGAGTTTTTGCCATCGAGAGGTAAGCCGCATCAGGCTTAGTGACCGTTTACGTGCAGCCTCGTTCCGCCGGAATTCGGAACAAAAGGTAATGAAAAATTCGATTCTTAAAATCTAGGGCGCGGATGAAATATCGAGCGGCTAAAAATCACAACAGCGCGGCGGCACCGAAAAATAATGCATCTAAAAGGGTTAAACCATAATTTATCGCGAGTTCTTCCCTTTATTCAATTCGTCGGAAATCACAGGGGTGGTTTGATCCCGCGGGGCTTTCAACGATCAACAACCCCTGGGCTCCCGAACCACAAGAAAATAACTTTAGATGAGATGACGAAAAAATGGAGTAGAAGACATTATACACAGCCGGGGGGGTTTCCTATTGTTTTCACAGATAAGCGACGGCAATGTTTTTTCTCGAGAGAGCGGGCTAACTTGTAATAAGCTAACGAAATTGCTCATTTCGGCTAACTAAAATAGGAGATGTATCACCCCAAGCGCTTCGGCGGCGGAGTGCCGCTTCGGCGGAGTGCCGGTTCGGTGGGGTGCCGCTTCGGCGGGGTGCCGCTTCGGCGGGGGTCGTGCCGCTCCGCGCTCCGCTACCGCAAGCAACCGGTGCCGCCCGCATATTTACAAGAAAAGCGCTTTTCTCTTAAGATTTTCTTTTTTGGCATTAACGTGATGTTTACTCCGGGCAGATTCTGGTCTCAGATGAGGAGCGGGAAGCTGGGAAGTATTCTGATAAATATTTCATGATGTTGATGCGAAAAATTGATGGAGTTGAGGGATCTTGATCTGTGCGTATAAACTGATTTTAAAAAAAGGGGGGGGGTTCATTTTCAGGTCTTACCTGTTCTGAGTAAACAATACATTTTTTTATTTATTTTTTTACATTCTCAATGGCCTTATCATTCAACCTTATCTCAAATGGCCTTATCTTCAAAAGAAAACTTATTTCTTTTCGTTTAGGCTACCGCATTTAAAAACATTTCCGTTTAAATAAACTACCTTAGGGACACTTCATTTTTTTAGGTCAAATGTTTCTGAAAACTTTTCTATAGCTATCCTCACATTGCAATGATTCTAGGAACCCCATACAATGCATAATTAAACTATGCATTTGTAAGGTTGAATTTTCCACCTCAAAGGCACTACCTTATCCTGCCAGGCCGAGTGGGGGGATAGCGCTGCGAGCCCCACATTTCAGCTCCACCTCGTCTATCGCTGCCAATCATCAAACCGCTCACACAAGTTTGGTATAGTGCCATCGCTTTGCTACCGCTCCGCTCGGCTGTCGTTGAGCTTGATACCGCTAAATTTTCAGCAGAAGTTACCGCCGCTGAGAAGTAGCGTCTTTAGACCTACAACGTTGCATGGCGTGTGCTTCGCTCTGCTCGAATCCTCGACGGGTGGAACACAAAAGGTTGAAAATCAAACTTAGTTCTGCAGTTTCCACCTTTTCACATCTGATATTCTTAAAAGTCGTACACATAAGGTTAAAGGGGGATACAGGCACATAAAGGTCCCCATAACTATTGTGTTACCATTTAAGTACTATGCAAATGTACTTATCAATCAAGCCGCTCAAATATTGAACACCAAGAACACCAACACTAGTAAAAATAGCCCTGTGTTGGGCAGTCCTGTTCTACTGGAATGAATGTAAAGCGGGTCAACCACATATTTGGGTCGTTTTTTTTGTTGTTGTTTTTTTTACTACAGATGTGAGACTTCTGTTCTACAAAGGTTATTTCCAATGGCAAACTTAAAAATGTTTTGAATGTTTCAAATAAATGTTATTTTAATGATATGATTGTAAACGATTAACGCTAGGTTAAGAGTAGTGTTCCCCGCCCAGGAAAAAAACGGAAAAAAACGATGGGAAAAAAACGAAAAAAACGTTTTTTTTCCCCAGAGGTCCGGAAAGAAATGGAAAAAAACGATTTTTTGTCTTTGAGTGTAAATATCATGGATTTCAGACGAGACGTCATCGAAATCAGTAAGAAGACTACGCATTTGGAGTCATTTTGACTGCAGTGACATAACCTATAAAGGCACACCGGGTTTAAGTGCCATTCTGTATTTACCTTATCGTTTCCTAATCATTTTATTTCTTTTAAAAACGTTTGATAGACTGACAGGGTGACAACTAAGAGGAACAGACTGCGAGTCTGTCTCCTTTTTGGGGTGGCATTTTGACTCTTGCAAACCTGA
>Ga0058701_10001492_pt1 | contig 16701 bp, 11 predicted proteins | sample AgamicOrMae_FD_97039 | JGI IMG/M metagenome (GOLD analysis project Ga0058701, IMG submission 97039) | Agave microbial communities from Guanajuato, Mexico - Or.Ma.e | ecosystem: Host-associated > Plants > Phyllosphere > Phylloplane/Leaf | place: Guanajuato, Mexico | collected 2012-06-04
CGTGGGTACAGCGAACAGAAGAGTATTCGTGTGGGACCTGAGAAATATGAATTACGTACAGCAGAGGAGGGAGTCCAGCCTGAAGTACCAAACGAGATGCATCAGGTGTTTCCCAAATAAGCAGGTTAGTTTTGAAGATCTCCCTCAAGTTGTAACTTCGATGAAAGTTCAACAAACTCATCAAAAGCTGTGCACGTTATGCGAGAAAAAGCTTTGAAAGAACTGGACAAATACCATGTTTACGGCGGGGAGTTTTAGCCTTTGTACTTCGGTAGCCTATGGAAGCAGCTCAATGTACACATCGCCCTACATTTCCTTCTCTGTTATTGTTCGACAGGCGTACGTGTTGAGTAGTATCGAAGGAAGAGTCGCTGTTGAGTACCTCGACACCAGTCCAGAAGTCCAGAAAAAGAAATACGCCTTCAAATGCCACAGAATCAAAGAAAATGGCATGGAGCTTATTTACCCAGTTAACACTATAAGGCAAGTTGATTTTCTTCCAACGTCGAATAATCAATTAGTTGTGAAAACACCTACATTCCATTGTTGGGTTATCTTTACGCCTCGTTTTTTTACATTTCCTTCTCGTGTAACTTGGCTTGTTTTTCTGGGTACAGCTTCCACCAATCCTATAACACTTTCGCCACTGGTGGCTCAGACGGCTACGTTAACATCTGGGATGGTTTTAACAAGAAGAGACTCTGTCAGTTCCATCGGTATCCCACGTCTATTTCTTCCCTCTGCTTCAGTCATGACGGTGAGTGCAGCGAGGATTTCGTCCCCATGATTTTGGATGGCTGAACACTGATTGTTCTTTGTCTCGTTTCAGGCACTGTGCTGGCCATCGCTTGTTCATATATGCATCAGAATGAAACGCCTCCAGACCCTCTTCCCGAAGACAGTGTATTCATTAGGCATGTGACGGACCAAGAAACCAAGCCCAAGTAGAGCGTCATGCTCCGAAACTTCTGCATGTCGTAATTTTTTGTACATTTTCAGTACCTTTCTGGGTACATTTTTTTATTTTTACGTATTGTAAGATGTAAAAGGACAATGCTTCCGTAATCACAAGTCTCCGTTTTAAATAAAAGATTACTTAGCATCAGTTTTCTCCTTAGTCTCTTTCCCCGATGGTGGCTTTCGAGTCTCCAGCTGTTTACGTGCCCCCCTTTTTTGGGGTGTTGCTATTGACCCGACATGCATTAATATAAGGAGACTTGAGTGCACGGAACCCAACGTAATACATTTTAATTAGAAGGTGACTTGAACGCACGGAACCCAACCTAATGCATTTTAAATAGGGTAGTCGGGTCAATGGACACTCCCTTTTTTTTCAAGCCGATAGCCGTTCGAAAAAAAATATCAAGACAGTTGCAAATAATTACACCGTGTTACGCTCCTTTCAATCGCCTGTATTTCGGTAGGAGTAACAATGGACAGTAACCGCATTAACAGCAGAGTTAACTTTCATTACTACTTTAAAATTTTCTCATACATCGCACACCGAACACACACCGGTAACTTCACAAGAAATCAACCCGACAACTTCGATAACAAATCGTTGCAACGTGAACACAAAATCAAAATATCACTGCTTTCTTAATATCACTACTTTAGACGATGATTTCTCATGAAACAAAACATGTTTGGAAATAATTTTCAAAAATATTTTCAATAGCCGAAAAAAAATTATATTTGAAAAAGGTAAGAACAGTGACCTCTTGGCTTCTTCCTCTTTGATGTACTCCACAAGGGAATGTCCCAATCTTAGATACTTGGAAAAAAGAAATGCTTAGTCCGACTAGCAAAAAATTATCACTCTTGGAAAACCCCATGAAGTCAAATATTGCTACCGTCGATCCCTAAAGATTGAAGTGTTTGGATGTAGGTACGTATATACTTTGAGAACCGCTATAAATGATGAAGATCTACGCTAATCAGATATGATGTACATATCCCAGGATTTTGAGCATCACAAATCGAGAAATTTCCTCATGAGACGCGGTTAAATTAAACAAGAGCTAAACATTGCACTCTATGATGTTTATTTTGAAAATAAATAAAAGTCCGTCTATCACCTCGTTAATAATAGTAATAATGATAAAAGTTAAGCGTCAGTCTTAGTTGTTATCTATCTCCAAGAGTACTCTTTTGGTTTCTTAGGTTTTCTGAAGACTAATTTGGTTTGTTACACAGAGCCAAGGAAGAATAAGGAAAAACTGGTAAAGAAGCAGAGTGACAGTTACTTATTAGAATAGCACAGCATATTCGAACATCTTCCCACAGCCAAAATCTTGGAGAATCAACACTTAAAAAGAAAGAGAGAAAGAAACTTGGTATCTACAACAAGTATATGTACATTAACCTTGAGGAAAAGCACAATACAGAAATCAATAGCACATCAACAGTACTCTTAGGAAATAAAATAGACTGGGTTGTTTGACCACAGTTTAAAAAAATATATTACTATAAACAGTGTCGAAGGCCTCATTGTTCACTCTATACAAATGTACCCATACAAACAATCTTGCTCACAAATGTCTCTGTTCATAACACCACTTCACTCCACTTTGAGGCGTTTACTGTATTCTTCTTGTTGTCTTTCTTTCCACTCTGGCTTTGGCTTTGAGCGTTTCAGCTGTCCGTCCCTGAAAGTGAGCGAATGAAAGGATCCATTTTCACAAACGGGTAAAAATTAACGAATCCGGCGAATCACTCCACCATCCGAAAAGGAAATAAGTAATCTAAAATCACGACGTCATCATACCTTAGTATGGATTATTGCAGTGTATTACACCGTAAATTTCAAAGGTGGAATTACCTTGCATGGTGGTCACGTGACATATGCCCCGTTCGGCTGTCTTCGACTCTGATGCCGCTGTCGCCAAGCGGCATCAGGCTTGGCGACCGTTAGATAAGGTTAACTTACCTAGAGGCCTAGATATACTAAGAGACATTGAAGGTGCAGAACCATGGTAGCCGCCGTCTTGTTTCCGCAGTTTCTCCGTAAGCTGCAATGCATTTGATGGTACCAACAGAAACAAAATGGCGGCCCAATGCCTCCTCTCTAGTATATCCAGGCCTCATGGTTAACCTAGGTAAGGTTATGTGCCTTGTGCCTCGCTCCGCTCGGCTTGCAAATAATGCAAGCAGAGACGAAAGACAGAAAACAAGACATAGAAATTCCACCTTTCAAGTTTACAGCTTTGAGCAAACGAGCACGTATTAACGACAGTCTACGCCAAGCTTAGGCGCCGCAGAGTAGGATTGTAAGGACCAGTCCGCCGCGCCGTTTCAAACGGCTGCGTACGGTATATCCTTCCTCCGCTGTGCTTAGTCCTTGCGTACAAAAGCTCTAAACTTTCGAAGCAATCGAGATTGCATCTGCGCTTAAGTATCAATCGGCGTCCATAAAAACTTCATTTCCTTCATCACGGCGTTATTTTTACATGTTCAAAAGATCCCGCGCGTGGGCACTGGGCATTAACGAGTTTCCGAAAAAAACCATTTACGTAAGACAGTTCTTACCACATAAGGTCGACAAGGCCTCCTTGTTTAGCAATGACCTTCTTGACACGGTTGGCGAAATCGATGGCTGATTCGCCCTCCTGCTGCTGCATCGGCGGGAGGTACCACACATCACAGACTATGGCCCAACTCGTCATCATCATGTACAAGTATTGCATCATGGAGTAACGACTGCTGTTCCAGAAAGGATCGCCAAACCGAGGGTCGTACTGTTTAACAACAATTTAAGGTTAGCAACACAGGCATCCAAGACAAAACGCTCTTTCCATCCATAACTAATCGTCGCTTAATCAAGCGTCAGAACCCTTTGCTGCTTTACCAGACAATAAACTACAATCTTATTTCAAATTTTACGCATGTCTATTTTTTTCTCCCATGAAATTATGTGAAACTGAGCAACTAAGGGCGGCACCTACAAACGCCAAATTTCAAAACCGCTAACACCGTACCCGCCAGTATTCATAAGCGCCAATAATCATAATTGCCAAAGTCAAAGGTTTTGCTGTTGTTTATGTAAATTGTCCTTGTTTCCTCTAATATTTTCTGCTTTGTGACATTTCACCCAAATCGTATTTTTTTCCTTTTTTTTTACCTACTCTTCTTTGCTGAACAGGTTTCTGTTTACTTTTGATTGTTTATAGCCACCTGCCATTGAGCCAGTGCTCTCTTGGGTTGGCGTAATAAATGATTCAATAAAATTTAAAAAAAGGGGTTAGGTAAGGTTAGGTTCGGTTGGTAGCAGCATAGGCGGATTTGAAATTTGGCATTTATGATAGCTACCCAGCAACTAAAAATACTTTACAATTAGACACTTTAAAACGATGACACTTTTTGAGAGATTGTTATTTGTCTAAGTGATGATGGGTAAGTTCAAACAAAGCTTGTTTCTCATTTACTTCGACGTACCTTTATTGCAACAGGATAGATCGTACCTCCCACTTCAAAGCTACCCTTCTTAAATTGCATGACAGACGTGTTGTTAATACACGTGCCTTCTGGGAAGATGAGAATCGGAGGGTTGTTTGGATCTGACACGTGTTTTCTTAACCTGAAAATCAACAAAGGTAAGATTAGCTTTTGCCTTTCACAGCAATACGGCAGAGCAAGCCCGACACTACCTTTGTGCAACGGCCTCCCGATCCTTAACTTCACCTCGCTCGAACCAAATATGAGGCGACGCTCTAGCCAAAGCTCTCTGAAGGATACCCAGGAATCCACCGTGCCTTTGGCCGATCTACAAAAAGAAACATGCTTTGTCCTGACTGTGCCTCCAGTAAACAATGCTCACGTTACCCCAAGAAAACGGACAGAAGAAAAAAAAATGTGCACCATGCAAGTAACTGAATGCAATGCTCAAACTAGCTACTGCACTGTCAATTTGAAATACAGCATTTTCTACCTCATGTGTTCTCACTGATTTGATTATTCATTACATTACGAGGATTTACGAAAAACAATCGCGTCGGTTAAGTTTAGGCCAGGTGCCTTACGGCTCGCTTCACTATCGCTCAACTCGGCTGTCGCCGAACCTGTTGCCGCTTCTTTCTCAGGATTTGGCGATTGTTGGGTTAAGCTAAGTTGCGTGTTTCGTGCCTCACTCCACCCGGCTTTCCGACAAGAGATGGAACACAGGTAGAAAACGCCATTTTTTTTCAAATTTATTGTGCAATCGCATGCATTTCCCTCCACACGACTTGCTTAAGAATACCGCCTCAAGTATTCTTTAAAAGTGATAACCACACTGGCAATACGTTGTTCTGAGCATTTAGAAGTTGTCTTACTCGAACAAAGAGAGGGTAAATAAACTCATACTAGCAAAGGAAAAGTCCGACGTATCATCATGGAGGAAAGCATTTTTCTATTGCTATATGAAAACTTAGAAAAAGAAACTGATAGTGAAATCCTTACGGCGGGGGAAAAAAAGAAAAAAAAAAGTTTTTTTCGCCGCATAGATAAGTTTTAGATATTAAGAAAAAGCTGACATCTTTTTCAAAAATAAAGAACAATATCGCTATTACAAAAAGCTAACAGGCTTAAAAAGCAGCGCAGATTGTGAGAGACACTGCGAAAATGGAATGACGAGTACATCGGACGAAGCGATTAAAATACAGACGAAACTCCCTCCCATGAGGGCCGCCATGATGGGCACAATGTATTTCTTATGGGCGAACTGTGCTCAACATGGCGGAGGTGGTGTGGTGGGGGTTTGATTTGCACCTCTCTACTAAGTTATAGGGCTCTAGTTGACAGTACCGTCTCATTGCTTGGCGGTTGATTACCAACACAATCCGCCGAAACTTTTCATCCGCGCTTATACTGACGGTACAAAACTACTTTGACTTTTTTTTCTGGTGCATTTTTGATACAACTGATTAGCCAAAGTTGGTGATTTCGTTCTTTCTAACGGCTACCTAAAACATCGCGTTTGTGAAAACAGCATTTCTTCGAACATTTTTTTTTCTTGGCAACAACTAGATGCATCCAACACTAACTTGTAAGCAGAACTAGAAGACCCTCTTTAGGCAAGCAACCCTCAATTATTAGTGTCGTTCAAAACAGAGAAGTCGAGCGAGTTAGCATATTTGTTAACAAGCACAAAGAACAACAATCTGTTATCAGGAAAAGGCCAGGATTGGGTTCGGATCGGGAGCTGTGCAACCAGTGCAGCCAGATTTCGCCAGAGTTGGTCGAACTTCACCACGATTCAAACGAGAACCATGAGAGATAACCTTGCATGTCAGGTATGTTTTCGATTGCTCTCGCACTAAGCAATCCAAAAATAGAAATAATGACTAGGCTATCTTCACCGGTTAAAAAATTATCCGGCTTTGAAAGTAACGGAATCGCGACATCTGGGGATATAGAAGGCGACAAGGTTAGACAGTGCACGGGTATAGAGGCAACAGAAAGAGGAAATGCATCCGTCCACTATTTCGTTGGTTATCTTCGTCCCGCCTACAGACTCTCGAAATTTCATTATTTTCCGAGAAATCACATCTTTTCTTCGCATTTTCTTTTCAGGGCATTATTTCGGTCGAGACAATAGTTTTGGTTGGGTAAGATATGCCTCATAAACTATTTTTTTTAAATCGCTAAAATAAAAAAAAGCTGAAATAAAAACAAACTAAAACCTCTGCTGCTGCAAATTTGAATAAAAGACCACCGACATTCAACAGCAACAATCGAAAAACAAAAACGCAACATCATAAAGACAGCACTAAGATTCTAATGAAATCACACACGTGTAGGTACTAGACGAACCATAATCTCCCACATCGCTTGCGCCCCTGCAAGGTGTAGTATAGGCAACATACATACACAGCCGCTACGCGGGTTGCCTATCTCATACTTCTAAGGGGCCCTGTCCTTCATCTCACCCCTCTTTATTTTTTTTAAATATGGGTCTCCATTAAAAAGGATTTTTGTAATTAAAAATACATCTTTCAGAACAAAATAAGTCAAAATTTACGAATACCTAAGGTTTTTCTGAACGCAAATCTCCAAAAATCATTATAATAATATCATTTTTTTTTCAGAACCCCAGGTTACTCAACACACTCCGCATGTATCGTTCGCAAGAATCAGTAAATGGAGTGCGCTACATCACCTACAACCGCAAATAAAAAGAGGGCCTTAGAGAATGATTCGTGTTCGTACTCAGGAAAAGAGTCGAACTGAACGCTCATCGTAATTCAATCAGGCCGAGAAATGGCGTGTCTCGAATGGCTAGTCCTAACACTCTCCTCCCGACCCTCACACAAGCCATACTTCTACGCATCACACAGCAAACAAGGGGTCAACTAAACAAACACAACGCCAAAGAGATAGAAGAAAAATAAGAAATCGGTGCGCAACTTTCAACACGAATTTTTCCTCCCAGACAACACATTCAAACATGTCACTGTCACTGCCAGAGAGCTAACACGATTACGGGCTTTTTTTCCTTCCCAGTCTTTGGAGGGCGTCTTCGACTAGCGTTTGCGATTTTATCGGAGAAAAGAAATCGTTGACTTGAATTATTTTGATAGATGCTGACTTTGCATTTGACCGATTTGTATCCGGGAAATACTTAAAAGCTTTGTATTTTAGAAAATTAAAAATTACGTTTTGAAGTTTTTTTCTTTTTTTCTCTTGATATTTTGTTATGATATATATTTTCTGAACTGGTAATATTTTTGATTCATCCCAAGTTGCAATCGTATCTTTACTTGAATTGGCCGAAACTTCAGTAGGGATTTCCGCGGATGAGTTATTAATTTATTTGCAGTGGATCGAGAGCAGGTCATTGAGATAAACCATTGAGAGTAATTGGAATTCCGCACAGGCCGAATCGTCACGCTTTATTTTTTACGCGGTGTCAATAAGATAAAATACAGCGTGGTCTTTCCCCGTGAGTACCTGAAAACATACTCATTTCAAACAACGGTCTTCGTAAGAAAATCGAGAGTAAAAAAAATCATCTAAAAAACAAACCTGAATCCTATTTCTCCCATTACTTTTGCTGCTCGATACTAGTTTTCTTTCCGACCGATTCGTGTCATGAGAAAAGGGCTGTGTTTCGTAGGCTTAATTTTCATTCCTTGGCTCACAAAATGCACGCAAATCGGTTAAAAAAACAAAAAAAAAACACATAAAATCTGTTTCCTTGGTCTGTGATTCATTGTAGGTAACCATTTGTGATATTGTGATGTAGTCTATTTGTGATTTATTTATACACTGTTTGATGGCGCATATTTAGTCATATTGACAAATGTTTATTATTTGTTGGAATGAGGCACTTAGTCAACTCTTCTTTATTTATTGTTGTCTTTCTTAAAGAACTTTTTCTTGTTGTATTTGTGAGGTTTTCCTCACTGTGTCAAACCGTTTATGTTTTTTTGTGTTTATAACCCCTTACAGAGCTCTGCTCTCCGGGGTCTCATGGTTATAGAATAATTAAAAAAAATAGCACGCGAGGTTCATTTCCGGACGGATGACCCTAAAACCAGTATCTCCTAAATTGGAAATGGAGGATTTGGTTGACGGCAAGTACCTACGTATACTCGACCCTCCTTCGTTGAGGCAAATAGGAAAGATGACTTACCAGAGCGTAACAGTTATCACAGGCCAAGACCAGCACATCAATTGGAGACGTGTGATTGGCTACACAGATTCCGCGCTGTGGACGATTTTCCACATTGTGATATGTGATAACTGACGACAAGGCAGTGGACAGCACTCCAAAGCACATGATGGAGACCCAGCGGTTTAACCACCTCTTGAAGGGGCCTTCTGGAACATAGCCCACTATCGCTGTGCATAATGTGAGCCACATCACCTGTTGGACGATATACCACATGCTACAGACTTCACAAAACACCACAAAAAGCGGAGTCCACACGTCACGTCACTTCGCCTCGGCAAGCTGTGCCACCAGCTCTCGCTACACCTGCAAAGAACGATAGTTAGCCTGCACACTCCTGCCAACCTAGCGGCAGATAAACTCTCGGAAAGAGGGAAGGTGGTAAGGACATTGTTTAAAGACAGAGGGCGGAACCAACATGGTTGGGTCGTACTTGCTGGTACGTAACTAGTATTGTGAGTCGACATAGAATGGTCCTTTCCCAAGCATCATGCTTACCAAATGCAAGGCATGCCTGAAAGCAACCCATGTTTCAGCTCCGAACATTGGAGACGTCCTAGGACAGGATGTCCACAGAAAGAGGAAAACCTTACGACGGCTTCAATATTCAGCCGAGAAGCACGACAATTATCATCTTCAAAAAAGGATTCATTGCAATCCTAGGACTTCCACGAGCACGCTGCGTTGCCAGTATTGCGTTGGTCCCCTCTCTAGCATCAGGAGAATACGCTTCCTAAGAAAAGAGCCTGAATCAGGACTAGTCTCAAAGAGAGACACGCGCGACTTCAGATAGTCGTGCTCAACGAAGAAAGAAACCCTTCATTACATTTCGATAAAATGAACCTTTAACGAGGTGAAAATCCTTCCCGTTAAAGCGTGTTTTTCGTACGTAAACAAGACCGTTTGCTTAAAGGGACTTTGTACTTCAACTAGCTGTGGCAGTGCACTCTCAGTCCAGTTGAAAATCTATTGGGCGTCCCAAGATTCGTAGACAATCTCACTGGCAAACAGCTACTCAAGATACCTACGATTCGATGCCTGTTAATAGACGTCGTTAGGTCCACTGCGAACAGGCTTAAGACTACCTAGGATAGAGACATGACCTTGACAACTGGTTTCTGTCTAGGAAGCGATCATCCTGGGCTCGATAAGAGGGAGCGGGAGCAACACAAGTTTGGTTACTGGTGAAACCTTGTTTTTCCCAGTCATCCCGCATGCTGACAGACTCCCGACCACAAGGCACGACAGCAGAAAGCAACACAAGAACCAAGAGGCAGACTATGACAGCCTAAGAGGAGCCGGCCACGGGGGGTGGGCCTGTGGCCGCGGGCCAGGAGCCGACGATCCTGCCACCACGCACGCGCAAGACGTCTTCCCTGAATCGTCGCTCATCCTGTCCGCCTCGTGTCGTCACCACCACTCACCAAGGAAAAACAAGTTTTGGAAGATAAGAAGCAGACATCGACGGGGGTGGTGTGGTTAGCCACACAGATCCCGCCCGCTTTGGGGGCCCACTGCTCATTGTGAAAAGTGGTAACGGTTGAAAGAGCCCGAATGAAGAGCCGGAAGAACGTAAGCATCACGTATTTGTTTGCCACTCGCCTCATGCGTGCGTCTGGAATCGAACCGACGACCAAAGTACCCAGAAGTAACCAAGCCATCTGCAAAGAGTAGCAAATCGTTTATCATTTCCGTCTCGCTTCTTCCTTCCGACGCCACGCCACGCCGCCGCAGCGCTCACAGCCCACCCAAAACCATCTTCGATGCCAAAAGCTAGCAAAGCGCTCTCTTTGATCCTGTTGAAAATAATATGTCCATGCAGCTTCCTGTCACAACAAAATGGCATCATTTGATCGCTCGTCCCTCCACATCGTGGCCAGCAAATGCGACTCCATGTCCGGTCTGCCCTTCTCGGTCCTCCCCTCCTTTATTTCCAAACGCCGGATCGACATCAACGCTTTTCATTCCATAATGACGAGAAATCGCTAAAGGCGCCTGGCGCTGTTTTCCGTAACATCTTTTACAGTATTACACGACACGGATTTTCGTCCAGAGAGGACTTAAAGTTCAAAAGAACCAGCGAAAAAAATTTGGGTCAGAATTTTGAAAAATGGTATTTTACAACTGATAAGGTTTTTCATTTCAGTTAAGTAGAGGTTACATGTTAATGAATATTAGTGAAGATTTCGAAGTTGGGTAGATATTTGTGTAAGGTCTGGAACAGTCCATTGGAATGAAATGGGTCAATCTGTGACAAGGACATCATAGGTTATTAATATGGGGCACTCGTCACAGAGGCCTGAAAACCGGTTCACCTCAAGAGAAAAACGCCAAAATCTACACGATTATACTTAAAAAGTAGAATAAATGAGCATTTTCTACAGGCTGTGTTCACGGCAACCGGACAAAAAGTAATTAGTTAAAAATGTATCGATTTCGTGACACAAAATGGCATTATTTAAGAAAAAAAGTGAGAAGATATATAGATGAGAACTCCGTAGTTTTCTTTTTATGATGTCTGCACGTGCTAGCCATTGTGTCTTTTAATAATTGAAAAGTAACGTGGGCCCCAAGGTCACATTTAGCGATTTTTCACTACTCAAAAATAAGATAATTAATTACAAAAAAAATCAAATTAAAAAGAAACAAAAGAAAAATTCCTCGACGCCTGCGTTGAAGAAGCCTCAGGCGATGAAATTCGCATGGTTTACGAAGCACCCATGGGTGCCCACGAACCCACCACATTTACGTATTGGATGATGCCGAACTTGAATAAGAGAGGACGTCACAGGCACCCAAGGGATATTTCGACCACTAAAAAAAAAACAACAACACTGAACTCATAAAAGCAGACGGAAGATTGATAAACGTTTCCTTTGTGGGTATAAAGGATGAAACTGATGATGTATACATGATTTCATACAGTAACAGCTTTCAGGGTCTACATGTAGATTACTTAATTATTTGTAATAAATGACCAGACCAGTCTACCCGATAACAGGTAAGATAAAAAGAGTGCGTTCGTTCTTTAAGACGTAGAGCGGCTATGCTGGGTATTTTAGGCCGAGATTTAAGGCAACTGTTTCACACCATCATTCAGTTTGTGGAAAAAACGACGAGCTACCGAAATACAAAACTAAATTTCGAGTTAGTTCTTTTTTAAAAAAATAAAATAAAAATAAAAGGTCAGAAGTAGGGTGCCCTTCATTAAGATTTTGAATGAAACAACTCAGATCTGACGAGAGAATCCATGCAAAAGTTCTATTTGGGATATTCATGGAAGAAATTCCATGTTGGAGACGAACGCAATTCGAACTTGCAAAGACAGGTCCGAAAAGCGGATTTTAGGTCTTTTCAATGAGATGCCAATCAAACGCACGTTTCAAACTATATTTCCGGGTCACAAGGGCAAGGAACATTGGCCGGCACTTTTTGCTCTGCACAAGCATCGTAAGTAAACACGACTTTCCGGATATTTTAAGACAGGACTTTAAAATAGAGACACGCCTAAAAAAAGGAACTGCATGGTATACAGTCCACGACAAAAACTATGAGAAATTGAGTTAACAAAGCGATTACCTCTTAGGATCTTGACAGTACTAAAAGTCCAAAAGCTCACTGTTTAGAGGTTATTAATTTTTTTGCTTCGATGTCAATTTGCTCACGCGAGAACTGAGTACAAAGGTAATAATGAAAATTGCATCGGAAATCAAAATCCATTTTTAAACGTGAATATTATTTGACTTGTATAGCTCACTCTAGATAGAGCCTGGCTATCGGGGAAAATGAAGAAATGAATAAATAACTAAAAATAAAATAAAAGAAAAATACTATGAACAATGCAGAGCCACAACAAAGGATGATTAAAAATAAGAGTAGACAAAAAGAGTACTTACCCCAAAAAAGCAGATGAGGACCCTCAATGGAAAAAGGAAGAAATATCTCATAATAAAACCGAACATCCATATGACGGTTAGTCTCCAACTAATGAACTCATAATGCCTATTTGTCCTTGTCAGCAAATTCCACGACTGGAAAAGAAATGCTCCTTTTAGCACTCTTCAACGTAAGCGATTGGCTTCATTCCGGAAAGAAAGAAATTGAAAGTATGATCCAGCACAGCGCATATCAATTTGGGCGCTAAGCGGTCACATTTCATCCTTGTTTCCCGGAAAACTTGATTAAAGTAGTCTCCATTTTGCAGCAAACGCTTAGGTAAACTTCCAAAAAAAAACTTAAATTTTTTTTCGTAAATAACTAATATGTTACGTTTGAGCTTTTGTAGTGGCTGATATTTGCTGTAGTAAGCTAACAGATTTTTTTTCATTCAGAAAAATATTATTAAATTTGAGGGGAAGCAGAGGCTGATATCTGCCATAGTAAGCTAACAGTGTTTTTTTTTGTTTTTTTTTTTTAGATTTTTTTCAAATTTAAGAAGGGAAGTTATGTTACCTAACTGGATAACCTCAGCCAACCAAATCCATTTTTGCGAAATGTACGCAAATTTTTCCTAACAAGAAAGTAATCCAAATATTGAAAAAAAAAAGAAAAAAGGATAAGAACTCAAAAATCATTTTACAAATATACATACGCGTCTTAAACGCAAAAAATGTATACATTCGTTAACTCTAACAAAGATTTTTTCGCAGGAGTTTTCTGCGCAGCGCAAGCGAGGATGCACTTCCGGCAAACAAGAATGAAAACTTGGATAGGATCATAGGGCGATTGGATTACTCTTTATTTCAAAGACGCTGTGAAGCATTTCAGATAATTTTCAGTCGCTCTTACCCGAAGTTCTTCTGCTTCAAATCGCGATGTAACTAGGTCTTCAATTATGGCTTCTACGCCGCCTTTTACAAAGTCTAAGCAGTCCCACAGTTCAAACTCCCGCTTGGGTGAGTCTTCGTTACCCTTTACTGGGGATTCTAAAACCTCCTGAAACAAAAACAATCATCAAACCAAAACTGAACTCTCACAACCCCTCCAAAAACCCACCACAAAGCAGCAATCATAGCCGCCGAAAATTCTTCCAAGCACCAAAATCGGCAAGTAAGAATAAATGTCCTTTCATAAGCACAAGAAAATAATAGAATCTTCAAGAAAGGTATTTCCAAATTTGAGGTTTGTCTTTTGCTTACTGTAAATTTTACGGGTGTGCTTTTCCACCTCCCGAGTTCCACTCTATCTTATAATAAGAATAAATTTTGAGGATTAATAACACACAGCCAACCAAGTGGGCTGGGCTTGGTAAACCTTGGTTGTTAGGTTAGTTAAGGTTAAGTGCCGTGCTGGGCTCGGCGACGAAACGTCCAACACAAAAGGTAGGGAGATCCAACCAAATGGCCGGTGTCCCACCACGAACTCCACTACAGAGCTGTTACTTACATCTGTAACGTCACTTTTGTAATTCTGCTCAGGGTCCACAGCAAGAATCACCTCGTGACTGATGAGGACTCCATTCTTTTTATCCCAACTATTTTTATTAGAATCTGCGTCTCCTCTCTCGTCGGCCGCTTTCGGCTTGTCGGAGTCATCCTCCGCTTCTCCTTCGCTATCCTCCGACTCTTCCACATCACCATTTTGGTTTCTTCTAACTTTCTGTGCTATTTCGATGTTTTCTCGTCCATACTGCAACAAGTGAACGTTACCGTCACTTCCCCGTAATCAACACACCACACGGATAAACAGATCTTAAGAAGTTTTCAGAGACATCCACACGACTAGGGTCGGGATTCGTCACTTTGGGTGGTTCAATTTTGACAGGTCTTCGATTTCAAGGATCTTTCCTTTTTCAAGATGTCTGTTCTGAAAGCCTCCATGAACGAAATACATTCGCTGATTAGGAGAACTCAAGAAAACACATAAACGGAAATACTTAGGTCTCTCTATATATCATAAGTTACGACAAACAAGAAATGATTTTAAAAAAAGAACACCATAACTTCATCATTTCCAAAGGCCTCTTCAGCACACTGTCAAGCCAAAATTTCACATACGTCCCCCCCTCCCAAAAAAATCCACATTATTTATCTTTCTGAACTAAAAAACAAAAAATGAGCTAAATTTCAAGGGCACTTCCTAAAAAATATTTTGTTGAATGCCGATTTTTCCTTGGGAAGCCATAAACAGTTTTCAAGATTTGTTCTCAAAGCATGCATATTGGAGTACAATTACCGCAAAACAACGGTAAAACTCCTCAAAAATGTTTCCTTGTTTGGAATTTTTGTCATGAGAAGTTTTGGTCCGAATCAAGTGAGTTTTCAGATTAGAGTAACGCGCTACTTCCTATCGCCACTCGTTAGCACTGGTTTCCGAAAAGGGTCAAAAGTGCACTAAATAATCGTTGAGCGCAAGGCGATGATCACAAAAGAGAGCATCTCTTCTAGGTTATCGTGTCGTGCGGGGAGCCTACTTCGGCTGGCAACAACAAAAGTCAGCGAGTGGTCGGCGATTATCTCCAATTGGTGTGTGTCACTCGCCCAGCATTCGCCGAGGTACAGGTCGCCCTCCCAAATGCTTACCGCCAAAACACCCAAAGAAAAAATTTCTTAAGTCAAGATTAAGAGGGGCCGTCCCTTCAACACGTTCTTTGGAATAGAATCAAACATGTTTTTCTCACAAAAAATGTATGTTTAAGTCCCTCAAATTATTATTCATTTATTGCGCTGAAATGTAACATGGAAATATTAGTCTACAGCAGAACTAGTTTTTCCAACGTTCTCTGGTTAAACGAGGTCTTAATCGCACTTATGTACATAAGCATTGTGTATAAAATACAGGAACAACACGAAATAGTCGCTTAAAATTTTAAGAAGTATGAAAGAGTGCGCCTTACTTTTAAAAATGTTGAGATAAATCCTTTTTTCCTTCCTTTTTTTTAATGGTTTAAGTTGAAAGAAGTTTTTACCAGATCAAAGAACTACTCGTCGTCAAGAGCATTGCTAAGAGCGAAAAAACGATCCTTTCTCTCGACTCAAAAACCATTCTGATCGAAAAAAGTATTCTTGATCGAAGATTTTCTTCTGCTTGCTAGACTTCGTCCAGCAATTCAATCAAAATATCATCTATTTGTAGGTCAAAGTCTGAGCGCTGAGCTAAAGTTTGCATCATCAGCGATCACCTAAAAATATTATTTTACGTGCTGACGCTGCACAACGGCAAGGTCTAAATTTCACTTGCGCCGAAATCTTTAATTAGGCTTATCGAAATTAGTCACAAACAAAGCACCGCAATCTGCGGGAAAAAGAAAAAAATGAACTGTCAAAAGTCGTAGGTTTGATTTGCAGCAGCACATCAACACTGGCCTTGGCCGGTGCAAAGTCGCTTGTTATTGATGTGGTTCGAAGAAGCTAGCACCTTTTTACGTTTCAAAAAAAAAACATATTGGGCGCGTTTTTGAGTCTTGAGACGGCCGCTTGTTGTCAAGACGCCCGCTGACGTCAGCGCGACATATTTGAAAGCTCTTCATTCAGAGCCGGAGCCGGCGATCCGATTAAAGCCCATGGTCAGAGTTGCCCTCAGGATTCCTCATTTCACTTGTCTATTTTTTTATAATTATTTTTATTTATTTATTCGATACAGGGTGGCTCTTAGGGGTCGAACTCCATTCCTTTTTAAATTTTGAAAAACGCGGGAATAGAATGGTTTAGCAACATTTGATAGTGACTCCACTTTCTCTTAAGGCTAAAAAGCCTTTCTTTTCTTCCCCCAAAGTTTTGTTATGATTCGTTGGGGTTTAAAAAAAAATATTATTGTTAGTGTAAGAAACGAAAACGGGTATTTTGTAAACCATTTCCCCCCCCCACAAAATAATGGACTATTTTGAACATTAGACTGTCCTGACTTGAAAATACAGTAAAGGGTGCAAGGTATCCACACTCCATAAAATCCCAATTGAATGCACATTGATAATCAATAATTCAATTCTTATTAAAATTCACCACTGCTATCAAAATCAAGTCGCTACCGTAAAAAATTCAACGTAAAATAAAATGTTAGATTTCGAGAGGGATAACTTTGAAAAAACAGATGTAAACAAAAGTTGGTTAAAC
>Ga0058701_10001493_pt1 | contig 16701 bp, 9 predicted proteins | sample AgamicOrMae_FD_97039 | JGI IMG/M metagenome (GOLD analysis project Ga0058701, IMG submission 97039) | Agave microbial communities from Guanajuato, Mexico - Or.Ma.e | ecosystem: Host-associated > Plants > Phyllosphere > Phylloplane/Leaf | place: Guanajuato, Mexico | collected 2012-06-04
CCGCTCACATTGCAATAATAGCTCATATTGCATGTATTAGTTTGACCGTACAGGAAAGTTTAGAAGTGATCAATTGCGCATTATGAGTGGGGGCATATTTGCTTATTCCCCTTTTTCGACATGAAGTCACGATGACATACCAGGCTCTAGCGACGTCCGTCATGAACGCGCGAGCCTGCCGTAACTTCACGGCGTTCGAGTGACCGAACGCTTCCATCGCGTTTTCGTACTCGGTTATCCAAGATAGTGCTTTGTTCCGGTCCCCTGAAAATGGGTTCGGAAGGTTTTTTGCGAGGTTGATTGTTTGGGGGAAAGCCACTTGGCTGTATTCTCCCAAACGTGGTTGCGTGGCTTCTTGATGTACACTATTCCAGTGATCGCCAAGCTGAGACAGTGCTTTGGGTTGGGAAGTCCCACGGGGACTGCCTATCTGGTCCTCTACCGGGCCAGATTGTGTTGGTCCAGGGCGAGCCTCTACCGGAACGCCTGGGTGGCGACGAGATGGTCCTTGGTTACTACATTCGCCAAGAACGAGAGCTGCATGGGACCTCCAACCGGAGACTTCTCTCTGGTCCTCTACCGGGCCAGAACATGCAGGATCAAGACGGACCTCTACCGGAACGCTTGACAAAGAACGGGTTTGCTCGTGGTTACTACATTCTCCATGAACGGGATTTTGTTGGGAATTCCCACCTCCAGGTCCTGCCGCACCAGGTACGCCAGGAATGCTAGGGTGAGGATCCAAGCCTGCGAAGCTTTGAGTATTCGCTCTTAGAAGCGCTTCCATCATCCGAGTCATATTGTCCATTTTGTTGTCCATTTTCTCTTCGAGTCTATCAATCCTGGACCTCATCTCCGCTGCCTCACCGTGAGACATCTCAGGGAGGCCATGTTGGGCTGTGGTATCTTCGTTGGTGGGGGGTTCTCTGCTATCGGAGTAGCTGTCCATAGTTGATGCTTGCGATCTAGTCACCATGACCATAACGCGGAACTGGGGGAATTTTTTAGGAAGTGGAATTGAGTGGTTAAGTAATCCTTTAACTGAGGTTGCTTAGGCGGGCGCCAGATGTAACGATGGGAATAGTGTTACGATATATCTTTGAGGGGTTCTACCTCAGCGGGTCTCTTTAATGGGTATTGGATATACAAATGGGTATCAATATATGTGCTCTCTATGATGGTCGGTTTAATACTGGCGACTCTCGTCGCCGCCGCCGCTCGTCCACGCCCGTCACTTGGCGGGATATTTGAAGCGGGCCAATGGGTGTTACACGAGTAATGATGTTTATTTATACCCCGACTAGGGTTTTTAATCAAAAGTGATTTTTTCCACACAAGGAAAACCCCGCCCCTTTAGGAGGAGGGTTTATTATTCTAAACTGGGAAATGGCAGTTAGCCAGCGCTAATATATGCGCTAAAACACTACGTCTGGCAGAGGCCGCGCGTGCTAGCGCTATTGTCCTGGGCGATTCTTTTTCCTTATTGTTCAGCCGCCGAACTTCAGCGTCAGCATTCAATCGACTCACTTCGAAGTGGATGATAACAAGCATCGCAGCAGCATTCGGTGGCCGTGTGACACATCTCTCGTTGGATAAATTGAGTTGATGTCTTGGAGGACATTCTTATTATCTTCTCGAGGTCGTTCAGAACCGGTGGCGACATGCCGACAGCAGAGCGATAACCATCCCTACGATGCAGACGCTGCGGTCTCGGTTATTGTTACGTTTGTGTACTCTTCGTTAGAGAAGCATCTCTCTCCGTCGAAATTGCAGAACTTGCGAAGAATTTCCGAATTGTTCTAGGAAAGCTAACATTCATGGAGAGTGTGGATTCACATTTCCTGGTTTGGTACGCAGGGGAAATTCTCGCCGAGATGAAAAATCTGGGTTGGTTTGAGCGAATCAAGTCTTCGTTGGTTGGTTATTCTGACTGCTAAACTCCGACTGGCAATCAAGCGTCTGTGAAATCGTTGGTCAAGTGCACGGTCGAAAATTCTATGGAGGCCCTCGAAAAGGCCCTCAAAACAAGGTTCTTGGTAAGGATTCTCTCAGTCTTCTCGGGCGCTTGGATATTCATGAAATATCTCCTCCAATTTTCCTTGAGACTTGGAGATATTTTTATCTCTGGTTGCTAGAGGCCTTCATGGTGCCAGCGCAATAGTTCTATCGTGGCTGCTATCTGACTTCCACAGCAGTTGTTCTTCAACCGACATTTGTATCTGATTTGTTACAATCTCATGCCAGCTGCTGAGTGTTTCAGTTCCTCGTTCAATGGGTGAGATGATTCGTAAACATAGCCGGTCCGGTCTTCTCTACGGTAGAATATTCAGAATGAGTGATTCATTTTAGAGAAAATGTACACTCGATTGTTCTCCGGCTCTCGTTTTGGTTCTCCTAGCTTGACGTCGATCTCCTTCGCTGGATGTCGCTCGGCTTGAAATTGTCTTTTCTTTTGTTGGATATCTTTCAGGCTCACCCAGTTGGACGGGTCCAGTCGTGTTTTGTCTTATTCCGATGCTCCGCATGATTTAGGGCCTAAGTGTGGTAGTAATGGAAGTTTCTCTGCCTTCCTTCGCCCATTTACCAGCCCATGCAATTCTTGAGGTTCCCTATCGGCTCAAGGGTCATGGGCAAAATTCTAACAGTTCAAACCTTGGCCTCTGACAAGCTGAGGCACCTGTCGAAAAACAAGCATTCAGTTGAGCTTAAGATGGACGAGCTGTCCGCCCGCAACAATCCGACATGGAAGGCCGGCGTTATGTCTAACTTCTGTCCATAGACCTATGAGACTATGCCGTCGAGTCTAAGAATAATACCGATGAAGAGAGGAGAGAGAATACAGAGGCCAAGCACCTCAGAGGCCAAGCACCTCATGTTCTTTTTTATATATTCACCACAGGTAGCCGCAACAGGTGTCTGTGAGTCAGCCCACGATCTCTGTAGGGAGATCAAGGAAAATCATTAGGGCGCTGAGTCTGACCTCCGCAGCGAGTCATTGGCCTAATTTCTTAGTCTGAGGCTCAAGAGAGGTGAGTCGCTTATCAGTTCTGCCGGGCGCTTCGAGCTTGTGCTAAGAAACTATGTCAACCAGTCACATAGTAGACAAGAAGATCAGGCTCTGGGTCTTGTAAAATTATCCTCCACAACACATGATGTCCACGATTCAGAAACTCAACATGGCTACCTCATATGGAACGCTTGCCAAGCTCATCTCGCGGCTTAAGATCCGATATCCCCTGGAGAGCATGAGATCGATAGCGAGAGCTTTGCATTCTATAGCGATGGACCAAGCAGAGACCGGCCAATGGTGGTGAGCCACCAACCAAACAGAAGGAACGAGAATAGACGATCAAACTCTCAAGAAAAGGTCAACATTCGCTCATATTCGAGAAATATGGGCATGTTTGAAAGAAGTGCCGTGAGTACAAGGTTGATAAATAGAGGAGGAAGCACTTTGTGCAGGTAGCAAAGCAACCCGGAAGACAAGTCGTCTTTCACCAAGCCAAGCCGCTTGTTGAAATTCTACAGGTTGACTCAACAAGGTTGTCCTTCGAAGAGAGAACATATCAGAATATATTATCTAGTGCACTTGCGTCGACAAATGAGACCGAAGGAATCAGTTCGTGTTAGAGCGTCCCTCTGAGAGTGGCATAGAAGACCCGCCCACTGCTCGTTATGCCAGTACCGCTATGATCAAAACTGTAGCTGTAGGGAGCATTCAGGTCCCTCATTCCGAGCAGATGGGCTGCGGGAAATGCAAATTCAAAAGTTTTAGATTATGAGCGTCGGTGGCAAAACGAGTGAGTAAGTCGAGAGATAGTTTAGTCCTATCCAGGCCTTGAAAATTTCCTGACAGAGAGAAAATTCGTTCGATGTTTGCCGAGCTCGATCTGAAGTTGATCAACTGCAAGGCAATCATCCTGATAAGTCGATTGTCTGATTGATCACTCCACCATGGATGAGGATCCGAGTCGACATGAGCGGTGCAACCGAAAAATCTTTCCTGGCCACAGTAAGAGATCATTCCTTCCACTAATTGTCCTTTAAGCTTAGCGACGCGTATCCTTACCTTCATCCCCAGCTTGATTGTCAGTTCTAGAACTCCCTCACGCCCAGAGTCCATAGTGTAGTCTATCTCATAACGACTATCCAAGTAGTATGGTCCCATCAAGAGATCACGATCATCATACTGAGAGTCGACACACAAAGTGAGCTCACAGCCTGCTGACAAGTCTAGGTAAGCGGCTTCGCTAGTCTAGAGGCTGTAATGCACGTGGATCGCAGCCAGTCGATCTTGTTGGAACGCTCTACGTAGGTGCACAGGTTCATCAGAAGCTGCAATCTGGGGCCGATATATGTACTTGGTGTCCCTCAACTCCATAACCGAGACCTTCATTTCGGCTCGTGTGAATTAAACATTCCCTTCCAGGCTTGACTGTAGAAGAAACCAAGAAAAATCAACAAACGATATCGCGCATGGCAGACTATCTACTGGCTCACTGGGATCTGCTGTTTCCAGTGATATGTACCGTGAAACAGACTCAGGTATCCCTGGTACCCATCTATCGTGGACGGATCACGATCACTGGGGAGCTATCGTTACAGTTGCCTAGCTCAGATACAAGCACAACGGGACTAGTGCATGTTCAATTTAGCGCTGCAGGAAGACGACAAAAGCGTGAGTGATCATTTCGGTGGAGCGGTGGTCTCAGGGAATGCATTGGGTTGTTCAGAAAGGGATGCTGTCACAACCCGATGGTAGTCTTCACCTGATTGATCTCCGTGATCGGACCTCCATAACATGCTCTGATAGAATCACTTAATATGATATCTCAATGAGCTCCTGAGCTATGTCCATGAGAGCAGCATTCATACTACTAGGCGCTCTTTTCCAGCAATGGAGGAGGCACTCCGTTACGAAGGCGTGGTTTTCGCAGCCGAGAAGGGCGCTCGGATCGAGATCCATGGCTCGACATGACGTGATTTCGATCTTCGAATCGTTTATCATCAACCAACTTTCCTGAGATCGATCTAGGTTTGAAACATTTTTCCAGCCAGATCGTACCGCCGATCAGTTTCGCTCAATAGAGGAGGGTTGATCGTCGAAATATCTCTGAAATATTCCAACTGAGAGCATGAGTATCGAGAGTGAGACCGGAGAAATCTTCCTCCTCCGAGTGTTCGATAATTACTCTATCGATGCGGTTAGACTGGGGCAGATTACGAATTATAGAGTCGATTAGATCAGCGCTGAAATCCAACGGATTGTGATGTTGTCCCAGTATGCGGGTCTGTCTTTACTTTCCATCGAATCTGTCAGTTTAATTGTCCGATGACCTCTCATGACCGCAGAAACTGAATGCTGTGAGGGCATGAGTTCGCGATGATGACTCGGATTACAAGCTAGACGGCTTGATCTTTAGTGCTCCCGAGACGATCCAGGCCTGATGGTGGCCCCCCTTGCATTGGTTGAATTTCAGTCCGCAACTTGTAATGCGTGTTCTCTAGCACGATTTGGGCTAGAAAATGCCTAATGCGAGTTTTAGATTTAGATCAGCAGCTGTCTTGATGTTCTTGTATTACGTTGCAGAACCAGTCTTCTCGCCAAGAGTATCTCGATGCGAAACCCAGAAATATGGTTACATATGCAGATTCAAGGAAAGTTGCGGCCAGTCTATTGTGAAGAATATTGGGTGTGTAGGATGCTTCAGCAACTGGCTGGGGCTGATGGGTGGCTATGTAGAAGACGAGCATGACTGGGATGAGGGATCCAACTATGGTGCTGGGTATGTGGGAGAACGGTCAGAATTGAGGGATATTATTGGTGAAAGGGCAGAACTTAACACGGAGTACCTGTTGGGAGGTGAAGACGTACGAGACGGAGAATTCCCCTCTTTTGCGCAGATAAATATTGTGGGCAAGGGTGCTTGTTCAGGTGTTATAGTCAGTGACTATCATGTTCTAACAGCGGGGCATTGTGTCTGGAATTCTAAAGATGGCCTCATAGATGCGGGGAATGTGTTTGTCTTGGTAGGGACGAACAAAAACCTGGTCAAGGGTCGTGATCGCTTTGCGAATTTGGAAGTTGCTAAGATTTGCATCCACCCGGATGGAGTAATCGAACGGGATATTGCTATATTGGTGCTGAGAGAAAAATTGCAATTTAACACGCGCATCCAACCCGCATGTTGGCCCTATCTTGGTGGGTCGATGCGGGTAAAAGGATATCAATCCTTATGCTATCAAATAGGCATAGGGATTATCAGAGAGCACGACGGAATTAGAGATGGGCCTTTGAAAGACTTGGTCCAGAAGTTAAGAGTGTACAGAACCATTATCAACGACAATTCTTACGGCATCCACTATGCCTCTTTCAAAAGTTCTGGCGGATCCGGGGCCGGCTGCGTCGGTGACTCGGGAGGACCCACGCTATGCCACCACGAACGGAAGAAAAGGTGGTATGTAACAGGTATACACAGTGGGGGTGATTGTAAATCCAGTAATAGTACCCTTTACAACGCTGTGTTGGATCGATCTTTTGCCAGGATGACATGGGACGAATGCCCGCCGAGTTGATATAACTGTCTTCATAAATAGGATAAGCAAGCGCAGTATCGAGTCAATCGATACTGCGGTTGGTTAATATTGATGGATGAGTGTCATGATCTTGCTGCCATGAAGAAAGGGATAAATATTGAAGGAGTCAGTTCCCGGAGCTGACATGCCATCACTTTCAATCGCAATCGATAGAAACATGTTGCTCAAGGAACCATGGCGGTCGACAGTTTTTTCATAACTGGCATGAGATGGCGAGCACGAAGCGTTGACCAAGCATTTGCATCCGAACGTCAAATCCCATGTCGGGAAGAACAGAATTCAGTCAGCTCGATGGGCTGCCCCCCCCCCTCTCTCGCAACATCCCCACGATCACTCCATTTCAAAGAAGGTTCACTCATCCGCACCATTTCGGTGGATGTTGATTTGCGTTCATTGTTCCTAGCTTATGGAACAGTGAATCTGGATGACAAATCGAGTCACGGGAACTAGAGTCTCTGGATCCGACAAATGTATATTCGAGCACGTTATCGAAATGCTCGATGTCTGTATCGATATTGATTACGCTCTTATACTTTCAAGACATGGTATCTATAGCCATAGAGCAATCCTGAGGCCCCATATGGAGCCACATCTAACTGCCACCTGGCATTTGAAACCTATGATCATGTTCCCTGAATGAGCAGTGTGCAATATTCTTGCATTAACTCCCCCAACGACGATTCTGACCACTAGATGGAATCAAGCCTCGTCTGTGGAGATAATCTGTCCAGGATCAATGATCCCGTGATGTGCCGGCTCACTCATCAAATCTCCAAATTCGAAGCGTTCTCAAAAACCACAGCTTGAGAGTTTTGGATTATGTGGGCAATTCGTGATGGTGTCTGAAACGATAAGATACTCCATGGATAACGTCTGATGCTCGAGCATAATCTCTCGTAGAGATGTCTGGCTGCTCCCTCCACTGCTCGAGCGCTCATTTCGCCAAAACCGAGATTCCGGCGATGCACGTACCTTCCGTCATTTTCATCGAGTCTATGTTATCTATCACAATGCCAGCCCTCTCGAATTTATCAAAAAGACATCTTGACGGTGCTGTGACGAGACTGTGGTTTTTGTACCCATGCATCTTTGATCGCCGAGAAGCCATAAAGCTATTTTTCTTCCTTTTGGAATCGAATTCGATGGATATGACTATTTCTTCTCTACATATTCAGTCCACAATGAGAGTATCAGTTGGATCCACCCAGTTTTTGGGACATGGATCGGGGAGAGATTTAGAAATTTCCAATTATCCTTCCACCAGCTGGAGCTCCAGAATCATTCGCCTGATCCACGCCAGCTCCTTCGACACGGCTCACACGGAAGTGACTTCGGCTTCTCTCGAGGATAGTGTCACGTGTTTCTGTAGCTGACCTTCCACCAACCGTAACACAGATACATGCGATACAAACAAGGAGCTTCGGAAGCTTGTGAGCGATTAAGGCTCCGGATCCCTCAGCAACAGGAAAAAACCTTTTCTTAGATCAGAGCATAGCTCGGGAAGTGTCAATGCTATTCACACCAGGACAGAATCGTCTCATTGAGCGGGAAAACCGTAACTCACTTGAAGCCACCCGATCGATGCTATTCGCCATGAATTTGCCCACCACATTATGGGGAGAGGCAGTTGATATAGCTGTTCCTGCACTGAACCGAGCCATCGGCAAAACAGCGGGTGGCATAACGCCATTTGGAAGATATATTGGGAGGAAACCAAAAAGCAATCATCTACGTGATTTTGCAAGTCTTATTCTCATCAAGTTTTAAGGAATAAAGAGAAAAGGATGCCGGAAGTTAGATCCTCGAGCGAAAAAGGGAGACAGGATCGGATGTGCACATGACAACACACATCGTGTTTACGATCCGGTTGACGAGAAGAACATTGTGAGCCCCCACAGAGCGGTCGATGAGACCATAAGCTATGATCGGGAGGATCCAACTAGACGGTCGGACAACTCGCGACAAATACGGACGACAGCGGTCAGAACTCTGATAACTTCGTAGAGGTTCTCATATCTGAGGCGGATTTGAGCGTCTCTCATGAGCCGGCGGCCTACAGAGATGCTATGAATAGTTGAGTCCAGGCGGTGTGGATGAAGGCGATGACCGATCAAATTAATGCCATAAACAGGAACAAAACTTCGTCTTTAATGAGGCTACCGCAAGGAAGAAATGCCATTAGTTATCAATCGGGTGTTCCAGTTTTAACGCAGACCAGATGACTAAATAGAGAGATATCGCGCGGAGCTCGTTGCTCGTGGCTTTAGCCAGAGGGGTGGCGTTGATTATTCGATACCTTTTTGCCTGTTGTGCGAATGAATTTGTTTTCTATTCCTCGATCTCAACCTGCTCGTTTGAATTTGAAGATGGTACAATTTGAGGTTGGTTTTCTCTTTTTCTGCCATTTTCCACGGGCAACAGGGAGAAGAGATCTTCATGCAACATCCTTAAAACCATTATACAGGATGTCCGAGCGAACCACCGCAAGATTTTCGCAAGGTGGACGGATTTGGGCAGCTTTCGCCGCTTGAACTTGCGAGAAACCTAGCGAAGAGTGGATTGAGTTTGTCAAGTGAGATAATTGCCTATACGAATAGTTCATCAATATCCGAATAGAATTCGCTCCCCATGGGCTGTCCTAGACTCTCTTTGGAGGGGGCATTCTCACTTAATCTGAATCTCGAGCAAGATGGACTGCAATCAATTTTCGTGTCATCTAATCAGATGAAATGATTTTTAGACGCTACAAGCCATTCGAGATTGCTGGAATCGACAGCTTGTTGAGCGAATGAGGCAAACATTTAGCGAATGAACTACGGAAGCATCTTTAAGAGGATTGCTAGACGTATCTAGGCGGAAACTCTTTGACACGCCCCTAACTAGAGCAGAAGAAGCACTGCAATCGCTTCAAAGACACGTCCATCTCTGCAGAATGAAGCCAAGAGCCGAAAACAAAATTCGAGATTTTGAGCCCTGAAATTCCCGACTCTAGCCAGAACTACTCCCAATATACTTATCCCGGATTTTGATGTCCAGACATCAAGCTCTACACTGGCTCGCGAGATCATCACCTTCGTTTACCCTCTCGCGTGAGAATTCGAGGTTTTCTGCTGCTCCACTGGATACGAGCTTGTGTGAAAGCTTGTAAGGCACGGATATATCATCTGTCCAACGAAGTGAAGTGGTATTGTGAAAGAGCGAGGATAACACTGAAGGAATGAGATGTGAGCTCGACTTGCTCGCTCTAAGCCTGTTGTCTATTTGAGTCAAGATATGTCCCTTTATGTACGGCAGCGCGCATGCGCACACCGCAAGATGGCAGCATCAACATCTGGAATGACAAAGATTGAGTGATTGCATACGGAAGTGCATTTTGTGCTATGAATGTGAGCTCATATCGATTGACATCATTTCTATAGTGGATGGGCACTGCTTGCTTTCTGCTCTTTCTCGTCTGTTTTTTGGGCACATTTGTTGATGTGCTCTTCCATAACTTTGTCACGAACCAACTCATTTGCGGCACAGACCTTTATATGACCCGTGAACCTATCTAGTTTAGCGTTCAGATAAAGTTTACCTCACTCAGGCACTCATGATTATAATTATGCCTCCTCGTATTTGAATAGCTCGCCGAGGCCCGTGACCTTCTTAACAACCACTGATGCTAAGATTGGAGTTGCAGATGCGGCTTGCGAGCAGTCACCCATTGAGAAACCAGATCTTGATGCAATACGGAGTTTAGAACCAATCTCAGGCAAAAATTTGTCTCCGTGCTTCTTCACTTCGTGCCCACTCGTATTGAGCCAGTTCGAGGGCCACAATTATATCGGCTGTGCTGAAGTATCGGGTGATCCTCGAACAAATGCTACTCAAAGATCGCCTGGCATACAGTATTACAAGGAAAATCACTACAACTAAGAGTATGTAAAAGATAAGCTGCTTAGAAACCCCGTTGAGCGTGGGATAAAAAACTCAACAGCTTTCTTTGTCCGTTATCGTTTAGCTTTGACCGACCCAATAATACCAGAGAAGCAATAATACCTGCTCAAGAATCGAATTGCTTCGCTAATATTTTTCGACTCCCTAATGCTTGATTTATTCTTCACTTTCTCTCTCAGATTGTGTCAATGAAGATTTTAGACAATCCATTTTCCAGAGATTATGAAGGTCAGAAGAGACGCGGAAGCTCCATAGTGAGCGCCCTTCGAGAAGCTCTTGCTCTTGGCTGTACTTAGCTTAGCTATGACGCAGTCAGTTATCTCCATCATGAGATATTGATGATGACTAACGGGATGGGCACGATGAAACGAACAAAGAAATGGGGGACGAAAAGAGTTACTGTTTCTGAGGCAGAATTTTATTTGATCTCTCAACGATCACTATCGAATGGCCTGCTGCTCGGTTGAGATCTTCGGCTCCCCGAATCTCTTATTCAACTTTTGCATTCAAAATGTCGAGAGAGGACACTTTTACCGGGCGCGATGTCTCATATGAGAGGTGAGGGCGCTCCAATTCTTGGTTCTGAGCTCTGCTCCACAATAGGACTATTTTGGATACTACATTTCTGGTATATTTGATGTACCTCTTTTGATGGTGTCAAGCGGTTCTTGATGGAGTGTTTTCTTGGTCTGGTCCAAGGTTGATCGACGAACACGGGCATGAACTGATATCTGTGCTGGATTTTTAGCCAATCTCAAGAACTCTGGATGCTCCTGATGCCCCACAGTAGTCGTTGTTCGTTTGCTGGTTAGACTTCAGTAGTTTGAGTTCGCAACCAACAACGCTGGACAATCGAGAGCGATTGTCCATCATCTAGGAATCCCGCCCTCGACCCAAAGAAAATCGAGAGCACGTGTGGTTCACTGTATTTTTGTTCTCGGAGTCAGAATCTCTAGAAGAACTCTGTTTTAGGAGTCGTCTCCTGCTTACGCAACAATCTGCCGTCTCATTTCATCGAGCGCAACGTAATCGGTCGTACTAAATTCAGTTGCTTGTGCTGTCCGCCAAGGCTCTAATGATTGCATTAATGAAGCCGTGTCGTCAAGATCGACGCCGAGGTTCTTGAGTTTTCCTCTGGTAGCAATAATTTTGTTTATGCCATTGTCGGAAGAGTTTCGAATCTTACCTTGTTCGTCAGCGACATGAGTTCGAATTTGATGTTCGATGTTTCCGAAACGTACGCCAGCTCAAAGTGTGCCTATGTCTCACCGGCTGTTTGGCAGTGCACAATTTTCGATATCTCATCAGAGCCAATCACCGGAGGGAGGATTGATTCGGCCTCCCACCACTCCGGTCAGTTCGCTTTGTCCACAGGTCCAATTTTTCAGTCCACTAGTAAATCCAGAAGGCCGGCAGTCTCGAGGTGCTCCTTCATGATGCTTGTGAAGCTTCAAGCGCTATGATTTTCTTTGCCGACCAGCACCAGGCAGGAATGGGTATAGCCACTTCCATCGGCAGAATTCTTCGCCATTGTTTTCGATTTGTCTCTAAATTACTGTGTTCGAACATAGAAGGATGCAGATATTCGGAAATAGAGGCGACTCCGAATTTAAATTCTTGCTTGGAAAAGAATTACTATCCCATCAACCCCGAATACTGAACGACTCTCGTGGTTCGATTTTCGAGCTTGGTTCTTCTAGTTCACTAGCATTCACAGTTTTTCAGATCCACTCCTCTGAAATAATCCTCATTATCACTTGATTCTTGCTTTCTTTCCTCACTCAACCACACTCTTTGCAACCATGTAAGCGGATCGATTGTAAAAAAGCAAGTTGAGTATTCATTGAACGCACTCCGCGTTACATGGTTTTACAGTCGAGATAAGCTAGTGGAGCAGCACTCGCTGTCAGTTCCCAACGAGAGCAATTGGCGAATGGAAACTTCTACACGCTTGTTTCGTCGCTCAATCGTAGCCTGATCCTTGTTGCTGTCATCAAATTACAGAGTTCAATCCACAAGCTATCAATAGCCAGATAATTCCTCTGCTCTTGATTTTGCCTCTGATTGATGGCATGTCTTCTCTACCTGATCCAACTTCCTTAGTTCTGAGCCTTTGGCTTATGGATAAAATTTTTCTCTGCCAATCGCTACGGCCTCAGCTTAATGATATTAGAGGGAGAGTCGGTCGAGGTGTAAGAACTGATGAATAAGAAATATGTCGGCTCTAGATACAATTCCCAAAGCATATCTCATTTAAGGATCATGGGAGGCAGATGTAGGGGGTCTCAGCTAGCAAGAACAAAGAAAGGCAAGACTCTACTTATCGCATTGTTCTCGAGCTACTTCTTCAGCTATGGATTGGTTCATGCTGATGAACCTTCGTCAGCGTCCGGCTTGGACATTGGCTCGCTCGCAAGCATTGCATCGAACTTGGGCAGCAACCCTCAAATAATGAGTCTAGTTTCTAACTTGCTGAATCCTGGCTCACAGAAACAGTCGCCTGCATCACCGATCGTGCCAAATTCGGCGAACCTTCAATCCCAAAACTCACCAGGCGTTGATCCAGGCCCTCCGAACGGCGGTAACATCGATCAAGATCCCAGGCCCACGATGCAGCAAGAGAACTCTGGCATCGCTTTAAGGAGAGGCCTAATGAGGCAAGATGCACCATCAACTGGACCCCAAACTCAACAACAATCCCAACTACCCGTAGACTCCCCCCTCACGTCCCCTCCAAGCTCCCAGCAAAGCTCCCTGAACGGTTTACTGTCTATGGTTCCTTCAGTTCTCTCCTCTCTCGGAAGTGGGGCGAATGGCGGAGGGGCCCTGTCAAACATCGCCAGCTCAATCGGTCCATTAAGTGGTCTTCTCGGGTTAAATAAATCACCTCAGCCTATGATCAATCAAGCAAACCAACAGACAACAAGTGGTAGCGGAGCGCCAGGGGCTAATACACTCGGAGCTAATGCGCTTGTGGGTAATGCACCAAGATCAGATCCCGTGGCTCTGGAGATGAGCCCACAAGCTGGAGCCCAATCAAGCCTGCCGACCTCCGGCCAAGCGGTTCTCAACGCTGCTCCCCCAATACAGCAGCCTGCTGGTGCAAATCCAGCCCAAGCAGTGATTAATCAAGTGCTCAGCGCCTATGCAGCTGGTCAGATACCAAATGAGCTGATTCAGCTTGGTTTGAGTGGTCGTGTGCCCCCGCAGATCATTGAACTAGCGCTGAGTGGTCAGGTGCCACCTCAGCTAATACAGATGGTAATCACTGGCCAAATTCCAATGACAACAATCAATGCTTTCCTGAATGCTATGCAAGCGAGCGCTTCAAATGCAGGCCCAAGCCCACAACAAATGCCTGTTCAAACTCAGCCGATGTCAAGAGCAGGGCCGATGAATCCTCAGGGTTTCTTCGGTGATGGATTCTCATCAACTGGGCTATTCTCCACAACCAAAGCCCTATTTGAGGCATTATTTGGCCTGAACAGAAACAAGCAAAATCAACAGCAACAAGGTGTGTCGGTGCCTACTTTACTCGGCACCATCCCTTTAAAGATGCCATCCATGCCAAACGTTAGAAGTCTAGGTCAGATGGTTGGTGGCACTATCACAAATGTAGCTTCTATGATACCGTTTTGAGTGTAGAATCACGATTTGATCATGGATTCTACTACACTCGAATAAAGCAGCTTCTTTTGAGCAAAATAGCTCTGTCTAATATGAGACTACAGAGCTACAATCGGGGTAGGCTTACTTCAAAGAGCCTGTAGCCTGTCATGAGGTTTACGAAGCTCCAGCATCTCTACCCATGCCAGAACGGCAGAAACTCCAGGGTCCCTCTCAACAAGTCAACGCCCGTCGTCCCTTAACTTGGATTTCGGTATGGTTATTCCGGTAACGGAAGTTGACTTGGTCACCTCTCTCTAGAACTCGGCACACATATAGCTATCCCTACTTGTTGAACCGCCATGTCCATGGCAGGATTCAGCTTCCTGAGTGTCTTAGTCCGGCATAAATCTTTCGCCTGAGGAAAGGTGGCACTCTTCTTGGTCCAAAATTGCGAGGATTTGTCACGAATACGCTATGCGTGGTCAGAGTATCAGGAATGCCAGGGAAAAACACCCCGACGAGTCTCGACCGAAACAGATGACATGAGGATGATACAGTATTGTTGTTTCAGCTCACCATGAGTTTACATGGCCTCACATGGCGAGCGTGCTATGAAAACTTTTATCCGAGATAGGGTATAGAATCTAATGAAAGCATCTCCACAATGTTCGGAAACGAGAATACACAAGATTCATTCAACACGGTGGCGGACAGACTAACTAAAGGAGGGGAAGAGGCCGATCAGTCAATAGAATGATTGCCGCAGGAATTGGTCGATCTCAACTCAAGGAACCTCACATTCACACTTACTCCAAGAATTCAAAATTGCCCGATCCGGCCACCCCGTTCATCTCTAACCGACCTTCCTGATGCCGCATGCCTTGTTAACCGTCGTGGAAGGGTTGAAGTCCACCGAACACCAATGATCCATTATGTGCGAGAACTGCTTGCTCTTTTAGACGAACTTGAGCTTCGTAGTGAGATGCGGGGAAGCCGCGTGGGTGACCACCAAATCTATCTTCATCGATGTTATCCTCGACTATGATTGCTGGTAACTTGTTACGATGGCATCACTTCAGTGATCTAGAGGAGAAACGTCAACTAAATCAATGAAATGCTTTGTATCATCGTTGAAAGTCCTAACAATCCCAAGCAACGAGCGCCCCCTCGCATCAGTCCAGTGTACGACTTCAACCGCCATTGAATACTCGGGTTGTACAGAGGCTGATAGGCGAAACTCCGATTCGGTTTCGTCGTTGCCAGTGCAAACAAGAATAGCGACGAAACCACCATCTCTCTTCAGGAGCTTTATTATGAGGTCGATGCCAACCGTGTTGGAGACTCCTTCGACGATTGGTAATGGCTTTGCTAGCGATTGCTTTCTTCTGTTCCTGAATTTCCTACGTTGATAGCCCGAGCATGAGGCGACGTGGTGCTTGACATAACAGTGTATTTCAGGTCATCGATGGAGTGCTTGAATGAGATAGGTTCGCGAAAAGCCGAGATGTCTAGCTTAGGGCGCATCGTAGTAGTACAGCCACCCGTCGCGCGCCTGGACTACCAGTGTGTCGTCGTCTTTATCGTGATTACGGTATAGTAATCTGTCCACGAACATGAAATGCTTGGCTTAACTGCTCTTTCCCGCCTCGGGAAGTGTCGACAATTCCAAGACCTCGATGTAGCATCTGCAGAACCGATCTTATCTTTGTTCGGGACCATATTAGACTCGGTCTCTCGGTGAACTTCATCTATGCTATTGCTCTTGTTGTGACCACCGCCTATTAGGCTGAGGACGGTTCTGCCGAAGTTTAGAGATAGATCTAAACTTCGGCGTCCGATTCGCCTCCGTCTCCATCGTAGGTGATCGGAGACGTCCCCCCTACGACTCACAACATGCAGACAGCATCGAGGTGAGCTGACAAGGAAACATACCCTACTGGTCCACACCGATTTTGATGAGCCTGCCGTATATGTTTTCAGCGGGCTCTGAATAAGCTACACTGGCTATTCAGAAACCCTCGATCTTCTGAAATTTGGCCCAAAAAATAATCATCCCTTCTTATGGCTTATTCTCGATCTAAGGGCCAAAATAATGCAGAACTACTGCCTCAGAGCACAATTAAAAATTTCGAATTTTGTCGAAAAAATGGCGAGAAATTTCGATTATTTTGTTCGATTCTGTCCGCTCTTTTCCGAAACTGAAAGACCCCGTCACCCAAGAAGTGATTTGCCGAGAGAGCTGCTCCCATAGAAAATGGTGGGGAACGATGTAAGTCGATGAAACAGCAAAATATCTTTGCAATTATTGCATCCATGTCACTCCAAATGTTCGAACAAATGGGTTCGCTTTTTGCAAATACAGACCATGTAATGCATAATTGCAGGGTGCGCTAGACCGCACTAACTGTTTCCTGAAAAGAAAACTTCAATATCTCGAGAAATATTAGGATCGAGGATTTGAGAGTATACAGTATGAACTCAGCTTGCTGTGGTGAGTCTATTTACGTGCCTCTTGTGCGATTATCGATGTACCAGCAAAGGTATGTTTCCTTGTGA
>Ga0058701_10001495_pt1 | contig 16700 bp, 8 predicted proteins | sample AgamicOrMae_FD_97039 | JGI IMG/M metagenome (GOLD analysis project Ga0058701, IMG submission 97039) | Agave microbial communities from Guanajuato, Mexico - Or.Ma.e | ecosystem: Host-associated > Plants > Phyllosphere > Phylloplane/Leaf | place: Guanajuato, Mexico | collected 2012-06-04
AAAAGATATACCCTTTCATAGTTCTTTATTCCAATTTTTGATAATTCAAAAAATGTACTTTATAATGCGAAAACTCTTTGTGTAAGCTTATAAAAGAAATTTTTATTTGGGATTTGGAGGGTAAAAATGTGAGGGCGACTCGTTTAGAGGTTATTTTTAGACGGTAATTTGTCCTGAAAATGGAATAACGGTTTGTGTAGCTATCTGAAAGAAGTCTTGTGAACATATGATTAGCGTGTATGTTTGCGTTTTGAATAACAGGTCTCATTCATGAGACCAGCGGCTACACGACAACCTAACAAACACCATTACAACAGGAACAAGGACATTAGTTGAGCAACACGACATTTAAACTATTATCTTAAATACCCCTTTGCATCATATAGGCCTACGTTTTTTCTCGAAATGACTTAAAAGCCGCACAACACGCAAAATTTAAAAAAAAAATGCTGCCTTTACTTTTGAGTGTTGGAAAAAAAACGTAACGGTAAAACGTCAAACTTTTTTCCTTTCGATTACCGTTTGAGTCACAAACACGCAGTTCAACTCTGATTGTGAGGAAAATGTGCTTGTACCTTCGTTGAAAAAGATACTCAATCTAGCTATGTGTTCTACTTTGATATCCCCCATAGGTGGGCAATCTTAACCTTGCTCCATCCGTGCTCAGTACCCCCGTTGATGAAATATTTAAAACTTAACTAAAAAAAAAATAAGTTAAAGAATAACGCCTCACTGTGCCAAAACAGGCAGGGACGCTAGTAGACTTAAACACAGCACTATCTCGCTATTTCGTCGCCTTAGTGTCGGTGACCCTCGACCACTGGATATGACGATAACTACTGGGAGTTTTTGGAAAACAAAGAAGAGTATCGACTTCTTGGAAAAACGTTTGAGACTATTTAAAACTGTTTTAAGCCAGTTGTTTCTTCTTGCCTTGCGACCAAATACTGAATGAGATTCCGTATTGCAAAGGATAAACACGCCCTTTGTGTAGTGATAAGTACTGAGACAAAAGTTTGGGAGTGTCTATTGACCCGATTGCCCCATTTAAAATGTATTAGGTTATATTCCGTGCGTTCAAGTCACCTCCAATCTAAAATGCATTAGATTGGTTATTTGCGTTCAAGTCTCACTCTATTAATGCATGTCGGGTCAATAGCAACACTCTAAAAATTTTACACTGTACCAGATCTAGTCAGTATTAAAAGAAATAAAAGGTCTCTCGTCTTTTTCTATAAAACCATTTGTCAACAGCGTCTATAAAACCATTTTCAGCGCCTAAATTCAGCTCCTAAAATATCCAGTGTATCATTTTTGAAAGGTGTTTAACTCGTTGAGGTTAATACACCTTAAATACAGTCGTGAACAAACGATTCAGTCGGTAATAATTGATAATGAAGGTTGATGCCAGCACTTTCGATAAATAGAAGCTATCTGAATCTATCTTTTAATACGATAAACATAGACTTACTTTAATTATTTCTATCCAAAATTTTCGTCCCAATCAAAAGACGCTCCAACGCGGGAACTAAATGGAGCGACCATTTTGATGTGAGACACGCAATCCGTCAATCTTTGCAGCCAACAATCATCTTTTTTTTTTCTGCGGTTGGTAGGCTTGTCTTGTCGATCAAGTTCAAGGGGAGGGGGAAAGTGCAGCAGCCAGGGCCAAGTTCAAGAGCGCGAGTCGAGTCGCGCATCCTAACCGCCCGTCCGTTCCGAGTTCCGAACCGGTTACGCGTTTTTATGCGAACATTTCCGTGGGTGTTTTATGTATACAAATGGCTATATTAGCACGGGAATGCTATATTAGCACGATTTTATTGAAGCGCAATAGGGACACAAGCAGGAAAGTTAGGGTTGAGTTTATATACCTGATCGATTGAATTTGCATTTTGCACAATCCACCTTGATTTTGCACGCTCTCAAATTCCTGGTCCTAGACAATGTCTTTCGGAAAAAAAGGTGATATACTAAACCTAAAAGAAAGGTGATATATGATCAGGTGGTTCTCATTTTCCCCCCCAATATCTTTTGTTAACGAGGATACCTACTTTTTCGAGTTCAACAGGTCCCAAATAAGGTCCGAAGGTTAGAATTAAATTTTTGATACCTGTCTTTAAACAAAGTAACGCAATTTTCTTGACGACTATTTGAGTGTGTAATTCTTTCAAGAAGTTCCTTTCGATTAATTTTCAATATTTCTTTGTTTTTTCAGACTAAAAATGGTTTAAGGTTGTAGATTAAAATGGTTAATGGTAGTCACGTCGGTTTTGTTCATGGTTAGATTGATCGACGGATTTACCAGTCATCATTCTAGAACTAACAATATTTGAAACTAAAGGCAGCTTCGTCAATCCTCATTTCATAATCCGTAGCATTAGTGGATTTGTTTAACGACAATGTACTTCAAAAACGTAAAGTTTAATTGAATATGCCCTAAGATCGAATTTTAAGTTTCAAACAAAGGTTAGCGAAAATATTTTTTCACGATGATGTAATATACCCAGAGGTTTTTGGACATCAGCCTCTTGATTTAATTTTTCCTCATTATCATGGACTTATGATAATTAGGGAAACTCAAATTCGTTTATAACTCAAATTCGTTTATAAAATAAGTCGCCACCTAAATGCTTTATTTTTAAGAGCAAAGTCCAAAAGTACACTGATTTGGTTAAATGCCTCGGAATTACGTAACGAGGCCTTTGGGGCACCCCAAATATTTATGACCTAAAGAGACAGCAAAACTGCTATTAGTATTCAGCGCGCGAGATTCAAAAGGTCCGAAAAGGCGAGCATATTCGCCGCGCGCCACGCGCCCATGTAAATCGAAACGTAACCTACACCCATAAGGTACCAACATAGCGGAATCGCCTAGCAGGGTCTGAATATCAACAAATTCCAACGGCGTCTCCAGACCCATCAAACGGGTCTTGGTCATCTGCGTTCGAGATTTGGAAGCATTCGAGCCGAGGACCGAGCCGAGCGGCGTTCCGATTGGCTGGGGTCATTCACCCTGCGCTCTCATTGGCTGGCTCAGTAGGAACAAGGACGACTAAGATCAATGCTTGGCTGACGGGTTAAGATGATACTTAGAGGCGGGATTTATTGATGAATCACATTGCAATTTTTTAAATTAATAGAAGGTTGCACACCGACTGGATTCTTTTTCGGCTGAAGCCGTTGTCTTAAAAGGAACGCTCAAAGTGCGGGTATACTTGGAGGGTCGTATTTCGGAGCCACGCTATTTTGCAGGGATCGGTTACACGAATCAATCTCATAATGGAACTGATCCTACATCATTAAAAAGGCGGTGTGCGTTATTCAACGAGGACGTTTTAAATTTAGAAAGCTTAATCCCCCATCTCTGCGTTAACCTTGTACAGTGAACCACAAAAGTTATGACCCCTGCTTCCATGGATTTCTTATGGAAGCAAGGGGTCATGACTTTTGTGGCCCACTATACAGTCAATTTTTAAGGTTGGACTTCCTTATCAACCTAAGTCAGATCCTTTAAAAAGACGATTAAAGTCGAATAAACGCACAGGGTAGGTTAGGTAAGCTCAGGTTAGGTTACTGCCCTGTCGCTCCTTCGCTCTCGCTCCACTCGATGAAGAAAGGTGGAACACAATAGGTGGAAAATGCAACCTTTAAAAGTCACACTGAGGAGGGCGTTTCAGCTATTCCATATGACTTGACTAGCGTATAAATCTCCATATCTAATCGACAACTAGTAGACACGCCATTTTTCTTCTTGGCACTTTGTGACCATTAAGCCTTCACGCCGAATTTTAAAAATACCTGTTTTGGGCGCGGCTTGCTCGAGACCGGTGATGGGCCGCTCGCCAAAATTTTTCATTGTTCGGTACATTGATATTTTTACCGTATTTACTTACGATTCATAATAAAGATTAAACCTTCGAAAATTTTCCTCCATCTTAAACCACAAATCAGATATGCTAACATATGATAAGGTACACTCTGTACACACACGTCAGTTAAACCAGCTCAAATTCACTCAACAAGAAAGCTAAACGTTTGATCCATACCGATTTTAAGCGCAAATCGGAAGTTGTATTAGCTACAATCCAAAACGGATAAATTCCAATTCGTTTTAACCAGAAATAGGATGATTCTTTTTAATTTAAACCTGATAAAGATATATTAAAATTAGGTAATAAAATAAGGTGCAATTTGAGATACATAATAAAATAATTCAGTTAATGTCAATTGAGGAAATATGCACAAAGTATCACTTATCATTTTTCTTTTCGATTTTTTAAAATCTGATTTCGACAAGTTCAACAAATTTGTGATTTTTGGAACTCATTTCGACACGTTCAACTAATTGGTAACTAATAATAAGTCATAAAAAAAAATCATAACACCGAAACAACGGAAGCTCCGAAAACTAAATCTCATGGGTCCAACCGTGACTTTTACAATAACGCTTACTCTAAAAAAAAAATATCAGGTCCGTTTCATAAAATTTAACGCAATACGAAAGAGCAGCGCTCCACCAAAAAAACAACAACAAATCTATCTCTCTTCCGACGACGCGACGCAACGGATTAATTCCGACAAAAAAGTGAGAAGGAGAATCCTTTACGGTGACTGCGTCCGCCATTACAAGATGGCATGGGCCATGTAAACGATGCCTCGCGCGAAACAAGTGAGCCGGGGACGTCACTGGCCTTCCAGGGCAAGTGATCGCTCCGCTCCACGAAAACAAGATTCGCCTAAAAAAAGGGAAATAAGAAAGAACCGATTCCGAGTTTGATGACGTCACTGGTGAAGCCAGTTTTCGATGGCGGAGACATGGCCCGTCAACCCGGGGTTGGGGCAACGGAATTCGGATCACATCAAAAACAAAACAACTTCAAGTCTTCTTTCATCTGACATTTTAAGATCCTTATAAACCGATCCGGAGCTCCAAATTTGAGAGGTGTAACTTTTCATCAATTGTATTCATAGCTAAGCCGAACGCCCGGGTCACAAGGCACACAACCTACGAAACATAACCTAGCTTAATGTAACTTGTCGGTCGTCTAGGTCTTTTAAGAAGTGATTGTATGAAAATGGTTGAATTTGCTCGTTGAAATTCATCAATGAAACACTCCCGCGTTGAAGTCACCAGACTCGCCGAAACTCACAACTCGAAACTATATACTGCTTTCAGATCTAAATCAATCAATCGATCAATCAATTAACCTATCGATCAATCAATTAACCTATCGATCAATCAATCAGTGGATTAGGCGAGAGTCGAAGAGCCGTTAGCATTATAGGTCAATTTACTCATACGACGAATCTGTACTGGTCCTGTATTTAATGTAGTGTTTATTCTCCCTTTTCTTTCAGACGGTATTTATCTTAACGGCGGTCGCCATGGCGACTGCTATGCCGGCAGGACCACAAAAACGTCAAGCATATTACTTCAGCCCTTCATCCATTTATTCCAACCCTTACTTCGGATATTCGCCCTATTCCAGCCCGATGCCGTATTCATCGTAAGTATGAAAAATATTCCGCAACGAATCGCTCTACTAATAACCAAACTCATCTCAAGTATGAAAAATTTCAGACCACACAGTTATTCTTAATCCCTTCCCCCTCTTCAGGAACTCAATACCATACTCCTAAATTTTCAGTTAAGATGTAAATAAGATGTACTGTAATCTAATTAAGATATAAAATAATGAGAAATGAAAAAATTCAGGCTATGAGGTATGAAAAATTTGATGCTGTAGGTTAAGCTGGCCTGACCCCCAACCTAGTTTTCCGACTTTCCTCTCCGCTATTACATGCTGTTTCCGAAAGTTTTGCGCTTCAGCTGCCAACGACGGTCACATCAATATTTGGCAAAGGGACGCTGTCAATTGTGGCGTAGCTGCGCGTAGAGTCCCGCGAAACACGTAGCTCAACTGGCACCCGACGCGGTTACGTGTCAAAATTGATTCGGGACCGATTCTTGAATTAAGCGGAATACAGCCTTTCGTCATTTTTGACGACAATGTTGCAATACAGATCACGTGACACCCGCTAAGAGAAAAAATCGCCAACAGGGGAATGCGTTGTACTGTGCAGGAATCAGGAATTCTTTTTTTTTTTAATAAAAAAAGGCAGGGGGAGTACATTGGTGCAAATACGCCACCTGAAGTAATGAAGGTACTTAACTATCATTTTTTGCTATCTTTGATTTAGTTGAACCTTTTTAAAAGTTCACAGCCTTAACTTAACCTTCCCAAAAATGCCTAATTTATTTATATTGAAATATTATGAATTCTTAATAAATTAAGATCGCTTTTGCGTAGCTAATTCGTCGATTGGTACCTGAAAATTTCTCAATAATTTTCTAATAATTATAACAGCAACAAAAAAATGCTCGAAACTTATCGTGACATAGCATTGTAGGTTGCTATTTTTCATTTCTGAGTAACCTTCAGGATGCTTTTTCAAATAAACTTCACAAGACAAAATAAAGTCGCGTTCAGTGAATTTTTTTAAAATATAAATTAACAAAAATTTTTAGTGATTAAGCCAAAATTTAGTCGCGTTTAATAAATAAATATGAATAAAGAGAAATTTTCAAATATTTTCTATCGTTTAGGGGCTACTTATAAAATAGGTAACCTATTTTATGTCATTGTTTGACCCTCTCCCGCGCCTGCGTAACCATTTTCCTTTCCCCCTAACCGTTAAGAGACAGCTCGCAGACACGTGTTCGATTCCTTTCCCCTCTTAGAGGTTACGGAGATTATGAACGACCCTTGAGTGAATGTTTTAAATGGACATAAATTAGCAAAGGGTTCAATGCGGAGGTCACCGAATAAGGCTTTTATCTCTCTTTCAGATGTCACACACCAGATTTTCGAGAATGGTAATAATCCGAATGGGTTTGTTTCAGGCCGACGTACTCACAGCGTTATCTGCTATTCCCGCCGAATGGAGGCACCCCTTCGTCCTTCAGCGGTCCGTTTTCACCCGCTTCCATGGGAGAAGTGGAACATATTCCTCCCCCTCCGCTCGGCTCGTACCATCTTCCCCCTCCGATGGCTCCTTATCAGCCGCAGGAATATCAGCCGCAGCCGCCGTCTCAAGACCACGTGCCCGTGGCCCTCGCGGTGCCGAACCAGGCGTTCAACAATGGCGGCCTCCTCCTGGTGCCCCTCCGGGACCAGACTGTCGGCCAGGGATCTGGAACGGATTACATTTCGATTCTGACCAACTATCTTAATCAGTGGATCGGTTCGAAGCCTTCGAACAAACCGGAGAAACCTTCCGTGGGGGAAAAGCCAACCACTGAAGGCGGTGAGTACTAGAGAGCCTCACGGGGAGAGAGGCGTCAACTGCCATGTCACCCTTACAGTGTTGGTAGTTTCATGAGTCCCACCAATCAGCTCATACCGCGGAAATAAGTTGTCGCCTCTCCACGTAACCCTTGCATCCCACCAATCAGCGCATACCGCGTTAATAAGTAGTCGCCGCTCCATGTCACCCTTGCACCCCACCCATCAGCGTTGATGGTTTCATGCGTCCCACCAATCAGCGCACACCGCGGGATTAAGTTGTCGCCTCTCTCATGAAACTCTCTTTTCTGAAAAGTAATTGGAAATGCGAGAAATAGACATTAAGGGGACGGTAGTCGTGATACAGATAGAATTTGAATACAGAAGAGATTCTTTATTCAAACAAATAATGTGGCGTGGTTTCAACTATGTTAATTTATACACCTGACTATCTAAGCTTAAATTGTCTTCGCCGTTGAATTTAGGTTAACATATTCGTACTTTTACAGGCTCTGGTACCGGCAACAAAACTCCCGAGATGCCCGAGAAGGCGGAAAAACCCGAAGGCGAACCTAAGCCGGAAGCGGAAACTGCGAAACCGGAAGCGGCCAAACCCGAAGCAGCGGCGGAAACGCCGAAACCATCCACTCAGCGGTTCCTCGTCATCACCCCACCGCAGCTCCTCAACGGGCCCCCCGCACAGGAGCCCTCTTCCACGTACTTCATGTTCTACGACCAGGACCGAGTCCCCAAACCACCCAGCCAGCGGTTCCTCGTGGCCAACCAGCCTCAGCCACTCGATCCCGCTCCTGCGCAGGCGCAGGGTCCTGCGCAGGACCCTTCCAAGGGCTCTAAGTACGTGATCGCGTACAACCAAGGCGTCCCCGTCGCTCCCCAAGGCCCTCAGCGACGTTACATCGATCCCTCCGTGTACCAACCACCCTTTTATCCCCCGGTCAACCAGGTCCACCAACCCGCCACTGGGCGTTCCGCCATGCCCGAGTTCGTTCTCGGCAAAAACGAGAATAAGTATGGGTTCATTCCTCCGTTCAACTCAGAAGTGTTCACCCGCCGATTCTTGGGACTAGACAACAACGCTGGTCCCAACCCACACGAATTCGCGGGAATCCACGAGCGACGCGCCTACCAACCTAACAATTACTTTTCGCAGAGGAGAAACTACGGTAAGTTTGGCATCACTTGCCTTTAAACCATAGCCTTGTATTACTATACAGAAAATGACGAACAATATTCGTCATGACGAACTACATCGAACACAATTTACACGAACTATTAGATTCCGACGCGACTTAAACGCCCGACAGAGGAAACGCAGCTCCAAAATAACCTCGTCAAATCTAATCGTCTGAGGCATTGCTGCACGACCAGAACTGGCCAATACCTTCTGGACTGATAGTAAAGGCATCCGAGCAAGCGGCAAACGCGCGGAGCCATAGCGAAACTACAGGTCTAGATATATTAGAGACGGCGGTCTTGAGATGCTAAGCCATGAGCGCCGCCATCTTGTTTCCGGTATTATCCGTAAGCCACAATGCATTCAGTGGTCTGTGAGAAACAAAATGGCTGCCCAAGACCTCTAAGCGAAACGAAACACAGATTCCCTGTGCAGCTATCTGATTCTCATAATGCAATACGTTGAACCAAAGTAGAAGTCAAGAGTCAGAAAAGGCGATCCTGAAAACTTAAGATATGTCTGTCCTGCATGCTCAGACGACTACGTGCAGGCGGACTCCGTGTCCATCGAGTCGGCCGTGAAGGATGCAAGCAACGCAGCTCCCGACGACGCGACGCCGAGTCCCAGCCAGGCCAACGCCGCCAACAGCACCGGCTCGACCGACGAGGAGGTGGTGGAGAGTGGCGAGCTGGGGCCGTCCATCGCTCAGGTACGAACGCCAGCTCCGGACAAGGGCGATGACTTCGTCTACTTCGAATCGAAAGTCCTAGGCGAGTTGTACGAACCGAGCGGAATGGTGTCCGAAGAGACCCTGCAGGAACTTCGCCAGACCTTCGGCTCGGAGGTCCTGGTGATTCCAGAGGACTCCCGACAGAGGCCCGTCGTCAGCGGCTTGTCTTTCATTGGTCGAATCGTGTTCCGAGTCGGATCGTACGCGTTCAATAACTTCATTCGGCCCCAAATCAACAGCCAGCTCGCCCAGTTAGGGCTCAACGGCTGATTGTGCTCTTCTTTAAGCGGGGCTGCCTTCGAAAACGCCTCCCGAAGGGTATTGTCTTTCTCTCTTATGAAAGCTCCATGGGTAAGACAGAGATAGAACATCCTTGGGTGTCATTTTCGAACGCGTCCCAGGGTAGATGCTCTTGGAATGCGGATACAGATATATATTTTCCTCTAGATCCAAGAATTTCTTGAAACTGATGAGTCTGAAAATAGGGCCTTAAAGTTTTGGCGCTAAAAACGGCAAAATATGCGCTGAACTTTTGAAGAAATGTTGGATAATAATTGGAAGAATGACTAATTTTAATCCCCTTCGATTTTTGCGTTTGGCTTCTTTAAAAATGATCTATAAAAGAGCACGAAAACACTAGAACGAAGATATGGGTTAGTTATTAAGGCGTTTTTCTCCCTCCAGACAATTTGTCTTGATTTAAAAAAATGGCTTTCGTGGCAACAGAAATAACCCCGGGGTCACCTATTTCTTAAATAAAGACAAATTCTCCTCAATTTAAAAAATAATTTTGACTAAAAAAAAAAATCAAGGAAAAAAACTTTCCAACTGACAAAAAATCAAAAAGAAATCTGTTTTGAAATTTTTCCCCGTGGATATATAATCAAAACAGTAATGCGTTTCATGCAAACGAAAACTTCTCGTACGAGAGAAAAACTTAGTGCTCAGAATAACTATTACAGGGAGCTCAGGATGACGCAATCTAGTATTTAAAAGCAGGGTAAGCGATTACCTGAGCCGAATTTCGCAAAGGGTATGAATAATTAAGCGAGGTAGTAACTCACTTGGTAGTGGTAGCGTAGAGTAAGTGTCGCGCAAAGAAGAAATCTTAACGCCGCTTTGTTTTCCATTGGCCGCGGACACTCGATGGTTCACATTGCTGAGGAGAACAGAAAATCGAGGGTGAGTTTCACGTAGATGGAATGAATGTCTTCCCGCTTACGGAGCCCGGCCAAACTTCTAGCGCTGTCTCATTGGATATCATCTGACGGCTGCGAATTCCCAAGAACCAGATCTTGAAACGAGGCAGACACTCATTTTTTTTCAAACAAGAATAAATTAGTTTCATCTCAGCTGAATCTACACCGAGAGAGCACTGTAAGCTTATTTCAAGTATACTTAAGCTATACAACCGAAAATAAATGGACTCGATTTGAGTACAGACGCTTGAAATTGATCACATTATTAAAGGCTGTGGCCGTTGCTCAAGTATAAGATATGCTTCTGTGAAGTTCCGAAAGGCTCGTTTCTCAAATCGATTTTTTTAAAAGTCTAAAATTTGAAAATGAAAATACTTGAAATTAACATGGAGCTCTCTCAGAGTAGACAGATTGAGCCAAACTAAGAATTTCTGAATTATGTGACAATAGTAAGCCTTTTCAATCCATCATTCCCCAGCGCTACCACTCGGTGAAGAAAAAAAAAAACAAAAGAAAAAACCTTTTTTTAAAAAGGGAAACTGAAAAGTTTAGGAGCAATCGTTTTATGAAATTACCATACGCGTGAGTAATTGCAAAACAGTTTTTTGTGATAACTGAAGTGCTTCATGAATCACCTCTTTTTTTAATGGCTTTGAGATATTAAAAAAAAATACAAAAGTAATGCAGCTCCAAAAGAAGCTTGTCAAAACGAATTCTCTGAAGCATTCAGCAGTAAAATTAAAAGAATTTTGTACCTTTAACTAATGATTACTATAACACCGAGAGATTCCACTTATCAACGCTGGGGGTAGAGGGCGAAGGCTTGTCTGCTTCAGATCTGCCCTTCCCCAAAAGCATGGGGAAGTAGAAACGATCCAATGCATCCTAACCCTTGCCTCAAACCACTCAAACCCGTCATGGGGAATCCATGGGGAAAGCGGACGACCATTTCCAGGGACGTAGTGCGTGTTTGTTCGTCGCTTTAGTAGTGCAACTCCCGCTGTACTCCCTGCTTTTTCATTGAAATCGGGAGGATCATATCATGGTTTGCTGACAGTTTAGTCAATCGCACCCCGGCAAAGTATGAAAAGTTTACGATTTATGATCAATTTTTCATACCGTGCAGTTCGTGCGGGTGACGGCGAAACTTGCTGAGCAACCATTCTGTTGTAAATAGAATATTCCTTAACTTTCATTGCGGCATTATTTTAGGAACTAACCCATCTCGCCGACTTAGGTAATTGATTTAGCCGTGTTGCTGACGTTGGTCCAAATGCATAAGCGCTTTAGTATTTTAGTTCTAAGATCAACGCATGGTATGAAAGTAGGCGGGTGGTAATAACAGTCAGTTGTATAAAGGCTTTAGAAGTGCAGTTCTGCGCTTGGTATTGAATGTTAAGGTTGGAAGTGACCATCAGATGCATCAGCTTTTGAATTCGAGTTTCATAAGACGCATGGTACAAAACGCTGAATCAGCTACAGGGCAAAAATCCGCAAAGGGACTTGCTATAACGTTTTCTCTGAGAAATGGATGCAGCCACACTGTCGTTTTAAAAAAATGACTATCCGTTGAAGCGTGAATATATGATTGATTCAAGCCTTCCTGTGCCACTCAAACGATTAAGTTACCGCATAAAAAAAAAGTTATGAATCACATAAGATACAAGAAAACTGAGTCGCATGAACAACAACTTTTTCATACATTCGGACAAACAAAGAACTTCTAGCTTGAAAAAATTAAAAAAAAAAAAACATTACCGCGCATCAACCCGGCTGGAAACAGTTAACTTTAACCTTAGAAGGAGGCTTTTATGCAGTTCCATTCAAAAAGCTCCACTCTCTTTGAGAACAAGTTCAACATTCAATCGTTTTCCGACAGTCGAATCGGTACATTTAAATGCAAAACGATCCTTGCAAATACTCAAAAGACAAATTTCAGTCTTAATACCTCGTTCACTCTAGAGATTAATTGAGGAGAAAACTCGAGTCGATAGTTAACGAGCCAAACTTCGATTTTTGTTTCAAGATAACTAACCCGTGTTGTAGTAACCGTGGGATGTGTTTTTCAGGTTAAGCCCGCCGCGATCGCGCTAGCTGGAGCCGGGGGCGTCGCTGCGGCCGCCCCGGTGGGCACCGCCCTGGTGGGCCCCGGGGGCATGGCGCTGGCCGCACCGTCAGCCACGGCCGTCGCGGGCACCTCCGGCACCTCCCCGTCGGTCGTCCCCGCCGCAGCGCAAGCTTTCGCTAATCCGTCAACCTACCGAAAACAAATTAAGAACAAAGGACAAAGCGACGGAACAGAATACGAAGTCATCCAGGACTCATGACTGCCCGAAATATCCACATACCTTGATGGATTCTTTATTTCCTAGCAATTTTGAAGGGATTCAGAAGTCCCGTGGTTCAAATCCCGGCTATGCCGGAAAAAAACCTGTAATTTTTAGACCTTATCATTTCCTAGTTTTTTTTTCAATCACTATTTTGGACGTTATCATTTTCTATTTTTTAAAAAAAACACTGTGTTGTTGGACGAAATTATTTTCTAGTTTTATCTTTAAAAGATTTTAACATGCTGGTGCAAAACAACCTCGAGAAAAGAGGGCTTCATCTTGGTATACAAAACAGTACTGTTAAGTTAATTGACGAATAGGGTTAATTTTTTTTTATGTAACAGAAAAAAAAAGAATTTACGTATAGGTTGATAAGCTGATTAGTTTTAAGGACCTGTGATTCGAATATGACATATAAACAGGAAGAGCCTGATCTCAAGGGAGAGAAATTAAAAATGTTTTATTTGAGCAAAATTTGTAACTTGTGAAGGAATGTGCTTAACTTAAGGTACACTGAATGATGTATACTATTGTAGCCGAATTTACTCTAATCATGTGATTTGAAGGAGTTTAACGTGAAACTTCTTTCAAAACCTGTGAATAAGTATTGTTAGAAAGACTGCTCCAATCGCACTTAATGTGATCAATAAACGTGTAAAAACCAAAATTTGCGTTTTTATTCCGAAAAGGAACCAATGACACGATGCCGGCAAACTTCGATTCCATAAGTAAGTCAGCTCCTACATTTTTTTTTTCAGTTACAGAATCTTTTGTGAAAATTTGCTACAAACGGATACTATGATTCGGATAATTCCAGGCTAGCTCCATTGTAAAAATCAAAGAGGTGATATTTTCTAACTTTCGTGTTCAACCAAGGTTTATTTTTCTTTACGCTATGAGGATAACGAAAGTTAGGTTAGCTCAATCCAGATTAGGTTTGTTTTACCAAGGTAAACGTAATTCCTTGCCTTGTGCCTATATCCGCTACCACTCTGCTTGGCTGTCGCTAAGCCTGATGTAGCTTACTTTTAAGCGGTAGTAATTGTCATCGAGAATTAAGCGGCATTTGTCTTGGCGACTGTTAGGTGAACCTAGGTAACGTTAGGTTAGGTTTCGAGCCTTCTTCCTAGCATTTCTTCGCTCGCTTTACTACGAAAGGAAGAACACAAGAGGTGGAAAATGATACCATTTAGATTCACGGTGTATTTGCGAGACAGTGTTGGCATTTGTTCCCTTCAAAAAGAGCATATATCATTTCAGCGATATTCTAGGGACCATCGCCGATTTTTCCATGAAGTCCTGACACGTTGGTTTATGAACGGAACAGCAGGGCAATACCGGACAACGTATTACAACAGCGGGAACGTGGTAACGATACGTTGTATTCAATCCCGTAAAACCATAACACTGCTAAAACTTGGAGTAGGACGAAAAAAAAATCCCGCCAACAAAAAAAGACGAAATAGAGGCAGTCTGGTTTAACAGGGCGGTGACAGTTTGCAGTGCCTCCGTTGTAATTAAGACCTTAAGAACCCAGTTGCGTACTCATTTAAAGGAAAATGAAAGTAACGATGAATATGGAAACGTTATAAGAGAAACTGGAAAAGTGTGACCTGCCTTGACGGTCAACCTGATAAATAAGGTTGGTTCGTTTAAGGTTTACCACGGTTAGCGGATTCGGTGAATGGAGCAGCAGTTCCGGTGAGCTTGGAGTTGCGACCAAAATTGAGGTTAGGATCGGAACCTAGCTGAGGACACCCAAGACGGGGCGAACGCAATAGATCCGTTTCGTCACAAAAGCCTTGTACTTTTTGGCAGGAGGTGCAGACGTCCGGGCGACATCTCTTCTTGGCAAAGCGCTTTTCCGACATGATGCCCAGATCACAAAAATGCTACGACCTTTTTGCACGCGGAATTTTTGGTTTCATTTAACAGAAATATCTCTCATAACTCGCTGGTTCGGGTAGCTGTCATAAGCGCCAACGCCGCAAGCGCCAATCCGTAACCGCCAAAAAGTAGCAAACGCCAAAGGTCTTAACCGCAATACTAACCTTACCTAACCTAACTTAACCTAACCAAACTTAACCTAACTTGACCTAACCTAACCTATACGAACTTTGGCGTTTGCGACTTTCCTCGTTTGGCGGTTAGGGACTGGTGCTTGCGGCGTTGACGCTTGTGGTTTTTGGCGCTATCGAATGCCCCCCGCTGGTTCTAAGGGAACTATGTAGGACTCTGTGCTCTACTCAAATCATAAAAAAATGTCGGCACCTCCATGGAAGACTCGACCAGTTCTCAAACCTCAGTTTTAGATTGAACTAGTTCAACGAGCGTTCAAAATGTTTTTTTTTCGTTGCGAATACCTGTTTTATTATTCGTCTGAAATGAATGACGAAACATTTTCCCTGACCCGCGGAGTATGTTCTCCATGAATTCTTACTTGAATCGCACCAAAAACAATCAAATGGCAAGAGCTGAAAAAGAGGATTTTTCGCGCTCTCGAAACTGGTCTACTATAAAACTCAGCTTTTCGATTGGTCGAGTCCTCCGATGTGACCATTCGACAATCTTTGCATAAACGTAGACGTTCCGCAAACTATAGCCAGTTCCGTTGAGAATAGTTATAAGCGCGTGGCTATTCTAGCAACGGTATCTGTTTACTGGTACCCGCGCCCAAAAGGGTGCTGCTTTGGGTCAAGGTAAAGATTACGGTAGGCACAGCTGGTTGGCTACCCGAGGCGATTGCAGGCGCTGCGGCGACGGCGGCAGGAAGCGGACGCCGCCCAAGAGGTGCGTGCGAGCGCCTGTCGCGGGAGGGGTGAGGGGTGGGGTATTATGGTGGGGCATTTAGCGAAAAGTTTTAAAACGGTGAAGAATATCCAGTGGGGTCACTTTCTCACGAAGTCTTGTGTTTAGTGGAGTGTTTAGCAGTTGTGTGTTGATTGTCAAGATGGGTCCGTTTTGGATTAAGTGGTTCAAGGTATGTCAGTGAATGTGATTGTTTAAAAGTGAGGTTATTTTTATCCGGGAAGAATGGTGACGGACTCTCTGGGTTCGCAGAAAACTGTTAAACGGCTGAGATTCCGTCGATTCGGAAGTCGTTCGCAAGAGTACCTAACGTTCCGTTCTGTTTGGGTAGGTTAAGTTAACGTATATGTTAATTAGGGTTAAGCCTTAACTGTTAAGGTGATACGAGAGCTGGATGTTGTTGATATGTGTTGGGTTACGAAAGGTTCATTTAGTTGAGATAATTAATGTTTGAGTAAATTTAAAGTAAGGTTTGGAGAAGGTTACGTTAACCCATAACAACCCAAAGTATTTGGAATGAAATTTAGCTTAAAAGAAATTGAAAGGATTTTTCCATTAAAACACGCAATTTGGACCTTGTGAAAATGCTTGAATAATCAAATTTCAGGTTTCAAGAGGGGTGATATTTTTTAAATTGTGACAGTACGGACCTAACAGATTCTCTAAAATATTTTTTTCTGTTTCTGAGCGGCATCGCTGGGCGGGTAAAGGGTTAAGTTACGTTTGATTGTGATCAGTATGGATTTTATGAGTTGGGTTTCGCGGTAGCGAATAATTTCCCCGTCCATCATACAGTCAGGCATTTTCCCCAAATCCCTATTGAAAAGGTCCAATAATGTAGGCGGGCATTTTTTATTTGAAAGCAAACCTTGCAATGCAATGTTTAAGATTTAAACCAATGAGGAACTCTGCGGTTGACGCAAACAAAGTTATTCGAATATCTTATACCGGATATCTCGGGCGTGCATTTGTTGCCTCCACAATAATAAAACTGTATCAGTCTCGGCACATGTATGTGGACTTATTAAATCGTATAAAAATCGCCTAAAATGAAGTTTCATTTGAGCGTTTTTCATACAACGAGGAACATTCAAGTACTAGTCAGATTTTTAACTTATCATTTCTTGTAAATGATAATTTCAAAAGATA
>Ga0058701_10001496_pt1 | contig 16698 bp, 5 predicted proteins | sample AgamicOrMae_FD_97039 | JGI IMG/M metagenome (GOLD analysis project Ga0058701, IMG submission 97039) | Agave microbial communities from Guanajuato, Mexico - Or.Ma.e | ecosystem: Host-associated > Plants > Phyllosphere > Phylloplane/Leaf | place: Guanajuato, Mexico | collected 2012-06-04
AAATTGTTGTTTTGCGTTTGTCGCCTCACCCTAACGAAAAATTAAAGGCGCAACAAAGAGGCACAGGTTGAGTGCCGTTTAGTAAGTAAAGGGAGGTTCCTTAGCGCTCACTGATGAAATGTCTTGTCACCTGGAGGTATATATACGAAGCAAACTCTTTCATTTAAAACGCGTGTTAGGACAGTTAGGCGGTAGGATAGCTATAGGAAAGGTTCAAAATAGGTACAGATCGATTTCAAATACGGTTCCCGAGTGAAAAACCATGAAAATCGTGATCCTCCGCTCAATTTTTGCCTTTTTGCTACTACGGAGCAATGAATAGTAATTTTTCATATTCTCGATATAAAAATTACAATTACAATAAGAATTTTTATGTGACAAAGTTATATGAAATTTCTTATTCCGAATGTGAACTTTGACTTTTCATCCAGAATGTGAAAATTCCTATCGATTTTTCTAACAGTGTATTGCCGTAACAAAAGAGGGAAAAAGACTTTCTTAGTTACCGTTAAATTGACGTTCAACTTACTCCGATCTCAAACCAGATTTTGGGATACAGAATTGCTGCGTATACCTTTATATTAGACAGCCCCATTTACCTCATGCAAAGAGGGACGCTTCCGAAACAATATATCAAAAAGTGAAAGCTCTTTGCGACCTTAAACGTTGCCTTACTCAAAGACAAACACATTTATCGCAAATTAATCGAATAAGCCTAGCCGTTTGAACAACTTGACAAATGGCTGAATTTCTCGGAGCTTTTAAAAAGTCCCTCTTATTTCTTCTACGCTAATTGTGAAGGGTGCCGAATCCAAATACTTCAACCCTCACCTACTCCTGAGATAATTAACTTACAAGCGACCGTGAGAGCTGAAACAATAACCCCATTACAGGCTCGGTGCTAGAGCTGTTTGTCTTTAAATTAATTTGCCACGAAGTACAGAGTAAGAGCTACGCAGACAAAATGCCAAGGAAAAATTGAGGGCGTATATGTGTAATGGCCTTAATTTTTTGTTTTGCTTATAAACAGTCGACGAAGGCAGAAAAAATGCTGTTAAGTTACAGAGCTCCTTTTGTTTTCTTCCCTTTCGTGAACGTTGATCACAGAGTATTTGAAACTTTGACATGTATGTTCTGATGTATGTCCAATGGTTGAAAAGCTGACTCCCCGGCGCGACAGTCGCGCGTCTGACTACAGGTTAGAAGGCTGCATGTTGAAATACCTACGCTTTACATTTTATTCCCAAACTGGACATAGTCCTGAGGCCGAAAACACAATACGATTGAAACTTACTCAGAAATTGGAGTACATGTAAATTGACCCCGCCGTGACTCGAACTCGTATCTTTCTATTCCGGAGTAAGACTCGATACAATTGCGCCGCTAAATAACGCAGAATACCACGAAACTTTACAAACATGCAGTGTATTACCTTTCTATAGAATAACTGCCTCTGAGGCCAAACAGGAAATAGCGTAATCCTACAAGAAAAAGATCCAAAAGCTTTAACACAATGGTGGAATCCAATAATTAAATGCCCTAGCCAAAAAGCCGAATAAAAGAGGGAAGAAGCGACAATCTCTTGGAGGGATGGAGACAAAATTACACATCGGTGGCCCTTGCTCTTAGTGTGCCACCTCAAAACTCTCTTCTGTGATACATAATTAAAGAGGAAGCAAAGCAAAGTGTATGTGTAAACGACCTCGCTGGCGAAATCTATTAGATATACGACCCACCTTATTAATCCACACACGCGCTGACAGTGAAGCGCAAGAAATACCTCACAACCTAAAATTTCAGAGATCCCATATTAATTGAACTCTTTGTGACGTTATTAAGCTTGCTGGGGATGACTCCAGAGAGTGGGGTTATCTAACCCTTCCCAGAGTCCGAACGGAAGTCATTACGCATTCTCCTGCATTGTAGTCTCAGCCTCAGGGTATAGCTGCAAAGAAGGTATGCGAAGGTGCCACGCATATTTGTTCGTTTTATATTTCACGCTGGTTTTGTTGGAGAAGTGGTTTATTAGGGAGCTCGGTCACATCTTTGAGGGTGGACATATGAGGACGGTTACTGGCCCTGCGGGCATGGAGGGTAAGAAGCCACCGCAGGTCCTAAAGGGAGGCGAGGTCTTTTAATGATAGGCGAAAGTGAGTTGTAATGACCAGAAGGTTTTATTGCGATGCGCTTGTGATTAAATTCGGTTACGGGGACGCGAAAGGGAGGTTAGTCAAATAACTGCTGGAGGCGTTTTATATGGTCACGTGAAATGAAGCTACAAAGAATGTATTCTATTTTACGAATTTCAATAGCATATTGTTTTCTTTTGTATTGCTTCATACATACAGTACAGCTGCATTGGCCCTATCGTACTGAATTCGCATCCGATTAGGTGAAGCATTAGTAGAGCGTCTGATACAAGATCAGAAGGTACGTGACGATGTCACTTTGGAGTATTAAATTTATTTTGACGATTATTAGATTCCCCTTGTATGTTGAAACGTCGTTACGATCGTTAGCGGCAAAACTGCGGTAAGTATCCGTGTCACATGTCCGAGCAGACGATATGACCGGATCAGGTCCCCGTTGCGGGTAGAGCATAAATCTTAAAATGAGGGAGGGGGGTGAAAAATTCTTGATAACCCCGACGTAAATTGAACACGCAAACTTCTAGTCTGGAGTTAGATGCGCTACCGTTGCGCTACGGGGTCTGTTGCTATTGCTATCAATCATGAATGGAATATACAATAATTATTACTATCGAGTATTTTTTTCTCACTAGCAAGGAGAAACAAACCCAGCATATCAGAAAAGGCGGAGTAAAAAAGGGTATGTTGGCGTCTGGTATACAAGATACTGTGGTTAATAGACATTTGATACAAGTTTATTAACCCTTCGTAGCGACGCCCTGGTGCAACGGTAGTGCGCCTGACACCAAGTCAGAATTTGCGTGTTCAAATCACGTCTGGATTATTTGAATTTTTCACCTCTGTGGTCTACTTGACAAGGTAAATACATAACCACTATTATTAGGGAAACACAGGGATAGCACCACCTTATTAAATATTTCGATCGTAAATTATGAGCGACCTGCCTCAATCGGTTACGTCCTAACGTTTCTGGAAAGCATTCGAACAAAAATTAACTGTTGACCATCACCCTGCACAAACTCATTACGGATTTAGATTCCTACGAAACTGCCGAGGTTGACCGCCAAAAGATACTTGAGCAGCCGGATCAATACGAAAAAAACTGATTTGTTTTTGGGAACACCAAATATGCCACCTGAATTTTTGATAGGTACCCGGAGACACTGCGCCTGAAATATTTACCGTTCTACGTAGGACTTAAGAAACCACACCAGGACGCCGCCCAAAAAAGTCAATTTCAGTATCTTTTACCTTCACGCAAACCTTGAAAACATTGATAATTAGTCCTAGTTGGCCTAGAAAGTGTGGAAAAAGACGATTAATTCCTCATAGGGTCTCCCAAACAACTGAACAATGTCCGAGACTTTACTGCGACTATCGAAAATGAGAAAAGGCTTGATGTACTTCTAGTATAATAGTGTGATGATACTATAATGATCAACGGCTGGATAATATGTGGCAAGCACGGTCTAATGTAAGGTAGTAGTTACAGTTAAGTAAAACGTCTCAAATTATTAGAAAATAACTTGTGAGGCCTTAAATCATTTCTACCACAAGGATTTACCATCATGATCGGATCGCGTTAAAACAGTTCCGCATATAAAACAAAGGTAGGCTACATCTTAAGTATACTACAAGCTTAAACAAACTTTTATGTTCTCCTCAAGCTGGTTTTGAGTCTGTTCAGGACAAACAGCCTGGTTTGACATTGGTTGCTGGAAAATAACAGGGATAAAAAGCTTGCGAATATCCTTAACGAATAATTGAAATTGCACTTTGAATTGAATAAAAGAAATTGCACTTTTTCTATGGCATTTTATTGTCAATACTTTGATTTATGTCGGATGTAAAGTAAAATACTTACAAAGAGGTCTTCTTTTAAAAGAAAGCATTTCAATCCAATGATATACATTTCCACATTCGCTTAAGATATTAAAATTAATTTCGTCAAACATGGGTCAAAACGTCTGCGTTGCACTGTAAAAATGTTCCTATGGATGTGGGAGCAAATTTTTAACCGTGTACAATAAAAGACAGCAGGCAGGGATCGTTGGTGACATGAAAACACGGCAAAGTGTCCATCTCGTAGCAAACAGGAGGAAACACTCGAACGTTACTTTGAGGGGTACCCTGCAGTGAAGAGAGGACGTTTCCGGAGATGCAGATCCTGGCGCGGTATGCAGGAACAGTGCATCCGATCGAGGCGGCAAAAGTTTCTTTGAAGGTTAGCTTTGACAAAAACCGAATAATGATTACTTTTGTAGCTAGCATAATTTTATGAAGAACACTTTTTCTAAAAGAAATGCAGTGCCAAAGAACTGCTAATTTCATCATAGAAAACCTCTTTATGGGTCGCTTCGAGTGCTCTTGCGGATGTATGCGACATCCCCTGCTGTAAAGAACTTTATAGCGGTAGAAGATGACCCTATGCGCGATAAAAGGGACAGCTTCCGGCTAGAAAGGATATGTTGAAGAACAGCATATCTATCGAAACCATGTTCGAGACAACGAGTAGCGAAAGCATTTAGAGAATACCTCTAGCGAGGTCACATGAAACCAAACAATTTGCTACACATACTCGACTTCTTAACGCAAATGCAACCCATCTGACTTTTGATTAAGAACGTTTTCTGTGCAAAACACGTAAGGATCAATCAGCATGTTGCTCCTCGGCATTTATACAGTGTACCCTCCACCACAACTTAAAAAAAAATTCGGACACCTTATGGCAATGCCTCACCCAGAAAAAAGTATACTATAATCTAAAGGGAGATTCCTCTAGGCCTCTGGTTCTGTCCTCTACACTCAGCTGGAGAATATTATGCAAGATATTAGAGTATTCGGCCTCTAAGATATAAAAGAAAATATACCAAGTCTGGTTTGAAGAATATTCCTCTAGATCTTAGCGGATACTCTACGCTCTAGTATAATATACTACGCCAAGAGTGATGCCAGCGCCACCGCTATGCCGCCTTCGCCAGTATTATTGTGATCGCTGGCAGTATGACACGTTCTGACGTTGCTTTGTTGTTCTGGGGTGGAAATACCTGTCGTCGGCAAGAAACCAGGGAAATTTACTCTGTCTGTGCCTTAAAACCAGGTAGTAGACGTCATGTGCATCCTGCACAAGTTGCTGAAATATTCTATCGGAGATAAGAGTGATATGGAGGAAATCGTTTTCGAGGTTAAGGTTGCCCTGTATATTTAGATGAAGAACGACCTCTAGTTCGACAGTGCCGTCACTCACAAAGAGAGATTGACGTATTCTGTCTGAGTGAAAACATCTCTGGGATGTAGAGTGTGCCGACCGTCAAAGTGAGGTTAGATCTTTGCCTTGGGAATGTGTTATTATAACAAGATTTAAAAGTAAGTTGCCTGTTCTTGTGATGGCTTTTGTGTAATCTGGTTGAGTATTGATTCCTAAAATTAATTTTATTACTAATTCGGATTGATAAAAATATCTGTCCGCAACTACTGTTCGCGGTTGAACACCATCCATAGTTATTTCACTATATTATTAATTGATTCTTGAAACTGATGAATTTGAGACCCATACAGGAAACAGACGTGCTAAAAGACGCGTCTGTGGTAGACGGACACTCAGACTTCTATCACAGATTTTTCTACTAAACGTCTATTTCCTCTATGGGACATTCTGCCAGTATATAAGTAACGCGGTTAAGATACTACGCTAATGCGTACAGGATTTCCAGTAGTGGATGTACAAGCTGGTAAAAGATATCGCTTAGAGGATATACTAAATTCTAGCGGATTCCGCTAGCGGAGAGAGCTAGAGGAAAATATACGAGATTCTAGTATGATATAGTTGGTGCTCTATTGTAAATGAAAATATACTAGAACCTAGTATATCCCACTAAGATTAAGTATATTTTTTTCTGGGTGTATTATCAAAGCGTCACCCTTCGCGGTGCAACGGTAGCACGTGTACGGAAAAATTCGTGTTCATTTTAGGTTATTTTTTATTCCTACGCTGGCATTTTTTTTGTTTACTTTGTATTCCAGTAGGAGAAAAATAAGCGATCTGATAAAAGTAGCTGTAGATAATGTGATATGTTATTTCGTGACGTAACAACAGCATAAAGTTGTTCTGAGGCGTTTAGCGTGGCACAGTAGTAGCCAGAGGGCGGTTTATTCAAATCGATCCGATAATGTATATCTTTTCTTCTCCCAGCATTTTTATCACACGTTCCTTCATTCGGTATATTCAAATAAATCGGCCCGTAACAAATATGTGGGTTTGCGTAATGATTGACTCCGAGGTGCAAGGAACCTTTTACTCTAGATTAGGAATCTTCGTGTTTAAGTTTTAGGTCGGGAGCAAAAACGGATTTCCCCCGCCTTTTCTGATATGCCGCGTTTGTTTCTGCTCGCAAGGGAGAAAAAATGCTTCATTTGATAAGAATGACTATAACTGTGAAGTAAAATATGATTCCGTGGCGCAACGGGAGCGCGTCAAATTTCAGATCACAAGGTTGCATGTTCAATTCACGTCGGGGTTATTGATAATTTTCAAAGAACCCTATTTTAAAATTCATCGTTGTTTTTGAGTAAGGAGAAAATGTTAATAATAAAACTTGCTTATTTTTTTCTTTAAATGCACTTTGACTCTGTAGCGCGTTTGAACCTAAGATAGAAGTGCATCTCACCTCACGTTGAAGGCGTGGAAGTCCTACTCCCCCCCCCACCCAACTCTTTTATTTAAACTTTTTTTGAGAGAAAAAATGTGCAACAAGTTGTAGAATAATTTAATCTGAAATCAACATTAATTTGTTCACTGACTTCAGGACGTAACAGCAGTGCTTGCGACTCCAAAATGAAAAGATTGTGTTAAACTTGGTTGATGTCGGACGAAACGTGTCTTTTTTTTATTATGATGCACAGGTTTCAATGATTGTCATCTAATCGGTTTGAAAATATAGCAAATAAAATGATTAGATATAGTTTAAAATAATAACATACAGTTTCAAGGATAAATCCGCCTTTTCCCGAGAGCTCGATATCGTTTCTACTGCCAATACTTCTTTGCCAACTCCGATTGATTTGTCTGAACGACGAGATTTCGTTCTAATGAAATTAATAAATTAATGATAAAAAACAAATAAATCTGATTAGGTTTTAAGAGTCGGCTCACCGAATGTTCCCATCAATGGACAAACCCGGCTGCTGCAAACGACATAGCGGGCGACTCGAGAATGCAACACATTGTTTCACCAGAGCTCAAACAGGCGGTTAAGTTCCGCCCTTGACAATTGTGCGTCGGCGTGCTCTTTGAGCTTGGATCTCATTTAGTATCACCATACACGCACTCATTAGCACGACTAGTCGGCGGCGGTGAAAAGACAAGGTGACAAATAAAAGTGACTTCGAAAAGTTATTCCATTCACTCAGCTTTTTAACTAGTTTAATTGGGGCAGCGTGTTGATTCATGGGTCAAAGGACAATGCCAAACCCTCCAACCCAGACACAACCCTTCGCACTTCCGTAGATCTTCGGAGTTCAAAGACGTATCTTTTATTATAGCATAACAATCATGCACGCGCCATGCGATTGTTCCAATGAGGCTGACTTAATCGCAAAACCTTTGATGTAGCCGGGCATAAAAATGAGTTTATTTCCCCTCTTCTTTAACCCGCGACAACGAACTAAAAAAAGAAAGTTTAAAAGCTCTTTTGCTGGTCATTATATTTTGAAAAGAAAAATCATTTGTAGCGGTGATACAACGTTTATACAAAATGGTGAAGTAATTCGTGCACAGTGTTCTTTTTTCCTTTTTTTCATTGTTATTTTATAGCGTGCCTAAGATTTTTCTGTTCTTTGATCGGTCTTCACAAAAAAAAAAAACATGTGTATTATTGTGTATAGTCATATTATATTGAGCAAACGTTGTTAGGAATTATACCTAGTACAAATATTTTGGTGATATATTTTTGTTGGCGCTAGACATACTTTGTCCAAACTCGCCGTGGCTCTACTCCACGACCCGTTTCTAACTCTAAGATCACGAGTCTTCTAAACCTTAGCAGTTCACGAAATACACCTATATCCTAGATTTTAACTTGGATTCTAAATAGCACGGTTAAACAAATGCGCTACCAGGCCCGTCAATTTAAGATCACTCGAAAATATCCACGTTGTTTTAGGTTACCTGGATGCAAGACTTGAGCATGATCAAAATCCTGACGCACTGTTTTGAGGAAGGGTCGCTTTCAGCTCTGCATCAGGTTTATGAAAACTAGGCAGCAAAAAGCTATGAAACCAAAGTGTGACGTCGGAGACACTTTTTTGGGGCGGGTAAGTATAATACCATACGCTGTGTCGTGGTGTCACCCTAAGGGTGACACCTACCTCATCGAACCACACAACCGATAGTTGTGGTGACGCTTCGCCGTAGGCACGTCACCACCTCGCGACCACCCCCAGGGTCCCCAACACGTGGCGGTCAAAGGGGTCTAGAAAACGCACGTCCGCCCGGATGGTCCACCCGATCCGAGGCACGCCCACCACCTCACCCCTTCTCGCCCTCTCAAGCGTACAGATAAACGCACACGCCAAAGTACTGCTCGCTTGTGTTCACTCCCTTGAACCACCGCCACCGCCCTCGCTCTATTGTTCTTATGACGTCACAGCACGTCAAACGTCGGGAAGTTTTGGAAGAAGGCAGAGAGTTTGGATTGCTGTCTGTGAGGATCGTAAAATTCTTGAGGGACCGGGGTGGGGGCTGGAAGATCGGTGGCGCTTTCCACCTCCTTCCATTCTACCCCTTCAACCCCTAACCCCATTTACGATTCGTAGCCATCAGCCCCCCGGAGTTGTACACTTCTCACAGAAGGAAAGAAAATGACACACTTCCGATCTGCACATGCGGAGTTCAAATGAGACTTATACCCTTCATTAATCAAGTGCCTTACTGTATATAACTTTGGTCGTGCGGATGGGGTTTTGTTTCCATAAAGGGTTGAAAGCCTTTGAAGGAAGAAACGAGAATGATAAAGCATTTTTTTCTGGAAAGCTTCCCCCATCAACTTACCCTTCCTCATCTAGGTAGCTTTTTACATCGTTACTGTATCACGGAAGCAAATGAGTCTGATTGAGAGCCGGTATTGAGTAGTGAAACGTTTTTTTACGAAAAAAAAACAGCCAAGGTAACTAATCTTTTCTTATAGCACAATACTCATCCTAAACAGGCTGTTCGGAGGCACAGTAAGCTCCCCCCCATCCCCTATCGATGAGCTTTTTAAACTACCCCAGATCAGAAAATTTGTTGGGGTCACTAGACACGCCCTGAATGATTGATGGTTCAAAGTCTACGCAATAAAGAATATAAAAGTTGCGAAATATTCCGAGTTGGTGAGGTTGCCATTTAACTCATTACGTATAAACATTGATCTAATAGAACAGTGGATCTGTGAGAATTCAATCGACAAATTATCAGCTTCTTTTTGAATTCGGTTTCACAGACGTGGTAGTAAGGCAATATTAATAAAGTTAATAATCCGGGAAGACGGTCGGTCAATTCAGTTCGTTGGATGAACTCCACCGGAGAAATCGATAGCTTCCATCTTTTTATCTCGTTTTCCTCAATCGTCCAATTTGAGACGGGTGGTCAGTTTCGTCTAAGAGCCCATCTTTTCACCGCTTGCCGTCTGGTATATCGTCCAAAAGGAGACGCAACCACTGAGATTTGTAATCCATGCTGCATGGCCCACACAACCAGAATGGTGGCCTTTGAGTGAAAGGAGGTATAGTGATTGTGCTAACCTAATTGCCCGTGAAGACGCCGTAAACCTCGTCGAGGGGGGACGTCATCAAGGGCCTATGACTTCGTCACTTTAACGCCTTCCAGAAAAGCGAGCAAACCGCCTCGGTGCATACGACGTCCACAGTCCTCTATAAAACCATTTTTCCCTCCCTGTTTTGGATAAAGAAAACTCTCGCAACCTAATCTTGTGACCGGAGAGAACAGCAGGGAGTATGTATGGCGCGGTGTTTATAGCTATGATTTCAACGGGGTTTTCCGCATCGAAGCGAAGGGGGCTGCCGAGATTTCTTGCAAGGCGGTTTCTAAGTCATTGCTCGCGAACGTGCTCGCAATAGAAGGCGGTCCTAGCGATGGATCTTGGTAAAAACTACTGTAAAGGCGCTGGTATATTTATACCGACGGCGCCTCAGAAATGCGCCGCACTTTTGTCAGGATCGTAGGACCGGATCAATCTACAGAAAAGCACACTCGAAAAAAACGAAACGCGAATATTTACTCGCCCCGAAAGATCTCGGATGATATTATTTCCCACGAGGTTCAGATCAATGCTACCCCTTCACATACACTGACTTCATTCTCTGGTCTTCGAAATACATTCAAATAGAGCAAGTAATACTTTTAAAAAAAGTGTCACAAAAATTTTTCCTCACTCAATTCTCTAATTGTAAGAGCCATTATTTCACCAAAATGTGCCTCAACACTTTGTCAGTTCACCGAAGATTAAAATATTCAGGGGCAAACGTACTAAATAAAAGTTTGTATCTAGAATGGTATACATGCACTTGCTCGGATACGCTAATAGGATACGTCCCAAGCACTTGGTGACGTAGAAACAAAGAACAAACTTTGTGAACATGAAGTAAAATCGCGATGGGAGAGCAGTGACCATCTTTACTCATAACAGAAGTATTTGTTTATCAACCCACCGATATGGCGACTGTCCTGCTCACCTCCCGTTTTTGCACTTTATATTCACATGAAGTGAAAACGAGACAAGTCTGTTCGTTGTTTTCACGTCACCAAGTGCTCGGAAAGTGTTCTATGAACATATCAGCAGAGCAAGTTCATGCATACAAATCAAGAAACAAACCTTTCTTGTATTTACCTCTGAATAATTAAATTCTTTTATTTACTAAAAGACGATGAACGCACTTTTTGATAAAAGTGGCCTTACCGTTAGTTGCCCTGACAATTGCTCTGCATCTTCACCCTTATTTTAGCAAGTTTTTTTTTTTTTTTTTGAAATTGTAGCATTTACAAAAGTGTGACTTAGCGTTTCTGTATATGCTTTTGAGAATCAATATTTCTGTTACCGATTGGAGTAAACGTAACTTTGTTAGCTGATCGCGGAGACTCTGTTGGTAATGTACTTTACGTGCCAGAAAAACTTACCGGGTATGGACTAGCAAATCAAGACAGGTCAGTGGCGACAAATCAAACTATTATTGCCCCATCAAAACCCACATTACGCAATTCCCTCCCCATTACACAACTTGAAACAATGACAAACTCTTTACGGTCAACATCTGCGCGACACTATACACGTGTCCCCTTGGCGGGACACATTCCACAACAATGGTAGGGTTCTGACCAGTAGGCGAGCCAGTAAGCTGGGAAATGACAGATGGCCCAACCGGCACTTGACCTGAGAGAATTTGTAGGAAAGCGACAATCAATGTTGAAATACTGGCGCTGAACACATGTCATTCGGGGTTAATGAACGAGGAAATTTCCTCACGTTTTCTTTTTCCTTTTTTTTTCAAATATGCACGGGAAAGTTGGTCAAAGGTAGTGTGCCTCCTTCTTTTACATTTCAAAACAGGATGTTAGGTCATGCCAAGCCTCCCGAAAAACGGTACGCGCTAAGACACAAACGCGCGTCAATGATTACCTGAAAGCAATCTGTTCACCGTCCAAAGAACCAATATTTTCAAGCAAATGAGAGGTTTTCCTCGGATGGCTAAGTTAATTCATTTGAGCCTCAATACTACATGGCTTAAAGGGCTGCAATACATTCTATAAAGAAAAAAAAACGCGAGTAAACATAATTTTTACGCAGCTATTGAAACGCAAATTGGAAAAAAAAATATCGGCGCAATAGTTTTAAGCGATAACGATGGAATCATCAAGGATCATCAAGAACGGGGATGGACCAAGATGAATTATTATCAACCGATTTATGCCAGTGAAAGGCTAAAAAGCTTTATAGCAAATAAAGAGTTTGGAATGCTCTAATTCAAGTTTCTTCTTAAGACATACGAACAATTAAAGGACACAAATTGGTTAGATTTTCATTTGATGAAATATTTTGAGTGGGTCGCGAAAAGGTTACTTGGATGAATTTGGTAAGTTGAAAGATCAAATCGTTTGAATTAAAGCATTTCAAAAGATTGACAGCAGAGCGAAGGTTTGTAGTTTTGGAGCCAAAACTCCAACAGCATTCTTCCCACATTGGAGATCGGCTCAGTGTCCAGTGACTAATCCTGGCGGAGTTAAAAACGCACCCGTATGCAGATCCGACTCATTAAAAGGGGGGAAATTTTAAATGAGCAACAAAAGATGATCTGGTGGGATTCTGTCGCTGCCGACCACAGTCCGGTGACGCTTTGTCATTCATTTCGGACGAAACATCAAGAGAATCACGCCGCCTAGCCGGCCATGCCGCTTCCCTACGACATGTCCATTAATTAACGATGTCGCCGCCCGAGTTAAACGGAAGAGGAGTGTGCCCAGATACGGGTGAGGGCTGTTCTCCCATACAACAAACTTACGAAAAACAAAAGATGAAATTAAGAATAACATGCCAGCTTAAAAACGGTTTTTTTCTTCCACTAGCCCATGTGAGTATAGCGTACAACTACACTTGTACGCTATACTCACATGACTAGCCCACCCCTTTCGCAAAAAATGGTGAGAGAAAAAAAAAGAAGACGGAGAGTAAACGGCAAAAAAAGACGATTTGACATTTTCCTCCTCGGGTGGCTTGTTTTGATTCCAATTCATGAGGCTGGTCCAATCACGATCAAGATTCGAGTTTGGCTCGAAGTTTTTTCTTATAAGAGAAATATGAGACTACCTAATTATTTTTATTGGTCCATCCTATCCGATTTAAAAGTACTGGGGAATTACTGATCGACGCTATAGTCTAACACAATTGGGCTTTTAATTTGAGCACGTAGTCTCGCGAATCTCAAAGATGTGAAATTCCACCTCTGGATTCCATCCTGGGTCATTGTTTTAATATACTATGAGCAATAACGCCATAACACTCCTCAAAATAAGTTAATCTACGTTAACCTAGAAGATTGATTTGCTACCACTACACTCCACTACCGCCAATCCTGACGTCTCTTAGTTCTCGGCGGCAGCAGCCTAGCCCTAATAAGAGCATCAGGCTTAGTGACCGTTAGGTTGAGAAAAATTGGATACGGTTAAGTGCCATGCCTTTGAATCTTCGGCTTGGCGGCGAAAGGATGAATACAAGTTACAAAAATAATAAGCTTTTAAGTTTACAGTTCTTGATAATATAAGGTACATGCCTCTTTTTGGTCCACACCTAATTCGTAGGTCTCAGAAAAGTACAGATAAGCAATTTTTAGACCTATCGATTTTGCAAAATGAGTGTTTGAAACACTATTGGGGAAAAATTCAGCAAGGCACAATACCCGTGTACAAATTTAGGACACTCCACAAAACCAAGCATTACTTACAGGTTCCAGAACTGTGCGTGAAACTTTAAGCGAGATGGATAACCAAGATCTTCGAACTTACCTGCAAAAGAAGGAGTACAGGTATTAATTTGACATTTGAGCACTTATATAGAAGAAATAAAACGTTATTTGAACGTATTCAATACAAGCGGGATAATATCGATTTCCCGCGATCATTCCACGTGCAAAATCTTTGCTTCAGAACTGTAAGCATGAAAAGCGCGTTTCACATCTAACCTATGCCATTTCCTAAAAATTCCCAGAAAAAAATAATTAAAAAAAATATTCTCATGTTTTTTTTCTTCTTCAATAAAACTAACTTAGCACTTGTTGAGCAAAAATCGTTGATGATATGACAGTTCCTTGAGCAGATGAATCAAAAACAGAAGTGCTCTTCTACACAATAACAATGCGAAGTCAAACACCTTCGAAGGTGAAGATGGTCACGAGGTACGAATGTAGTTTTGCTTTCATTTCAATGGTAGATCTGTGATAGGGCTCTTCAGACAGAGGGTTCGAGATAGTTCTTCTAAAAAAGGTATTGCGAGTTTGCCAACGAGCTTCAACCTTACAGCGACATCAGTGCAAAAGTTGGAGGAAATGATACCGTGAGGACACGGAGACTTTTGTTGTTCCTCACTGCTCACTGGTGTGTTTGCTAGGATGTAATGACTTCATTGCTGTTTTATTCAACCTCACCTGCGATAATCTAAAAGGAGATGGCCTTTATCATCAGAACCGCAGTTACTGATGTATGTTTCACCAATTCACTAACTCTGCGAAGATCATTAAAATATGAATCGTGTCGGTGGGGATGCTTATTTCATAATTCTGACAGTGTTTCTGGATGATTCATTTTACTGTTAGAATGAATACCTGTTTCGCATAGATGGATTATGCTCGGAATCATGAAGTTAAAATGAGACTATTTATCGTACATTAGTTGGATTGGAATCTACGTAAAAACAAACAATAGCTGTATCAAACGAAAACGGTCAGCTTGAGCTGTCCATAGACGTGGTTTATTAATCTTTGTCCAAAGTAACCGAAATACAGTATGTATAAAATCCAATTTACCTTCAAATGTAGTGCATATCCATAACTACCTAAAAGGCGTCATTACGTTAGTTTGTAGAAAATGACATAGAGGAAAAAGTGAGAGGACGTGGCCATCATGGACTGGTTTGATCATCTGGACAGTTTGATCAAGAGTGCGGTCGCTGATGCGGTAATGTCAATTGCTTTATTTGCGTAACCTAGTCCCATGGGCAGTATTCTATTGAGTCTATTAACACTATTCCAATCGAAGCGTGGCCTCCCCTCCCAATCACAAGAGTGCCTGATGAGTGTGTCAGTGCCTTTCAATCGATCAAAAATATCGCAGGAAGCGGTCACCGCAAAAGCGCGCCCCTCTTGATCAGAGTTGCTCAATTTCCTGGTGGTCAGTAGTCTTGCAGGGGTGGTCAGTGGCGATGTAACAATGGCCGCTACGATGCTAGTCACGTATTGTTAGACGGAAGCGGTTGCACTGTCCTGAGTTGTCGCCTTGTCTAACAACAACAGAGCTGTGGGTGGAAAGCACTAGTAATTACACGCATTTGAAGCTCACAAATACAACAGCGGAAAGCACGCTCGAAATAGGCTAATTGCTGGTCTTTCGGGTGGATAGTGCTTTGAACTTGGATGCACCGACACAAAATAGAGGTGTTAGTGGAAAACAAGGATGGGAGTCAGGTGGAAAACGATTGGGCTGGTAAGAGCAAGTCTAACACAACTGGAGGAGCAAGTGGACTCCAACAAACCTAAACATACCTATTATTGGTAGACTGGAGCTTGTCGCACAAACAACCCCCAACATTTGGAGATGTGGAAATAGATGGCAATAACAAGTCGTGTAAGTGTACAGAAATTTTCCGTCAATGCAAGAAAGGACTTGCAAAAATGAACAATAAAGGTACAAGTAAAAGATAGTGCTCGTTAGGTATCGTGTAGATTTACGTTGTTTTGTCTCGGTAACGAACGGCGTGAGTTTCAAACCTTAAACTACAGTAAAAGTGCAAGTCGCAGGCAGTGATAACTGATATCTTGAGCCGAAAATATGGTTTCCGATATCAAACATGGAGGCCCAGACAGGTGGCTGCGTGACGTCAAGAAAAACATGAACAAAAATATCAACAGAATAGAGGCGATAGAAAAAGCCTAACACATGCCAATCGGAAGGGTATCACCGAAAAGAGGGAAAATGAAAGAGACTTCATAACCGAAGTGTTGTAATCTCCTGCAAGAAGACTAAAACCGATCCTTGAGAGGGGCTATCAAAACCAGCCATTTAAGGAGATTTGACCACAACAAAGCGCTAGACAGCGGTCAACACACTGAAACAATGACGAGAGTTATAATAATTGAATGAGCACGCATGCTGTGCATCTCCTAGGCGACTGGGGCGTGACATTGACGGATAGCATCTTCCGAGAGTCGCCGGGGCGGTCACGTGGCGGCCGCGGGACGGGACGTGACCAGGCGTGACGCCAACCCGGCGACCCTTCTGCTCTCACCAACTAAACTTTTCACCAAGAGATAATCGTCATTAACTTGCTACCATCACTCTCATGAAAAGGATTGCAAATGCATTAACAACCATGTTCCTATATCTGTTTTTCATACTCAGCTACAAACTTAACAGTTGTATTAGAAACATCACCACCTACAGCTATTAAAATATATTCTTTTTTCATTTTCTGTTTTGCTTAATTAATATGTAGAAAGTGGGATAAGTCAGAAATAAAACTCTCCTGCCGTCCGACAATCTGTCCGATTGGACAGATAAACCACTGCTTCGCCGAACATCGTCGCTAGCCAAATTTTTATTTTTGTGCCAATCTGCGTTTTGATGTGTGCGAACGTTACTCGAAAGTTCAACAATTCCCAGGAACTAATCGAGATTTGGATGCGCCGAAAAATAGAAAATTGGCTATCGAGGAAGTATTGGGACTCCTATCCCCGCAATGCATAAGAGCTCGGCTTGTCTGGTCACCTCTAGTTCCCAACTCGCCGCTAT
>Ga0058701_10001497_pt1 | contig 16695 bp, 8 predicted proteins | sample AgamicOrMae_FD_97039 | JGI IMG/M metagenome (GOLD analysis project Ga0058701, IMG submission 97039) | Agave microbial communities from Guanajuato, Mexico - Or.Ma.e | ecosystem: Host-associated > Plants > Phyllosphere > Phylloplane/Leaf | place: Guanajuato, Mexico | collected 2012-06-04
ATACATAGTTATTGCCCTTCTAGGAAAATGTTCGTTTCCTTTGGATTATAAAATTAGGTAACGACATGGATAAAGCAGAAGAACACAATCCTCGAAAACACTGTAAATTCATGAGTGGCACGGATTGATCGTCTGATTGGTATCTTCATTAGGTAGATTTGATTAAAGCTCTCCAATTCAAATGGACTCCATCATATCAGTCGTACCTTTCTCTACTCACATATCATGTAAGGGACCAATGCCCTTTTAGTATTTTTAGTTTTAACTTTTGCACAGAATATGCTAGAATCTTCCGACGCACTGCGTTCAAGTCAAAATAGTCGAGGTGACAGCAGTCATTTGGACGACAAGCTTGCATCAGAAAATAAAATGAGTAGAAAAACGGATTTCATGGTGTCTTCGGAGAGGCACTATGCTTGCTTTCCCTGGCAGGTAACGTGGACTATGCGGAGTAACTTTTTATTGAAACAAGTTAGCACGAAATATCAGATTTAGCAATGTTATCGCTTTCCAAGGTTTCCGGAGTAATGAGCCCCTAGGTTTTCTTGGCAGTCGTGCAAAGAAACTCATCTTCTCCATCAAAATTTCTTAAATTGGAATTTTGTATCCGACTGGGAAAGGTAATGACAACCGAAGGAACAAAGTGTACTTTGAACAGTTATTGAACTCAGCAAGATGGCCGTCTAAAAATCTTTCCGCGTATTGTTAACCGTTGAGGAACTGAGACATAATTGAGTGAAAGACTTCCAAAGATCTATGGGTGCTTCCGAAACTTGCGCCTCCACTTTAGATAAAAACATACTAAGAAATCAATTTGTCACGATGATAATAGGTCTAGTTAAGTGCGTGTCATTCTAGGAACAATTAATTTTGATTCTCCAAGGTGTCTCAACAAACAAGACCACAATAAACAAATAAATCTCCGGAAAAAGATGAGGAGGGAGTCGCGTGCCGCAGTCAAACACACCACAGATTTATCTCCAGTGTCCCTCAAATCGGTCGTTAATTTCCAGCCCTGCCACAGACCGAAGCTATATTCTCCACGCCAGGAATATAACTGAATCTGTGTGGCAACCCATAAAAAAAGATTCAAACACTAAGAAAATATTCCGCTGTGATATCTCTGTGGCCGACTTCAAAAACCTGTAATATATGGAACGCAAAGGTGCTCTACTCGATATAACTTATGTTTTCATGAGAGCGGCTGGGAATAAATAAAACTCGCTACAAGACAAGCCCCATATTGAATTCAGCTTGCTATGACGTACTGTCTCTCCCTACGCTCAGGTTCATTCAGCTCTTGCACTCCGCAGGATCATTAATTCACTCCGAATGTGGACTTATTTGTCTTGATTGATCCTAGCGCGGTCCATGATTTTTCAAGCCCAAAGTGATGCATTGACGACTTTTTAGTTGTTGCCTCTCAGCCGACGGAACACGCTGAGGTTGTGTCATCGAGTGTGGCTTGATAATCATATCAGCAGGCAATCTAAGTTTGTTAGATACGGCTCAGCCATCGTGCAATTGCAATATGGCAGAGTGCGCCCGCGGTCTCTTCTGGAGCCATTCTGCAGAAGAATGGACACCGTCACTTTGCCGGCTTCCTCTGCAATAAGCCTTGACATTTCTTAAGGTACACGATGAGCCTGCGGGCGGTCATATCACCCCGAATGCCCATTATGACTTTCCACGATGTGTACTTCATTGAACACTCCGATCTTTTATGCAAAATCGCCCCCCATAAATGAACACGCACAGCACATGTCATTTCAGCAACCCTTCTTACTCGTTTTTTACCTCTCCCTACCCACCTTCCATTTTAGAGGTAGAAAGAACGAGTATAGCGCTCGACGCGGATGACGTCCGATAGCCAACATGTATCACAGCCGAAAGCAAAGGATATACAAGGAAAAGTCCAAGGGAAGAAATGAAGCTCCTTAAGCCGAGGTGTGATTAGGAAAGTTACGTCAAAATACCCCTAGCACTTATGGGGCGTGAACACTTAACGTGCGAAGAGCAGAAGTACTCTTATGGAGTTTCGTATACGGTTAGAATACACAAATGCCTTTGTACGCTTATGAGAAATACTGATGTGCCACATTTCACTGAAATTTCAAGATGAAAATTACTTCTTGAATGAAACTTTGAAACTTAACTCACGAATGATGCGTGCAGCGGAACAAGGGCCTAACCAAGAATTGATTCAAGATTGGCGTTTGCTGAATTGGAAGGCTTCATTTTTTAACCTTGTCCACACCAGTTTGACATCTGAGTTATGCGACATTCTCACATCTTAGAGTATGTTTCTGGGTGCAATCTTTTCGGAGTGAGCATGATGTGAGGATAAATCTGTAGGTGCAATCAAATTCGGTAAAAAAAAAGTTCATTTGGAATGTGAATATGTGGACTCAAATCTTCTAGCCACTGACATTGATAAAAAAAAATATAGGATGTCTAGCCGAAGGCCTTACGCGCTGCGTGCCAGTTGTCTTGGTAAGAATTGACTTCATTTCATTAATATGGTTATTTATTTACCATGCTTGTCATAACAACGCTCTTTAAAATGAAACTCAATGCGTCATATTCGTTTTTCGTCAAGGCAAGGGGATTTTCGCTATTTAATATGTTTGGGCCCGCCGGTGCATTTCATTTCACCAATCTAGATGTCCATTTTTCGGGATCTGATGTCGTAGACAGGTAATTTCTTTTGAGCGGGAATTTACTTGGCGTGGGCTCGAACAGCGCTCTTGTACGAGGTTTTCGTCTGACAAAATTCGAAGAGGTAACCACACACAAATTGTCTGAATGTTTGGAAAAAATAAATAAAATTATGGTCAACAACTTGAAAGACAATAAACAATCGTGGTATCATCTTCTTAACCTCGCCTCTGTATCATAAAAAATTTTGGTCGTTTTCTCTTGACAGACGTTAAACGAACACCTCGGTGGCATGTTTCCAAGCAAGGTCTCTATTTAGGCCATCCTGGCTTGGTATTTTTCGCGAAATTAATTGAAACGATCTTTCTACACTGCGATTTTCCTAAGGTCATCACATATATGACCTCCCATGGCGTTTAAAAAAATTAGGAGAAATGGTTGCAAGAAACTCTGTTGCCCTGCCTGGGGCATACGATGTGGCTCGACTCGGCGCATCACAAACGCATAACGAATTCATTACGGCTTTTGATGGACAAGCGTCACTCTGTAAAACGTTCCGCACCACAAACAAGACCAGTAGATGTTTCATTCAGCGGTAATTGATTCCATGGCACTACTCAAAAAAAGTGTACTGCATCGCGACGGAAAGGAAGTAGAGCTAAGGTCACAATGGGAAAATGATTCTTCTCGCTTTCAAGGTACAGGTAATTTGTCATTTTTGATTAGCTTTGTGTTTACAACATTGTTTCCAGCCGAATTATAAGTTCGTCAAAACGCATTTGCATACAAGGCCTGTAAATATTAGCCAACAGGCGTGAAAATATTATCAGCTATTGCTTTCTTCGAGGGGGAAACAAGATACTCATTACTCATGTGATTGGTATTCTGATTACATTTTGAAGGGAGGGATTTTGGCCTTTTGGAACATTCCCCTTAAACTTCGACACATACGCTCTTTTGTAGCGCAAGGAAATCTGATCAAGTTCGTATTTTATATCGATTACCTTTTCTCCTAAGCACAAAATCACTGGTATTAAGGATTCCCATTGCAGAGATCATGAACTCATAAGAAAAACTCGCATTTCACGAGCATTCTCTGCTGATTATTCAGTTATTTACCACAATATCCTTCTCGTATAGATTCCTTCCAGAGTTCATTCAAGGTAATGTGTCTAAGTTTGAGATCGTTCTGAAAAGCCTGCGAGGCTATACACATTAATAGAGATTTGCGAGAAAGAAAAAGTTGCCATTATACCAGTGTCATGTTTTGACAGTGCCAATTCGAATTGCCAGGAAACTTTTAAAGATTCGTTTAAGAGTCCAGCTTTTAGAATCGGTGCGTTACTTTATTATTCATTGTGGTCACTGGAGGTATCAGACAGATTCAAGCCGGAGAGAGATTTGTCGGGCACAACATCGCTGGTGGACAGGCCAGCCGGCCCCACAGGCCAGGCGGCCGCCGCAGGCCGCCTGCGCCCGTCTGTCTGCCTCGCCGCAGCGCGCCGCTCTGCGCCGGGTCTGTCGGCCGGGTCTGGCAAGCGACTGTCCTCCGGGTTGTCTTTTGTCGGTGACCATCGTCTCGGGTCGGCTCTGCTGGTCTGCGGCCCGGCCAGCTCGGATTATGCGCGCAGCCTCCATAAGGAACACATTTTATGGTAGTTTGAGAAGTGCGCGAGCGCTGGACGAGTCGCCAAGGAAGATTCACCCACACAGGCACACAAGGTTCATGACCGGATAATTTTAATCGGCTAAACGTTTTTAAATTTTCAAAACTAAAGCTTCCCTTACACTCAGGGATTAATATATGGTCTCTAAGTGACACTTCCATGATCTTGATTCATAAAAGCCGATCAAACGTTCCGCGCTGTTTTTTTTTTTTAAAGACTTTCTTTGCTTAAAAAGGAGAATGCAAACGTGTGGACATATACGTTGAACAAACACTACCATTGAGGACATACTGCACGAAAAAAAAAGTTGCTACTTCTAGTCGCACTTGTCAGATTACATAGGTGACAGTGACCAACGACATGGAGATCGTTTTGGCCAAACTTCCAGAGTAAACAATATTTTGTAGGCTTTATTCCAGCAGTCATGGCCCAGTGGCTTCTGATATGATTTATTGAAGTGTTTGCTTGTCTCGAATCTTGAGCGTTTCACAGTGATCAAAGTGCTCACAAGTCCTTTGCAAAGCCAGTCTTTGTAGGGTATGAACCAGCAGCGTTCCAACATAATACTACTCTAAATATACTAAACAAAGGAAAAGCTATCACCAGCAAAGTTATACGGTAACTGTCCTCTTCATCACTCTGTTTCTTCCGATTTGGAAATAATTTTCAGAATGTTGAAGGCAAAGGAATGGCTTATGCCATTAATGCCAAATGCAAATTTCCTATTGTGTATGCATACATTGTCGCATGGCGCAATTCTCGATACCTCCATGATAGTAATACGTCTTATTTTACAGGTAATCACTTCCGAGCACATATTGCGGACAATGATAAAGTCATTGGATAAAGTAACAGTACAATAATTACGCTATTCTTTCTTTCTATAACACTCCTATAGTGTTGGATATTTCCTTGTTCCCCTCAAAAGTGAATGTACAACCAAAGGCGATTTTCCAGTCCAGCATGCCAGGTTATAGTACTTTTATCCTATTTTCTTTTTATGGAGTTATTTAGTACCTATTTTTTGAGCGATTCGTGCTGCTAGGCTTTTACATTTGTATATCAAACTACGTTTATGACTCTTGTTCAAACGAAATTTTCTTTATAGTATTATACCAGACTTTAGTGTACATTAGAAAATATGTCATTGAAGAGGACATCTTCAGAAATCTGGATGAGTTTATCAAGATAACCCGAACATATGACATCTGCACCATATCAATTGGAACGCTCGTCTTTGCTGCCCTAAAACGGTCGAAGCATGGGCCCCAGGAAAGTGCTTCTTTGTAATTTTAGTAAGGTTTCGAACGAGACATCTAGTTGATTATAGCACGTTAGTTACCACGCACGGATAATCGATATTTAACGTTTGACCCACCATGTAGAACACTATTTAACGCTTGGTATAAAACTCGGCTGACACTTATGGCGTTAACGTAAGTGTTGTTAACGACCTGATCGAGGTCAACACGTTCTCCTCGACACAAAATGCAGCTACAAGTTATGTGCATCCGCTGCTTGTGACAAAAGAGTTCCAGAGGGGAAAAAAACTCTATTAGCCCATTACATACAGATCCCCTTTCGAAAAATAAGCGATCGCAGTGAACACAGATTTGCCCAGCAAAGGGACAGGAAAAGCTAATTAAACATCTTTCAATTCAGTTGGCACGGTCATTCAACTTGAGCACATCCAGACGAAACTTACTACATTTTTGGTCGTTTTATATTATTTGAACGGCTCAATCGTATCCACACTTCATGAACTTCGTCTTCAGTTGACAAGGGTATGCAGCGATGAGGTGAACAGGCTACATGATATACTTGAGTTCATTATTATACAGCAGTAGAGATACGCTCCAGGGAAGCACTCATTGTCAGTTTAGGTTCCAGAATAAATGAATCGGGTGCTCCTCTTTGGCCTTGAGCCCTGGTAGGTATCGAAACCTGAGTTAGTGGACTGAAACCTGATGGATATTGATATTAAGCCCACCTGCTGAAACGAAGTTCTTATAGTCCGCTATCACGGAAGGAAGTCGCTCATCAATGAAGATTTCCCCGAAGTTTCCTTGACGAAATTTTCAGTGGTGACACAGGACTGTTAGTGTAAATCGACCAGCTGTGGTAGTTTTGTAACATGTGACACCCTTTCCTAGTTGCGCTGCGCAGTCCTTCTTAATTGGTAGTGTCAGTTGCGGTGCACAACGGTTGCTAGGCCCTTTCATTCTCTTGTGCAAACGTTTGTTTGTGTTGTTTATTTCTTTGTATTCTTGTCTGTTGCATCATTGGTCCTGCTTGTTGGTTTATCAATTATTTTCCCGGTCAACTTGCCGCCTCCATCTCATTGCGACACTGAGGGACCGACTCAACTTTTCACGGACCACGTTATAGTCGAGTATTACGGAAGAAGGACAGTTTGCCTCGAGGAGATTTCCGCCCCCCCCCCCCTTGAAAAAGGTGCTCATGAACGCAGCAACCTTTATGTTTGTAATAAAAAGCAGAAATTCGGACTAAAAATTCTCTTTTCACTGATATTCGTCAATGTTCTGTTTTTACTTATTTTTGGGAGGGGGATGTGTGAGTGACGATTTTGCGTAAACGTATCGTGGCCTATCAACGTAAGAAATTTAAGCTTAATCGAATGCACCAAATCCAGTTCATAGGTATCCAGATGTAGGATGAAGTATATGAACTTCAGAAAGCTTCGTTTATTAATGAAACCGAAGCAAAAATAATGACTGCACTCTTAAACAGCCTGACAGATATATGATCCATCTGTCAGAACGAGTTTTAATTTTAAAAATCCTGAACTCTCTTTTGCCCTAATGTTAGGTCGTTTGACTAGCGTATAGGTGTCGCAAATTTAGCCTTGTCTATTAGATGTATTCTATTGGAAGAAAGGAGTTCGAAAACCTTCCCGTTAGGGCGGAAACAGGAAGGTACGTGGTGAGTACTAAGTACTTGTCCACGCGCAGAGGAAACGTAGTACCGGTTAAAGATGTTTTCGACGGAACAGCTCATTCAAAGCTCCGCAATGCACATTTCAATAAGAAACACAATCTAAACATACTTCGCCTACGTTTCTCATCCGCTTTTCAGACGCTTCTTTACGGTGCTTTTCTCTGCTTCGATTGGATTAAATTTTCTAAAATTTTTTGATGAAGCGGTTTTCATTTCTATAAAAGTAGAGAATAGCAACCGCAACAAAAATACTTCTATATTTTCATGATTTCGGCTGTATTTTTAAAACAATCAAGAATCCTAATTGCTGATCAGAAGGCAAAACTCCACGATGGATTTAAGAAAGCCGGATCCGTCTGGGAGCGAAAATCAACGATTTCCAAAAACTGCTTTCTTTTACATACAAGAGCATGTATTCTCGATTAATATGTTTTTCAATTATTTTAAATACTATGTCCCATCAGTGATTGCAGGACTCTGAGATAATGGATTTCCATGGCATAGAAAAGACTTAATCTCGTAAGGTTTACAGAGTTTTGTCCTCTCTTAACGCCAAAATTTTTGTAACGTAAAAGTAATTTTATTTTAGTTTTATCTTGGGGATTGGTTAAAGGTGTCACATAAATAAAATTCTCTTTCGCCTGATTCGAAGCACTGAAATCCGCTGCTTTGTCGGTTGGACTTGGTAGTACACTGGAAATAATGGCAATTACCAGGCCAGGCGTTAGTCATGAGTTTGGTGGTTGATCCAGAGGTTGGTGTCTCGTAATGTTACGATGTTCACGCACCAATATCTACAGCGAATTTCGAATAGCTTCGAATTAAAGACAATACAACATTCTTTGCAACTTTAAGGGCATTTTTCATAGCAGAAATATCGAAATGAAAAGTGAAAAAATGCAGATATCAATTTCTGGCATAAAACAACTTTGAGGTGGACAGGCCGGCAAACCATTAAGGCGCGTTCAAGGAGAGCAAGGCAGGATGTGTGAGTGTTTTGTTCTCTTACTGTAACGGTAAACCTGTGAACTGTGGCTCAAAATCGACTGTCACGCTTCAACGATTGGCCGATCGTCTCTTACAATCTGTTAAAATTTGTTGTGACATGGCTAACATTCATGACGCGTCATTGAAGCAAGAATATTTGTCATTGCTGCGAAATATTTGTTTCCAAGTTTTCGTTTATACGTTTTGGGCTAACTGGGGGAACAGCACGGTACCTTCAGGAAAGAACCAATCACTTCGGAAGTGCGATTCCAAAACCGACTACTTTGGAATGTAGGAGTAAGGCGCGTTTAGCTCGTGGAGCACATTCATTCCCGTTTTTCGTCGCCGACCGCTTTCATGCAAATCGGTTTTTCGATTTTGAAAGCGCAAAGAATGTAGATAATTTTTTTAACGTCCTTTTCAAAACGACGATCGGCCGATAAGCAGAGAATCGACGAGCCTCGAATAACACGGTCCCATGCGCTCCGCGAACAAGACGATTTTGATTTCCACATCCCGAGCTAGTCGTCTTTGCATTGGAATACCACTTTCAGAACTGAGTGGTTCCCGCAAGGAGGTACCGATTGTGGGATCGTGCGAAACCATTTATCAAATACATGCAGCATAAGAATAGTCAAGGACGCCTATGTATACGCTTCGCCATTGTTATTAGTTCTGCGTTGGAAATTTTTGTTTTACTTCCATGTCCTGAACCGAATCAAGGATATACTCTCCCGTTGAGGGCCACATAAAGACAGAAGCTCAAAAATTTTTATCGTAGTTTCAGGTCATGTAATCGCACATTATAACGAAATATAGGTTGACCACCTCGTTTTTGAGTTAGTTATTTTCCAAAACCTCAATTAGTCGTCCATAAGACTCAAAACCCAGTCTATTTCAGACTGTTGCTTCTCCTGGAGCAGTGATCAAAGTTCATCAAATTGTGGTCATCAGTTGGGGTTATCGCTATTAAAAAGCAGTTATTCAGAGCTTTGTCTTAGTTTTCATTCTTCCCCGTTTAAATACATTTTGTTTCACCTCGCCACCAGAAGAGTATCCTTGAGTATTGAAATATAGCTTGGAATTCTGATAAAATTGCAATGAAAAATCAATGAACTAAAAAAAGAAATGCCGCAGTTAAGAACTAAAATTGTCCAGTAAAAAATGAGCTAAGTTTGCAAGGGAGCTAGATTAAGCCGGTGTTTTTGTGACGTCCAGTGATGGACTATGCCGCAAACGAATAAATTCAGGATCCGCTGGGAAAGGTATCATATATTTTGCTGGATTCATGATTCTAGGAAGATGAGATGAGTGAACGACGGAGGTTGGCGTAATCGACTCCCTCAGGAGGGAGGGTATAGGGTGGAAGGAGGGAGGTGAGGTCTAGGATGGAGGTGAGGTCTGGGGTGGAAGGAGGTGAGGTCTAGGATTGAAGGAGGCGAGGTCTAAAGTGGAAGGAGGCGAGGTCTGGGGTGGAAGGAGGCGAGGTCTGGAGTGGAAGGAGATGAGGTCTGGGGTGGAAGAAGGTGGTGGATGGAATGAACGGCGCGTGGCCAACAGCGCGCGCTTCCGTCGCGGGCTGATGGATTGTCAGCCGGGCTGCGATCAGTCCGACAGACGATGCTGAATTGCGCACCACGGTGCTGCGCAGCGCTGCACGCATTGGATCTCCTCTGGCGGATCTCTTCACAGCCTTGAAAATTGGGCTCATGTCACTGGGATGGAGTTCTTTCATAAATCATGCAGAAAGCGAAAGAGAAAAAATTCCCACACCCTGCGATGTTTTCCAGTGCTAGGACAATGTCGATTGAAGACTTTAACTAAATTTTATCAATTGCCGGAGAATCCTATCCATGATACAATTCCTCCTCAAGCTGAAAGAATGAAGTTTTCATTTCATAATATGTTAACTTTCTTCTACATTCTTTTTACGTGATACAGGGACGACACAACTGTTTTTTTTTCTCTTTTTTTTTTGTTGTCCGTTTGCTGACCTCTTTTCCACAGAAAATGCTAAAAGCTAGCTAATCCTTTTTTTGTCAAGACAAAGAAAAAAACGAAAAGAAAAAACTACTTTGGAAGAACGTTACACTGACACCAGTTTGAAAGAAAAATTAATTCATAGAAAGCTAAGATAGTTAATAGTTTCGAAACAAATACATTCAATACTTGCAAAGTCCACTGAGCTGAACACTTCATAAGTTAATTCTCTTGACTTTGGCGTTCACTACCATGGATAGCTTTGTTTATCAATGACCAAAGAAGAATATCTGTATCTTTAGAGCTTTTCGTAGGTATACATTAGGATAGTCGCGGTAAATGGAATCGTGTAAGTTGACGAGGCGACGTTTGCAACGAATAGCTTTCTAAATCAGACATGGCGTAAATCCTTTTGAATTGTTGTAGGGCGCTTTCTAAAACCATTGCAGACGGCAAAACTTTTCACTGCAAGAATTCGTCACGGTGACAAGGATGACTGGTGTCTAACTTACAAGAGAAACGAGAGCCCTAAGGACCAAATTAAAAAGAGGTGCAAATAATTAATAGAAGACAACTCGTAAGGATTTGTTTTCAATGAATTCAAGAAGGTCAAACAATACCAAAAATTCATAAAAACAAATATCACATTTCGCAAAGTCATGAAATTGCAAAAGTTATGCATCTTTCACATTCACTTCGCAAAAAAAGGGGACGGGGGTACTTGTACATCAAATAGAAAGCCAATTTTGTAGTTGGTGTTGACAAAACTTCATATGTCACAGTTAGTGTAAGTTTTCAGATGATGTCTTAGAAAATAAGAAAACTTCAAAAATTACTTAAGGACAGGATGGGAAGGGGGACCAAGGTAAAGGAAAGAAGGTGGGTTTGGAAATTTTCAGGTGAGTATATCCCCTTTGAAATGAGCCTATTATGTGCTTCGATTGCTGGTTACAAAAAATTGACTGATCTGAGTTCTTACTTACAAAGTTTAAGAGCACTGAAAATTCTTCCCTGGAAAGAAGAAACGTACCAGTAATAGCCCATTTCTAACACTTCTACACATTTAACACTAACCAAACGTAGTTTTCCCCCTTTGGAACAGAAAAATAAAGAAAAAAATGTTTATTGAATTTTCCGTGAGGTTTTATGAAAGTTTTGTGAACTTCTTACCATCTCGTGCATGGAGAGGGGCCGACTCTTGCCATTAAAAATAACGTACTTTTTATGTGGCTCCCTTGTGGACAAACGTCCAGTGTTTGTTTTTGTTTCTTAGATTTGAACTTCAACATCTGACAATCTGACTTTCCCAAGCGGAAGTACAGGTTTATTCGATTCGAGGAATTAATTAACACGCCGGAATGAATTGCTCCCCGAAAAGTTAAAATTTTGACAGAAGTTGATTTGGACGGCGTGCAACGAATAGCCTCCGGCCAAAATATCACTGGGAAAGAAAAGTGGTTGCGTGAACCATTATTTATGATTTATGCCGAGGAAGAGCCTCATGGTAATTAGACGCGCACTCAGGTCAAGGCGTCGACACATTGACTTACTCTCCGAAATTTGCGGATTATTCTTAACAAGGGCGTAAATAGGAGATTCATTAATTTGATTAAAATGTTACTGAGAGCTGAAAGCAACCTCATCACATTCGTAGTCCGGCCAAAGTAAATAATTAATAGGTTATTATAACTTGCTTTTAGATTATTTTTTCCTTATCCAGGCCCACAAAGACGACGATACTATGTCCTATTAATTATTAACAAGGAAGGTGTTTCATATAGTTCACATGTTAAAAATCTGCCAAAAAAGACCGGGGTTTTGTTGAACAGCTATTCTTGTCATTCTTGGATAGATAAGAAAAAGGCCATAGAGCCAATCACAATACTCGAAGCGAGAAAAAAATAAAATAGAAATGAAGAAAATGATTGAAGGAAAATTTTGAAGAGATTTGGAAGCATTTGTAATCTTAAAATGCACCATGCATCGAACTAACTGCAGAAATTTTGCGGCCGGTCATTGATTTTTTTTCCCTAACGAATTGGTTGGTTATTATTTTTCCAGAGGTTGATATGATGTGTTGCGACGGGAACTTTATGCCTCAGAAGTGTCAAATGTCTGCACCGTTTGAATAGTCTGCGTGGATCATTTTAAACGCATGTCAAGGTATGCAGGTCAGGTATGCTGGTGCGTCAAAGTTGGAAGGGTAGAGGAGAAGGTTGACGTTTTAACGCAGTAGTGGTGTCATTGTTATCATCACTTTGTTAGCATCTAGGCCTATTGCATTTTTTGTTGTCTTTTTTCTCAGTCATCAAAGTTCAATTGTAATACAAAAAATTGCAGTTCTACAAATACATTTTTCCATAGAAAGCGTTTTTAAAAAATTAATATTTCAGGTGACATTTAATGTCTGAGAAAAAACGAGATCTTACGCTTATAGTAAACCATCTATTGACCACGGCCGACAGCAAAGAATGTTACGTATTTGATTTTTGAAGTAATTCCAAAGAATAGTTCTGCAGTGTCGTTCCTTTGTAGTAAGTCATACACAACACTGCGTTTTACACAACAGCAATATGTAATAAATAACAAGTTATAGCGGTTTTATCTAATTCGTTTCGAACAAATTTCTTACTCTCGTTTGGAAAGAGACAAAAGTTATGGGTATTTGCCGCAAGCAGGAATTCTTGCATTGCTCGACGCCGCAAACGTTTCATTTGGCTACGACTGTAAATGTGAATACGTAAGGATTTTCGCGAATGCGTTTTCAGAGTTAGTTGTGACCTTTCAAGATGCGAATGAATTTCGCCAACTACAAGTATGGTTTACGACTCTTAACAAGACGCAAAGAAGCAAGGGCTACGCCCTCGCAAAAACTTTTCGTTCTTTACCAAAGTAACCGAATTTTTCTCTGGATATTTTGATCTTATATTGACTCTTGCTGCGGCCCTTAAATGTCCCCATAAGTCGGGTAAGCCAGGTTGTCGGGCCTGAAAAGTCGTTTCCTCTGCAATAGCTATACGGTGGCGGGCTGTCTAGGTTGCGGGGTAGCTGTAATAAGCGCCAAAAACCACAAGCGCCAATACGTAACAGCCAAACGAGAAAAGTCGCAAATGCCAAAGGTCTTAACCGCAATACTAACCTTACCCAACTTAACCTAACCTAACTTAACCTAACTTGACCTAACCTAAACGAACTTTGGCGTTTGCGACTTTTCTCGTTTGGCGGTTACGGACTGGCGCTTGCGGCGTCGGCGCTTGTGGTTTTTGGCGCTATCGAATGCCCCCCTAGGTGTTGCGTTTGGAGTACACACTCAAGACTTTGGGTTCTCCTCTACGCAGTTCTGGCGCAGTCGGGTCTTGTCAGAGCCGCAGCAAATATGTGGTGAGGAGACTTGTTACCACCCTCAATAGAGCCCATGTATTTTTTTTTTAATTTGTAAATGCTTTTGTAGGAAAGAAAATCCGACTTAAGGGAAATCCGACAGTACGAGGTAAACAAGATTACAAATGTTTCCAAATCTTCAAAATTTTCCTTCCTAAACGTACGAGGCACGAGACTCCTAAATACAGGTATGGCACGTGTTCAGCAGAGTCGCGAATACTATTTTCACCGTACGGAACAATTATCTTCCCGAAGTCTTACGTTTTGTGGCTCACCTCCAAAGCGATCCAGCGGAAAGGAGAGAGGGGAGGAGGACAAAAAGTTAAAAATGCACAGGGAATGAATTCAGAGGCCTTGCACGTTGCAAACTAGATCTTTGATCATCAGACCACCCAGTCCTCGAAGAGGAGTACGCCAGGTGGAATCATACGTGCACTGCCGCACCGGTACACATTATTTTGTTTATCGCTGTTTATAACAATTACAGGTCGTGTGTTGGATTTCTTTTATTAGAATATTCTGGAGTCAATAGTGACCTTTTAGAACATGCTGTTTGACTCGATAAGAGAACGGAACATTGGTAAGAATTTTCCAAAGGGGCCGCGTCACCGACGGACAAACAAGGAGCATCACACCGCAAATGTACAAACAATCATAAAACAAAGTAAATGGGATTCGAACACTTCGTCCCCGAAGAGCCGTACCTCGCATTTTTGGATCCCACTCGGTATTCGTACGTAGTCATTTCGTATCCGACTCAAACTTTGCGTCCAGGTTTCGACCATCTTAATCGACATGAGTCGGACAAGAGTTCAGATTGCATATGACGTGGCATTTAGAGGTTGAAATCCTGTAATAATTTTCCGAGCGTTCACTTAAAACTTGACAGCTCTTTTTTTAAGTGAGGGTCGTGCCAGCATCTTTCGGTTTGGCCATTATTTCATGAAGATCTAGAGGAGGTCATCCTTCTGAGATTTCAATTTTTCCCCGACTTATGGGGACATTTAAGGGCCCCAGCAAGAGTCAATATAAGATCAAAATATCCAGAGAAAAATTCGGTTACTTTGGTAAAGAACGAAGAGTTTTTGCGAGGGCGTAGCCCTTGCTTCTTTGCGTCTTAAAGGCATACTTAAAGGCATGAAAGACTGGTGCATGAGAATTCAAACTGCAGTTGTTTTCAGATATTACAGAAAAAATGTCTCCTACTCCCCGAGAGAAAATTTCAGCTTCGAGATCAATATTATCAACAGCTTGGTGAGCAACAGGTGACTTCAGATATTCTTTCGTTGCAACACCCAGGGAAACGTAATCTATTCAGATCACACCCCGTTGTTTCCGATTGCGTAAAGAGACCAAATATTGTGGGAGGTATTAAAGGGACTTGTGAATTTAATCCTGCTTGTTAGTAAGCGACTGGTCAGTAAGCAAACCCGCTTTAGTTGCGCAATTAATGTGGTCTCTTAAAAAGGAACTCCGGAAGAGAAAACTGCGTGTGACGTGCGATGCGTTTCGGTCTAATCGCAGAGAAAAGGCAATAAACGCTTAATACCATTTTTATTCAATTCGTTTGCATTTTTTGGGTTTAAAGGTTTTTTTTTTACCCCTAACAATAAGGCACTCGATAAACAACCTTTGTAATGTCTATAGACTGGCCGACGTAAATCACTTTCCTTCTGTTTCGACGTTCTCGGTAACCATTGCGTCTAATGAACATGCAAAATTATTTTTGGAAAAAGAAAAAAGAAACATGACTTGCGTGAGCTTTTATAATACGCCGACAATAAGTCCGAGATAAGTTACGTTTTATTACCTACGACAGATAAGAAAAGAGTTTCATTTAAAACTAGTAAAATACTCATAAAACGAGTTCGTTTTCAAGTATACGGGGAGTAATGAGATGGATTTTCGCACGAATATGGAACGTTCGATAGAACAAAAACCAGGGCTATTCGCGAATTACAGCCAATCCCTTGATTAGAGCATTGATTTGCCCACTCATACCCAACATCTTATCGCGCAAAAAATTTGGGAAATAAAATAATAAGAAACAGGACTATTAAAAATGTATTCATGATTCACATTTTATGCCGATTTTGTTCTTTAATAATGAGGGGAAAATAGTTCTTTTTAAATTACCTCCGCTGTGACATGCAACTTTAAGACTTTAAGAAAATTACAATACACGAAGAAACATTGTTTCGTTTGGCTGGAGATTTGAGGTGTCAAGAAGACATGCTTTTCATTAGAAGTGAAGGAAAGAAACGCGCGTTAAACGTTAAAGACGCAATTAAAGTTGACGATAAACTTTACAATTATTTTTGATTTATGTATCGCGCATCTTAATTGGGGAACTCCGTTTTAAATGTCATCGTAACGATAAATTCCAATCGAGTGCCGAGCCGCTCTTAGGCGATGTTTGCTTTATGTGTGCTGATTGATATGCAAGCTGTCAAACAAACATCACTTTCTTGAATTATCTATTATCCCTGTACGAGTAAGGGTATTTCATCTTTCAAACGGGCAATTTTCTTCACACACTGTAGGTGATTAAAAGATTGATGTGCGTTAAAATAATTAGAAGCATGCCAGATCTTCATCCTAGGCGTGATCGTGACATTTTATTACACAAAAATATTTCATTCGCCCTATTACATGATCGTAAAAAGAACTCATAGTGCTAACATGTATCAGGACTGAAACCTTCCACCTTCAATAGTCCACCTTATATATCCAGTCAAATGAGAAATCCCGGACAAAGAGTGTTATAGTTTTAAAGCGAAAAATGGCGCTTTAAGCAATCCGTTTTGTGTTTGTTGGAAACGCATACTTTTGTCTTTACTTCATTTTCCTTTCAATTACTGTTTTTGGTTTTATCAAACGGAGAAAACCTCCGAACACCTCATAATGTATTTTTTCTCAAGGTAGGCAAAACCGCACATTCACCCGCCTTAATTTCATATAGGCCTAAGAAGAACCGTTAATGTGTACGAGAGTGTATTAGATTATATCACTACTTTAAATTTAGTCGACGGTGGCCTATATAATTTAACCACAGTAAAATAAT
>Ga0058701_10001498_pt1 | contig 16692 bp, 11 predicted proteins | sample AgamicOrMae_FD_97039 | JGI IMG/M metagenome (GOLD analysis project Ga0058701, IMG submission 97039) | Agave microbial communities from Guanajuato, Mexico - Or.Ma.e | ecosystem: Host-associated > Plants > Phyllosphere > Phylloplane/Leaf | place: Guanajuato, Mexico | collected 2012-06-04
CAACCTAGCCCAACCTATATCATAAGCAAGCCTCTTGCCGTAAACCAAGTTTTGGTGTAGTGCCTTGTGCCTCGCTCCGCTATCGCTCCGCTCGGCTGTCGCCAAGCCTGATGCCGCTTACTTTCTCGGCGCCCCTGAGCGGGCGCCGAGAAGTAAGCCGCATCAGGCTTGGCGACCGTTTAGTTGGGTATCCCTAGGTTAAGTTAGGTTAGGTTAGGTGCCTTGTGCCTCGCTCCGCTCGGCTTGACGACGGAGGGTAGCACCAAATTTAAACTGAAAGGTTGAAAATGCTACCTTAAAAAATTACAGTGTGGCATCTCTCTATGGACTACTTACTTTGAAACCTGTGGGACACCAGTCGACAAACTGGATGGTCCTCTTGGTCTTGATGGTGGCGATGGCGGCGTTCACGTCCTTGGGGACGACGTCGCCCCGGTACAGCATGCAGCATGCCATGTACTTGCCGTGGCGCGGGTCGCACTTGACCATCTGGTTGGCCGGCTCGAAGCACGCGTTCGTGATCTCCGCGACGGACAGCTGCTCGTGGTACGCCTTCTCGGCGGAAATGACCGGCGCGTACGTCGCCAGGGGGAAGTGGATACGCGGGTAGGGCACCAGGTTGGTCTACACATACCTCCCCGCATCAACGATACGCACACGCTTATTTCGACATGAGGCATAAGCTCCTTTCCGGGCATAATACGAGAAGAAGCAATACTGCATTTATCATTAAAATTTTGATTATAAAAGTATGGGGAACTGGCTAATAAATGTAGAAACTTTTGCGCAAGCCATAATAAAATTTTCCTAGAGTTACGTTTTACAAAATACGGTCAACCGGTCGCGAAAATTCATCGGTTTTCAGCCCCGCACGTATCAATTAGAATCTCATTGAACGAGCTGTCCGATGGTGTCATTGACATGAAGACCACAATCGTATTCCGCCAAAGGCACGCCAAAAAACTCATAAACCATGCAAACACAAGGGGTTTTTGCTCTTGAAATCAATTCTCGCGGGGTATAATATGATTCGCTCATTCTGGTATGGTGCTAACATGTTAGAGGAATGTCAACACAATACTTTGATCTTTGAGGACCCCACTTTTGACCCTTTCTGCAGGACTTACAGGCCCTTAAAGCGGAAAATGTTTTTTGACCGGTCCAGCCGCATTAACACAGAGTTCGCTAACTCAGGCTTTCGCACTTTCATGAAGCCCAAGGAACTCAAAAAGTTAAGCCCCAAATGAGATATTTTTTTCTCGCTCTGTGTTACTTGTATTAACGCATACATGCCCTGCGGAATAAGTGGACCTTGATGTTCTCTAATCGACGAAATTCCGAGCGAAATTCAAGTCAGTTTCTCTAAAAAAAAATCATTTTGAAAAGTAAAAAAGCTCATTCTGTTTCCAACATCAGATTTTCCACCGAATCCACCCTGGTTCAAATTTTCATCGCATTACCAATTCCATGCAATGGAATACCTGGACCTAATACAGGACCAACGTCAAAAAAGTCACATTTTAGGTGACTTAGGTTCAGAAAGCGATGTAAGGTGTATCAGAAGATATGGTAATCGAGCTACTCAAGCTTACAGGTTTCACATACCCCATCTAAAGGGTTTTTTGGGCTCACCTGAAATTCTGTAAGATCAACATTCAGGGCTCCATCGAACCTCAAGGAAGCTGTTATGGACGAAACGATCTGGCCAATAAGTCTGTTGAGATTGGTGTACGTGGGCCGTTCAATGTCCAGATTCCTCCTGCAGACATCGTATATTGCTTCATTGTCCACCATGAAAGCACAGTCCGAGTGCTCCAGGGTCGTGTGGGTCGTCAGGATCGAGTTGTAGGGTTCCACGACCGCCGTGGAAATCTGCGGGGCGGGGTACACGGCGAACTCGAGCTTACTCTTCTTTCCGTAGTCCACAGACAACTTCTCCATGAGGAGCGAGGTGAACCCCGACCCAGTGCCACCTCCGAACGAGTGGAACAGCAGGAAGCCCTGGAGCCCCGTGCACTGATCGGCCAGCTTCCGGATCCGGTCGAGCACCAGGTCCACTATCTCCTTGCCGATGGTGTAGTGCCCTCGGGCGTAGTTATTGGCCGCATCCTCCTTGCCGGTGATGAGCTGCTCAGGATGGAAGAGCTGGCGGTAAGTACCTGTGCGGACTTCGTCCACCACGGTGGGTTCGAGGTCCACGAACACGGCCCTGGGGACATGTTTGCCGGCTCCGGTCTCGGAGAAGAAGGTGTTGAAAGAGTCATCGCCACCGCCGACGGTCTTGTCCGAGGGCATCTGGCCGTCGGGCTGGATGCCATGTTCCAGGCAGTAGAGCTCCCAGCAAGCGTTGCCAGTCTGGACGCCGGCCTGACCCATGTGGATGGAGATGCACTCACGCATGGTTGCTGTTGCTGGTGGTTTCTAGTGGGTGGGAAAGGAGCAGGTGCTGTGTCGGTGGAGCGCCTATCGCCGGTTTGCCAGTTCTGCTGCGTAGACTCGGCCAATAATGGCGGGCTTATTGTTTTGGTTGTCGGGGCGATTGTCGCGGCCGGCCGGCGCGCGCCGGATTCGAATCGAGCGCGCTCACGGCCTTCTCGAAAAACACGCCTTCTTTTTTCGAACGAAAAGCCGTTTACGATCCAACGCTAGCTTCTGGAACCCCGTCTACATGAGTCACAGGTAGCCCAGGGAACTGCTGTTTCCAGTTGCAAGGACCAGTCTTGCCGTTTGGACCGAGCAAAATTCTTACGACTAAAACTTTCCATCTGTGACCTTTACAGATGGCCATCGAGGAAACTGCGTTAGTGTAGTTTACTAAAAATTAGTAAAAAAGAGTGACAGTCAACTAGGCTAGAAAACGTAACAAGATTTGCCAGTAAACGTTACTGTAAACAGTACTCTGTAACGGTAACGTATTACTCTAACTTTTACTAGCAAACCTGTTAACGTTTACTAGCCAAGTTTGGCTGTCGCACTTTTTATTTTTTATAATTCTTGGTAAACTTTACTAACCCACTTTTCTCAGAGGGCCTTAACGACATCATGCTCATTACACATAAAAAATTAGTGCCTGTTTTGAGTAGACTTCAGTCATGTTTCGGGTAGGCTATCTCGTTTTTAATCCGCATCAATTTTGTCGAAATGCGAAGTGGAGTTACTGCGGAGAGAAAGAGGAGTCTAACTTCGTCGTGGTTAAACTTAACGCCGTTGGGTCGGTAATTTTCAATTGTCATCAAAACTTGAACCAAAGTAAAGCTCTCCCCGAGACCTTTAGAATGATATGGTTGAACATAGGCTTCTCTTGAAAAATAATCAAAATACGTACAACCCGTTTTGGTTTCACACCCAAAACAGGAATAGCATTCACAAAAACGGGGTATTCTTTTTACTGCAAAAAAGTCAATATATAGAAGAACACAAACGCCTTCAACATAACTATACCTTAACCACAAAAAAAGACATTAAACAGATATCTTCAGAGCAGTGAATGATACCCAAACTAAGCTAGTAAACAAACTATTTACAGATTGGACAGAACAATTTAGATATTAGGCGTCTCATGTTTTCGGTGAGGGAATATTTGCAGAGTTCTCTCTCATAATTTTCATTATATCGATCCTTATTAACTTAACTTGGATCTACATTGTCACATGGCTTGCATGTTACTCCCTTCCAAAAATGTTTTTATAGTGTAAAAAAAGGTGACATTTTTATCGGGCGACAACAGTAGCGAGGGTATTCCGCCGTATTGAAACTGACAGTTTCTCTGACAGCGGGGGTAGCTTGCACGGAAAGCCATTAGTAAATGGCCCTTTCATTTCTAAGCGACGGGTATTTTTGAGCTCAACGATCCGCGTGAAAGCAGATAAGTGACCACTAAACCACGTTTATTGGGACATTATTCTGAGCCCCACGTCAAAATTTTCTGGGAAATCGTTTCAGGAAACATATCGACGTATGTCACAAAATCTTTGACGTAAAGATAGTTGAGGAATGACGTAATAACAACAGGTATAGCACTGACCTCTTGCAAAATAGCAGTCTGGGCAATCCTCCTCTCGACTTACCTGCAAAAGGTAAATTATTTTAGAAAAATGCATAGATCGAAAGACATTAAAAGTTTGCCTGGTTTCCCTGCACCCCATCAAATTTAAACGCGGTTAATTTTTTAATTAAGATAACCAGGAATAAATGTCCTCGATGGATATATCAACTTGATCAAAAACATGCAATACATTCCACGTTACCTCAAACGGTTCTGAAATGAACAGTTTGTCTTGAAATTAACAGTTTTTTGTTACTGATTGTGAGTAAACATTTGGGTTCAAGATTGTCCTCAATTTCATCGCAGTAGACTTCTCCTCAATCCTCCAAAAACAAAAAAAAGGGGCAAAAATAAATACCTCAATATTGCCCCAACATAGAATTTTAACAGTTTCTTGACATGACGTACAGTCAAATTCCAGACCATTATTTTTTTTATTATTTTTTTCAAAGATAGCTTTAATGAAAGAATCCTATGCAATAAAACATAAACAAGATAAAAAAAGCTTTAAGAGCAAGTACTTGGCCCTAAACATATTTCCAGCTGGAAAAATCTTGAAATTACCGCCCTAAAAGACCGACTATGGTCGATTCAACCACTTAGGCGAGATGTAATAATTTATGAACTCACGAAAACCGCCGTAAATCTCGATGTACAACTGCAAGAAGGCTTAAATAATGCCGGGATTACCACGCGCTGAATCGCCGGTTTCAAATACTCTATTTTAACGCTTAATACCCACTGGCACCGAGGGAGGGGCGCACATCTGCTTTCTGGTACCCATAAAACTCTCCAGTTGACTTTTGATAGTATTAAACAAGAGCGCGGGGCCGAAGCACTTTTTAAAATGAGAGGGGAATCGTTGAACGGGTAGCGATTGCGATATCGCAGACTCCATCTGGATGATGAGATGCAAGCCTCTCCAACTCTAAATGTGCACTTTGAGTGGATCGGAAATGGTTAACAGCGATTTCAATACAAGTAAGCCAGTAATGCGCATTTCAGTGAGAAACGATAAGTTTCTCAATAATACTTGGGTCCCGACCCTTGATAAGCGGGAGAGGAATTCGACCAACAGAATATCGGAATCCTCAGAAAGGAATATTCCATGATTTTTCAATGAGTTTTTTTGTTGTTGTTGTTTTTTGTTTTTTTTTGGCACGAGAAAAACTCCGTTCCGTAGTGATTTCATCACCCAAATCCAGTACATAGATCACCTTTTTTTTACGTAATAAGTCTGAAAATAAAACCCTAAAAATGGCTGAACATAGGCCAATGTTTTAAAATTACCAAAATGCGTACTAACCCCGTTTTAGTTTCACACCCAAAACAGGTGCAGCATTCCCTAAAACGGGTGTTTTGTTTTAACTGTCTTGGGTTGGTATTCTGATACCTCCTCCGATAAGCGTTCCGAAAGGTGGAAATCTTTGCTCAAAATCAGCACTTCCACATATTCAGAAATAAAAGAACGATGAATATGCCGGGTCGCAAAATCCGTGTTCGTCCTTTTCTGTGTCCTCACAAAGTTGTGGGTGTTTCTTTGTTAGCAGAGTGTATACCGGTGGTTCATGGATCGTTATTTTTGGAACGGCTCCCGTACAATTAGTGCATTGCATCTCCCTTGATGAACCGGCGTGCTGGACCATCCGGAGGGTTACAGCCAAGCTTTGTCTGGATGCTGACATGGACACATGATATCCTGTGACAGCAGGTGAACTAGCAATCAGGGGTCTGGGCAAGGCGCCATCAATTCGACATGAAACCGCACAAAGCCGTTTTCGACAGCTTCAAAACTAGATTAACCTAAGTTTCCTGTGAAAATGACGTTGGCCAGATATTGTCCTATCAACAAGGACTGTTTCTGACAGCTATGGCCGCAGGTTTCGTAGGCGGTTTCGTTTTGTTGGGGAAAATGACATCAAAAATACTCTTAAAAGAGGTGATAATATGAAATTAATCGTTTAGTAAATCGGTGTATTTTTGTGTTTTCTGTTTCGCAAAAAGGGCCTTCAAAGGTACCCATTATACTTTAAATATAGAAGAGACGCAAATTATGTTTTCCGAATCTAACAATTTGCTTAATACCAGTTTTCACGGTGTTTTGACGGATTTCTTAAATAGAATATTTTGATCTTACCTCAATATCGAATTTTCACGCCATTACCATACCGTGCTTCCAGAGGAAGTGTAGCTACGGAAATTAATAAAATTCGAAGTATAAAATGGTAGTAAAATAGGTCCGTACATTTGAATACAGTAGAGTCTCAGTTATACGTCTCTCAGTTGTAAGTCCCATTCGTTTGTACGTCCAATTTTTAAAGTCTCATCCACGATACGGCGTTATACGGAAGATTATTTTTTTCATTTGTATGTCCCTCTCAGTTCTACGTCCAAATTTTTGAGTCCCGACTTGAACGTATAACCGAGATTCCACTGTATACTGTTGATCCCGCTTCACATGGATACATTTGGCTGAGCCAGTCTTGTTCCCATTTTCCCATTCTCCGCAATGCTCGAAAAGGAACAAAGGGCCTGTTTGGTTTGAGACCAGGTAATCTTCTCCACAGAGAGGGTGTTTACATCACCACTATAATTCTACATCAAGTGTTGTCGACTGAATCAAAAATTAATTTTGGGTTACGTCGGTGAAAACAGACCAGGTTAATGGGAGCAAAATTTAAGGTGCGGGGAAAGAGGACATGGTTAAATAAGTAGCCATGTTTTCCAGCGAGCACACGCGCAATAGAGTAAGTAATATTTCATGACTACCAGGTAAGCGCAAGTACCCGATGTGCCAGGTAGGGAACGAAATCCCTTCCTCTTAGGTGACCATGTCACATGTTTTATGGAACCTATCTGATGACAGTGGCCTGTACAGTTCGGAAAAGAACTCGAAAGATTCCATCTAGCGAGCTGACCGCCCTTTTCATGTGCCGAACATGTCACCTCTCGTGTTGCTTACAATTAAAAAGTGAGCCGCTGGATATGCAACCTAATTAAACTGTCATCGAATTGCCGCGAGAAACCCGGTATACTTTGTCCAATAATTGTTTCACAGCACGCTTGGATGATTAAGTTCCTCCGACAAGTCTAATTTTTATTATGTGTTCTTATCTCTCGTTCCCAATTGCTGAAAGACGGAAATTTCGACGCGATCAAACTCTTAGAGATCGGTTAACCAGCATGTCGTAGGTTTCAATGAGGAGCTGTTAAATTAATAAGCTGAATATTCGACGAAAAGCGAAACACAAGCGGTAGAAAATGCTACATTTAAAATAGAGAGCATTTTCTATGACATAAATTAAGCAGAAAAAAAAGCCGGTAGGGAGGATGTGCTGCACAGGTCTCCAGTTTTACGGAAGTGTTGGAAGCGTCTGAGGTGAGAGCAACGGATGCACGAGTAAATTGGCAAGCCTAATAACATCGGTAGCTCGGCGGGTACCCGGAGGGTATCTTAATTGCCACGAGGGAAGTAGATCAAACCTATTAGAGAACGAGTATACGCGCGACACACCACTAGGAAGAAAACCAACACACAGCCAAAACAGAAGTACCTTCTGGCCAAGGCTGAGGTGAGCGATGCGCGGATTTTAACGAAGTCTAGCTGACAATGATGCATTGTGCTCAGATCCAGCGACGAAAGTTCGTTAACAGGGGTGGAAAATCCAAACTTTAAATCTTAAGAGTGATAAAATCTTAAATGTCCGGAGGCGGCATTCCTTCGTTTCTTCAAAGTACAGCGACACTGTTGTCTCGATGAAACACCCAAACTACAAGAGTTTGGTCACGTCAATACTCGCATATTAGGCGAATCGGCATAAAGCAGTAGGAATGCGCTTTCATTGTGCATATATCCGGAAGTTGACAATACATTCATCCTAATTGTGGCGATTTGCACCAAACCCGGTTCGCTCTATTCATAACTTCAAACAACGCCGACAGTACTACTAGGCCCTTTTGTTCCGATGCTAATAACAGGCGTTGTAATTGAAACGAACAATGAGCCAACCAGGCCAACTCATTTTCAATCAATATAAAAACGGATCCTTCACTATTATTGCCATTCTTTTACGAATCCACGGTCAAAGTCTGATTAAATCGTCAGCACGGTTCCCTTGATGTTGGCATACACGGAATCGAAGATGCTGATGAACTCCGAAGACTCATCCCCAGAATCTCAGAGATGCGGTGTGCTGCGGCTGCACACTTTAACGAAAACAGGGTTCTTGTATTATAAACAGTTGCAAAAACTGCGAGTTATTGTCAAAACGTTATTCGCAGGATTTCATCGATACCCATCTGAAACTACGTACCCGTTTACCTCTATAACCAAGCGTAACTCAACCGTTCGGAATAATTTAAGAAATTCGCCAAAGCGACTTTCTCACAAAGATAAAAGACGAACTGTGTAAAGTATCCATCAGATATCATGTAGCCTGATGGGATAGCTCAGTGGCGAGCTCAGTGGTCAGAGTCAACGGTCGGGCAAGGACCGTAGAGAGCTCTTCTTGACCCTCCAACCTTGATATTCCTCTTTGACTCCTAAAACGGAAATCTATTGTCTAGCATCTTTCAACTGCGTTTGTCATTTTCTGCGATTTACGCTACCTTTTCTTTCTTTTCTGTCAGATTTTCTTTCCTTTCCTCACCACTTTTCTTCAGTCCGGTCACCGAGACGCTGTTCTTTGATCTCAGCAGAATCGAGAAACACAATCATAGTATGTCAACAGCTCAAGCTATCGGAGAAAGGCTACAGCCAATGAAAAGACTCGGTGTTTCAGTTAATAAATCTTCAATCAATTTTAATTAGCACGTTTATAAAAATTTGTAAATCCGTCAAAGATTGGAGATGCACTGTGGTTGAGGATAAAGCGCGTGTCTCAACAGGTCCGTTGTGTGGTACTATCAGTCCGAAAGGTACTGTCCGGTTCTGGTCGTGCAACGAGGCGGTGGCCAATGTATTTCCCCATAAGGCGGAGCCCTCAAGCACGACCAGAACCGGACAATACCTTTTGGACTGCTAGTCCGTTTATGAGATTTTCTTCTAAATCACATCTGATATTTCACAGTAAAAATATCCCGTTACTAACTAGATAACATTGAATAATCCTGTCATCAAACCAAGCCTTATACAGTATCGGTCACAAGGCGGAAAAATATACATCAGTCTCAAACCCACAACCCAGTGCTTTTGAGAAGAAAAACGCAATCAATTGCGTTGTTGTCGAAGTAGCGTACTTTATTGAAAACCAAAAAGATCAATCTTTCAGAATTCGAAGAACTTCCCTGTAGCAAATATCCAAGGCGTCGCTGGCATAGAGGAAGTCAAAGTGCGTGAAGTTCTTCCTCTTCAGAATGTTGACCGTCTTCACGTTGGGCAGCTTCTTACTCAGTCGCATTACATCCTGTCCAAGACAACAATCTTAATTGCAAGCAGTTTGAGTGAACTGTACAGAAGATATCATAAACGGCAATCACATTGTGTCGTCATGATCTCTGCAGACAATACTACACGAAATTCTTAAGGAGAGGCGGGATTTGAACTCTGACGACACTTACAATTTTATCCGCGAACCAGTCGTGTTCAGCCCCGAAAAGATGAACCGGAGTGGTAACCTGTTCCAGCTGATACTCAGGAGGTGAAGTCTGGCGATATTTGAAGAAATTCTTCAAGAAACCGTAGTCATACATACGGAAGGGTGAGCCTGAGAATCATTATCAACTTGTTCATTTAGGGGTATTTTTTAAACCGAAGTAAGACTGCCAGGGTACGAATTCAAAAAAAAAAAGAGTTCTACCGGACGGAAATAAAATTTATGATACAAGTCTGCATTTCTTTCTGAATTAACTGCGTCTCCGTCTAACAGTAAGTTCCTGAGGTTATCACTGTAACCTTGATCATTTTTGATTTTCCTTCATAAACAAAAAAGAAAAAGAAAAAAAAAAGAAAAACATTTTCTTCAGGATAAACTGGGAATAGGCCTACCTGAAAGCACGTTTTGTGCAATATGAAGAAACTGCTTCGTTGAACCTCCAGAAGGCGAATACTCAAAAATTCTGTTAACTAAATCCTGCAAAACATGTAGAAAGTGACGTCATGCCATCGTTATCTATCTAGACTCTTTTACTCACAAAACTTACCCTATTCAATTGTAGAGATTCATAACCGCAAATCAAGAGCATAACATTTTGGCACATTTTCTGCGTGTCCGCATCATCGGCACAGAATTTCTTGGCAGTCATGGTCATAAATGAATTCTCGGCCAAAAATTCGCCGTTTCCAAAGATACTTGAAATCAATGGGGTTCTTGCAGTGATAGGAGCAATCCACTTCAAAACTGGGCCTTTGACATCTTCCATGAAAGCTACTGGTCCTAGGGCAATCATCTTGTCGACCTAGGAAAGACAATAAAACAATTGCGATGCCAAAAAATAATTACATCATATTTGTTCCTACAACCCGAAATCCGATGATTTTTGTATACATAGCTCAGTACACGAAGCTCATGCACGAAAAAAAAAGCCTTTCAGGAAAAAAATAATAATTAATTGAAAATATGGCTATATCAACTTCCATAAATAATCTTACTTTGCCTAAAAAAATAATACTGAAAAATAACAGGGAATCTCCCAAAGAAAGTCAACACTTTTGACATACAGAAAAAGGTGCCATTTTTTGTGATAAAGAATTAAATGTTTCCTTAAAAAAAGAATCGAGATCAACTGGACGAAAAAAAAGAGATCTCTAATAAACATGAGATATACATAAAATAAATTTTATGTAAAGTGATTCTACAAAATGCAGTGCTTACCTTGCTGTTATATTCTGGTCTGGTAGACATGCTTACAAGAAAGGCAGAAGCTCCCATAGAAAATCCGATAAAGGTGAGATTTTTGTTTCCAGTATGATCCAAAATATAATCGATCTCAGCTGGGATGTCGTAGTAGCCGATTTCGTGCCAGCTGAAGTCCCAGAAGGCATTATCACTGGATTTTAAGGTTTTGTGCCTCTGCGAGTTGGTCGATCCTCGAGCATTAGCCAACCAAACATCGTATCCTTTATTAACTAAAATGAAACCTGGCAAAGATATGAAAAAGTGACTTACCAACACGTGAAGCCCGCCTTATTTCGAACCCACGACACAAGTTTCGGAATGGGAATCCAATGGATAGTAGAAATGCTCGTCTTTCTTACAGTACAAATTTTCATAGGGTTGCATTATCCGCCTCCTGTTCCACCTCTCAGAGTCAATCACTTATCGTAACACAACTTGTCAATTCGAAACTTGGACATTTGCATCTCTTCTGTCCAGCTTCAATCGAACGGGGCAAGGCAAGAGGTAGGTAATCTAACAAGAGTTAACCCAACAGCCACCTACCCTGAGGCCACTTCCTTTCCGACGGTAGTTACTACCTAGCTTTTTATCAATTTTTTTTAAGTGATAAAAAAGACCGTGGTACCTATGCAAGAAGGATAAAATACAAACATTTAAAACCTTCCCTAAATATTTTTTACTGCCGTTTGTGGAAGGGAAATAGCGTTGAGTAGAATAAGAAAAAATGGTCTTTGTGAACACAGCCACGATTTCATTCACTTGGGCGGATGCTAAAACGATTTTTCGCAGCGCATATACGCCGCAACCCATCAACTTCGCATATTTGCTTTCCAGCCCTCTCGCGCGCTTTTCTGACTTGAGCTTTCCTTCCCGCGCGCGGGAATCCATGCTCAGGGTCATCACTAAAGCGGATAAAGTCTCGTCACTGTCGTCATGCACTCTTCAGCTCGAAGGTAATCCCGCGCATGACTTATTGACCAAAGGAAAATCAATTGAGAGATAACGTAAGAATTTGAAAGATGCCATTTTCTATTCCATGTGTTCCAACTTCGTTGAAACTTTCACAATACTACGAGGACATAAAACCGTTAAGGGTAGGTTGGAATATCCCAGGTTGGAATTGTGCCTCGCGGCTTTGCGACGAAAGGTGGAACGCGAGGGGGGGGGGCATTCGATAGCGCCAAAAACCACAAGCGCCAACGCCGCAAACGCCAAAGTTCGTATAGGTTAGGTCAAGTTAGGTTAGGCTAAGATGGGTTAGGTTAAGTTAGGTTAGGTAAGGTTAGTATTGCGGTTAAGAACTTTGGCGTTTGCGACTTTTCTCATTTGGCGGTTACGGATTCGCGCTTGCGGCGTTGGCGCTTGTGGTTTTTGGCGCTTATATTACAGCTAGCCGAACGCGAGAAGTGGAAAATTCAATCTTCAAAATCAATAGTTTTAAGGGTACTTACCCAAAGAGTTAAGGTGGCCTTGAACAACATAATCAGCTGATCTTCCTAGAAAACCATGATGCAACAAGACGGGCCGGCCTCCGCCAAACACATTCGGAAGGTGGTGAAGGGTTAAGATATACCCATCTTCGGTGGTGACTTCATGAATCTCGACTTCATAACCATGATCTCTTATAAAATCAACCTAGAAAATTATTCTGATTAAAACGATGTTGCTGTTTTTAAGATAGTAGTCTTGAATCCTTCGTACCGTCCAGTTTGTTGTATCCAGCCTCTCCTCGTTTACAACAAGGTTGGGGGTTCCGAGCTCGTTGCCGACCACGGCAGTCGCAAATAGGAGGATCTTGACCAGCCAGGATAACGCCATCGTTGCGAACGAAGCGGAAATGGTTTGAGCTACCGGTACCGATCCTTCTTTTATCAGGTAACGTCAATTAACTGGTACTTATCAACAAACGTGGATTAGATTTTCTCGAATCAGCTGGCGCGATTTGGCAGTGTCCTTTGGAATCCATTAGGTAGTGGCCTAAAAGTGACTGTACAGAAAGCTGTTCCTTTGTTTGTCTCAGAGCTTGCCTTTTCCACGTCTATGATTCACCTCCCGCGTACCCAAAGCGGGCACGATAGCGAGACATTTCGATGGCCACAAGCATTAACCGATTAGATGCGAGTCGCGTTTTTGTAACCATCTAGTTTCAAAGGGGATTTTCGTAACCATCAAGTTGCAGCGCGTCGCAAAACGGCCTTCTTTTCTATCGATACGAAAAAAATATTATTCGGCCAATTTGGGTTTAGATGGGTGGAAACTGTAGACCAAGGGAAGTCTAGTCTAAGTTCCCACCAACCAAAACGAAAATTGGCCGAATAATAGACAAATTTGTAGCGACAGGAAAAAGGTCGTTTTGCGACGCGCAAGCTACTTGATGGGTTACGAAAACTCTCCCTTTGAAACTCGATGGTTATGAAAAGCGCAAGTCGCAACTAGTCGGTTAATGCTTGTAGCCATCGATTTAATCAAACCTAATCTCAGTTGAAGTAAAGGTCGCCAAAGCCGATTTCAAGCTCACTGAGCACTTGCGAAACTAGGCACAATGCACTTCGGAGCAGAGCCCGGCAAATGGCTTTTTAACCTAAACTAGGGTCAAACAGGCTAATTAAAGCTAAACTACGTCAACCTTACCTAATATATCCTTGATCTTCAATGTAATAAAAAGTTGAACCCGAATGGACATAACAGAGATGAAAAACGGAGTATAGCCTTCATAAAAATGCTCTAACAACCACTAAATTGTCTCGTCTAAGAGATAAGGCCAACAATATTTTTCTTCTCTTTCTCAGATAAATCTGCGAAACCGCAAAAGCATCAAGGATTCACGTTAGAGCTATTTACTTATTCATGGCCTAAAAGCCGTGCAGTCCACTAGTTGCTTCATAAGCGCCAGAGCTATCTTGCTCTGAAATGTCTAAATAACTGACGTGGGTACTTGGTGCACCTTTTAACCCCCCACGTACTCGTCTGCGAGATCTGGCGAATAGCTGGATTTATGGCGGGTTTCAAGGACTGATTTATTCCCAAGGGACGTGGTGTTGGGGATTGCGGTAGACTGGGCGCGTACTAAGTCATGGCCCGCGCACCGTTGCGTTTTGTGAAAACATTATGCTCTGCTCGCCATAACAGAATGGGTATTTTTCATCCTCAAGTGGGAAAAATATCGCTGGAATGACCGGAGGGCTGTTAAAAAATGGGAGAGAGCTAATATTAGGAGAGTTTGCATTGGTGCGAATAATGTTTGGATTAAAACGTAGTACCATGCATGATCTTAACTAGTAAGCTTTTAGGTCCACTGGCAGCACTTTCTCATTACCGGTACCTCAAAGCATGTCTCACGGAAAAAAGGTTTTGTTATACCAACAAAGTCATTTGTTCAAGTAGTGATAACAAAAATATTGTGTTACAACAACAAAATGTTTAGTTCTATCAACAAAACGATTGCTTGCTGCTGCTAAATTTTTGGTTGAAGCAACAAAAAATTCATTTGTTGTCCCTAATTTTGTTGCCGTAACAAAACCATTTTTTTCGGGCTTTTGTCAGCCCACGTCCCGTACCATACCGGTGCCCATCACAAATACATTCACCGCTGTATACTGTATGTTCTTTTCTGTGAAAGGGCGCCCTTTGCGATGATACGAACGAGTATCCTTGTTATTTCTTGCAATAACTTGCATCGTTCTGGGAAACTCGAACGTGGGCGAAAAACTCTTCGATTCGCGGCACACTGAATTTTTAAGGTCGCATTTGCCATCTCTTGTAGATCGTCCATAAAATACGTGGACACACAAGGAGGGTGAAGGGGGTCGATGTAAAGTCTTACCAAAGTGTCTTATAAAAACCTCCTTCTGTTCTGTTTTCGTCGTCGAGCCGAGTGGAGTGGGTCACAGGACACCAAGTTTAAATTAGGTCATAGCATAGCCTAACTTGACAGTCGCCAAACCAAATGGAGCGACAGCGATGCGACGCACAAACATAACCTAGGTTAATCCTACAACACATTACCTACGCGGTTGCTAGTAATTAACCCATAACAGCCTAAAGTATTTGGAATACAATTCAGCTTAAGATAATTGAAAGGATTTTCCCATTAAAATACGCAATTTTAAGCTTTGGGAAATGCCTAATTAATTAAATTTTAGCTTTCTAGAGGGGTGATATTTTTTAAATTGTGACAATACTGAACTGAAAAGATCTCTAAAATATTTTTTTTTCTTGTTGCCGAACGGCATCCGCTGGGAGGCTGTGGGTTTATTGTCATAAGGTACGGAAATGTTGAACAAGATGGTATAAAATGAGTCCTTTAAAACTTAAAGCGAAAACTAAAGTTGCTCCATACTCACACACTTAAAAAGATAAAACTAAGATTTATTTTTAATGTATTTCTTAATTTCAATTCTAGTTATAAAATTCCCTCGAGGGAAAAAAACGTCTGAAAAAAAGCCATGAAACTTTGACTTGTCACCTTATTTCAGAATTTAGCTTTGTCACGAAAAAGTGGGGGGCATTCGATAAAGCCAAAAACCACAAGCGCCAACGCCGCAAGCGCCAGTCTGTAACCGCCAAACGAGAAAAGTCGCAAATGCCAAAGTTCGTATAGGTTAGGTTAGGTCAAGTTAGGTTAGGCTAGGTTGTGCTAAGTTAGGTTAGGTTAAGTTAGGAAAGGTTAGTATTGTTAGGTTAGGTTAAGTTAGGTTAGGCAAGGTTAGTATTGCGGTTAAGACCTTTGGCGTTTGCGACTTTTCTCGTTTGACGGTTACGGATTGGCCCTTGCGGCGTTGGCGCTTGTGGTTTTTGGCGCTTATGACAGCTACCCGAAAAAGTAAAGTAACGCCCTAAGATAAAAAAAAGGAACAGCAGCAGCTTCTGGCTGGTCTAAAAATCTCGATGGGCGGGTAAACGGGGACACAGATGTAACCCGGCCATCTCGATATCGGATCAATTAGTCGAAATTTGATAAAGAACTAAAAACTTCATGCAAGAAGCGAAGGTTTACTTTTTTGTTCCACTCGAGTAAAAGCCGGCGGAACTTTCTGTAGACAAAGTAATCCCATAAGTATGTCTCGTCTGGGACACCGCACTTCATTCGCTATGCCGTAATTGATCCTTCCATGCGTGGTGACGAAACAGTCGAACGCAAAACGTGGACAGGTGGAGGGAGACCAAAGTTAAAAAAGAACTTACAGTTCGTATGGCTTCTATCACCTACACGAAAAGTTAGACCAATATACGATATTGCTACAAGATCCTATGGGATCTAATGGGAATCGACTACAAAATCCGAAAAGAGGGTTTTAAAATCCAGTACGGCAAGCGCCATTTAAATTTTGTCTGAGTTTATTGGAAGGATATTTGTCAAAAAGGGTCGGCGGAGATAAGCGGTGATTCACGTTGTCGCAAGATAAACTTGCTTTAAATAATTGCCGCCGCCGAGAGTTGACGACTGCTACGTTAGGTTAACCTCGCTTAAGTAAGGCTTGCGAGTCTTGTGCATCGCTAAAGAAAGCTGGATTAATAGGTGAAAATTCCACCTTCCAAAGTTTTAGTGTAAAGAGCGGGTAGCTGTCATAAGCGCCAAAAACCACAAGCGCCAACGCCGCAAGCGCCAATCCGTAACCGCCAAACGAGAAAAGTCGCAAACGCCAAAGGTCTTAACCGCAGTACTAACCTTGCCTAACGTAACTTAACCTAACTTGACCTAACCTAAACTATACGAACTTTGGCGTTTGCGACTTTTCTCGTTTGGCGGATACGGACTGGCGCTTGCGGCGTTGGCGCTTGTGGTTTTTGGCGCTATCGAATGCCCCCCTA
>Ga0058701_10001499_pt1 | contig 16691 bp, 11 predicted proteins | sample AgamicOrMae_FD_97039 | JGI IMG/M metagenome (GOLD analysis project Ga0058701, IMG submission 97039) | Agave microbial communities from Guanajuato, Mexico - Or.Ma.e | ecosystem: Host-associated > Plants > Phyllosphere > Phylloplane/Leaf | place: Guanajuato, Mexico | collected 2012-06-04
AAAAAAATCGTTTTTCCAGACAAAGGAGTGAAATTCCCTGATTTTTCCAGGTTTTCCAGGGCAAAATCAAATTCCCTGATTTTTCCAGGTTTTCCAGGTTTTCCAGACGCGCAACAACCCTGGTCACCTGGCCGATAGGAGCACACGCAATGTAACCTATCTTAACGTAGGGTAATTAACAATAACGATTGTCTAGCTTGATGCCACTTCCTTTTAACGGCTGTGAACTACTGCTGAGAAGTAAGCGGCATCTTGGCGACTGCCGAGCAGAGCAGAAGGAAAGCGATGTAAATGACATATCCAAGTGCATATATGGGCATAAGGCAACGAAACTAATGTAGAATTAACTAATCGAGAATACCCAATGTAACGTCCTGTATCCTCATAGTAAAATGAATAGTTGAACCAAAGTAAAGAGGTGGAAAATCCAACCTTTAAAACAGAGTGAGTGTACACGGGAAAAAGGGTTTTGTTATACCAACAAAGTCATTTGTTAAAATAGGGATAACAAAAATACTTTGTTACAACAAAATGTTTAGTTCTATCGACAAAACGTTTGGTTGCGGCAGCAAAATTTTTGGTTGAAGGAACAAAAAAAATCATTTTTTGTCCCTAATTTTGTTGCCGTAACAAAACCATTTTTTCCGTGTATGTGACGAGTGTCACAGATCTCGCCTAACCTAACCAAAGCTCTATTATACACTTGCTAAACAGGTGAAATCCACTGTTTCTAAAAATGAACTCTCCAGTCCTTGTTCAGCAACCCAGAAAGAATAAAAAAATAAAAAGGGAAAACTAAAACCTACTCGAAGCAAACTTCACAAAAATAGGCGTCATATTGGTGATTGTCACTTCGGAAGGGCTGAATATCACAAGTGCACTTAAGCAGTAGACTACGAAACAGTCAAACTTGAAGAGAGAAGCGAAAGTCGTGAAAAAATGAATGGCAAACGGGATCCTGGCACGGCCTAAGCGAGCGAAGCGAAAAGTACTGCGCGCGCCATCTATCGGCCAGTCGGTGAACTTAGTGGCGACTCGGCAACTTTTCCATTTCATCGTATTCAGGAGAACTGCGTGGTTAGAAACATTGGGCGTACTTTAAGCCGCACGCACCACAGACACTACCGCTAATTCCTTATCAAAGTAACACACGATATATAATACAGTATTTCTTTTGAGGTATTTTCATTAAAAGCTATACACTGTACGCTTGCTGACGACTATCGAGTTTCACGTTGCTTTGGCCGTAGTGATCACAAATCCCACATAAACACTCGCATTATTCAGCGGCTTTTTTTTTCAAAATAAATAGTACAGTAGCTTAACTAATGCTAAGCTAGCATCCTCTGCGGCCTCCCTCATCAAAATTAGCCAGGACTTTCATCTCTAAACCTATCCTACCTTCATTTATTGTAAGATGTCTGAATCTGAAATCTAACTTTCCCGGTCAGTAAGTTTACACAATTCTGATCACAATTCTGACGGATTTTTTTCTCCCATATGAGCTAGTAACCAAATAACTAACTAGTTTTAGGGTACATAGCTGAAGCACGAATATAGGATTGCTTCACTCAGATAGTCTACCTCCAAGCATCAATTTTTGTTGATTATGAGGAACCCTATTTTAGATCCGTCATTTAACTTCAAAGGAATACGCAAAGTTGTCTGAAGAATAGTCTGAAACTAAATTAGTCTAAAACTAGTCCAAAAAAAAAAAAAAAACATTTTCTCAGTAACCTTTTTAAAATTTAAAATTAATTGCAGTTTTTAAACCATTCTCAAGCACTGAAGAATGGATTTCAAGTTCTACGAAGACAAATTTAAAACAAAATTGCGATTGGAAACAAGTGAAAGTGTACATTTTTCTACTTCCACAAAGACAACTTGATATTATCACAGTGAGCCAGTTAGTGAAATCATGTTTCATAACATATGACCTGGCTCGCTAAAAGAGTGGTCAAGAGAAAACGTTGAATGATATCGCACAACTCTCAGTTTGCTCAGTAGCTAAGAATGTCGGCAATGATCACAATGTCTTCATCTCCGCTTTATAGTTGATCCACCAAATAAAAAACGGCAGAAACGTCCCGGTTACGTGCGATCCCTTCAACGCAACGGACTCCCGGACAAAATCCCAATTTCCAGCCAAAGTGGCCGATCCAGTTTCCACCTACGTAAGTTCCAATCAGAAGCTGTTTCTGCCAAGTGCGCGACTTTTGCAAAACGTACTCTGCTAAATATAGCTGCGGCGCGTTCAATTGAGAGATTAGGGATGTTGAGATGTCTCCAGAATTTCCTGTCGCTCTAATCCAGTCACGTCTGGCGTTGCCGCACTTTTTATTGAAACACGATCAGTGCCTCCAATTTCCCATACAAATATTTAGTGCACACAAGGCTGCTACTGCCGAACGCTGTAAGGCGAATGCAGAGAAAGTTATTTATATTGGAAGCTATTACTTCCAAGGCGTACATAAAAGGCCAAGAAATAACATTATTCGCACGGCATAAAACGTGGTTGAGAAAGGGAAATCTTCAAGCTGAGGCAAGTATCCAAAGTAAAGCTCTGTGCTATTTAAAAGAAACACGCTTTCTCAAAAACACAAATAAAAAAGCGATCGTGGATTGGAGACACTTCATTCATGGATACTCTATGAACACACTTTGCGGTCCGAATCAGCTTCAAAAAAATGTATTATGGTAGAATTGAAAGGAATTTTCGACTGAAAGTGTCAAAAAATGTCACAGAGGATTTGAAGGAGTTGCGTAAGGCAAAGTTGATACACTTAAAAAAAACGAAGAAGAAGAAGAAGAGCCGTAGGTCACTGAGAAAAGATTTACAAGGCATCGAGAACATCCGAGGATACTGAAATGAATTCACCATTGGTTCTCAAAATACGATATAATGACGATCGTGTGCGAACTCTCCCCAAACATAAGCTACTTTTTTGAAGAGACCTAGTTTTTATCAAGTGTATTTAAAGACAAACAAATTATTGATTTTTAGATGCCGTTTGAGGACATTTCATTCCAAATTGTTGGGGGTCATAAAAAAAAATCGCACTTTGAATAACACAAAAAAGGAGTTTTAAAAGAAAAGTTTAAATGATTCAATCTTTAGCTTTGAAAGGTTAATTTTGCATTATAGTTTTTAATTTCTGAAAAACTGAGCTGAAAGATACAGGTGATACTGGCTATTGATAAGGATACTTCTGAGGATCCTGGCATTTCAAACACAGTCGTTTCATACGAAAATTTTAGTTCTACTTAGACGTGAGAAACGCACATCAAAACTTCCGCCAAACGGAAAAGTCATCAGCTTCCTCAGGTAGAATTTTCAGCCAATAATGAAGTATTCACCGTCAAATAAGTAACAAGGCATTATGCAGTCGCCCACACCTCTTCCAGCGTGACATCCGTGAAGATGTTTCCCTTTCTCGGCCGAGTGTACATCGTTAGCAGACGTTCTGATCAACAATGGCGAATGAATTACCAAATAAATCTTTCATCACAAGTCTTCTTTTCCGGGCGCCCGTTTCAATTAGTCGTCTTTTGCAGTAAAACATCTTTCCAAGACCCAATTTTCAACGAAATAAAAGTACAAGTGAGAAGCTCTTCAGCGACGGATTGTTTGATGCTAAGGTCAAAATGTAGTTTTCGGAACTTCTGCATGATGTCGACAGATCGGGGCCAGACTTTACAAAGGTTCAATTTCTTCATCGAGGATAATGACATCTTGATCATCTCTGCGAAGATCCAATTCCCATGTTCCTTCACTAAAAACTGACTTTTACCATTTATTGCACTGGGAAACGTGGCATATGTTAATTATCAGGAGAGTAGGGCATTTCTCGTTCATATGCTTGGAATAAAAAGTTAAGTATTTGTAGATTGACGAAGGAGGTTTTGCTTATTCATCTTGACAAGTGATCATGACTGTTTGCTCACTGCCACTGGCAGTGTTATTTTAGATCATATTCACTGAGCAAGATGTTCTTTCCTCAGTATTATTGGAAGTTCCGACTTCTCCTCTGTATCCTTGACCTGAATGCCATTGCCGTCTCTAGAGGAAATATCAGGAAATCTGAAGCACTTCAGAGTCAATGATGCGCCGAAAAAGAGCCAATGTTAAGAACTTCCACGGCTAAAATCGCGAGATAACCTATTCATTAATCGGACAGAATATGGGTTTGCCGTCCTCGGGGAGACGTGGCCGCTTTTCCGAGTCTCACCATCCCCGAAGTTGAGGTCGGAGGGTCATCATCCACAGCATGCAGTAGTGCAAGCGGCACTCACAAAAGCTTGTGACGTCACCACACGGCAGACCGCCCACTGGCGCGCTCTGGCGGCCGCAACACAGATCTCTCCGATTAACGTTTTCCACTTAATTAAAATGAAAATGCAATTGTGGTACACAGCTGGAACAATGGTGGCACGTACCCAGTAGGTAGCGACAGTAACAGAACACGTCAGGACACCACCGGCTTGCTCAAAGTATCGATAATCGCTCGGGATAATTGTTAGCGATGTTCAGCAGCGATAGGCGATGTTTCAACAGGACGAAGGAGGAACGCCAGCCGTTTTGCAAAATACTGTGCGTTTACTCGAGATAGACATCATATGAAGAATGCCCTGGGGGGAATTCAAATTAGATGTTGACAAATTTATTGAGCAACCTCGAGGATTTCAGCGGGAAACAGCTCACAACATCGCAAATTCTGGCACATATTCATTATAAGACGTCCGTTAGGTGATCCATGTATGGTGTTCCATCTGCTGGCGTCGCTTCCGATCTAACTGGAAACTTGTGGATATCCCATTGTCTACATACTACCTCGATTTACAATGAAATGCACCGAGCGTAGCTTCCGGTCTGGGGAAGTACTGCAATTGGGATTTTGTATTCCATTGCTTGGCTTACGATGAATCGAATACTTGTTCGACGACAGCGATGATAAAAGATGTCTTTAAAGGTGGTAGTACATTTGGCATCACCAATCCTGAAACCACGACATTGCAGTCGTAATATTGCTTTCAGAATCAGAGCACTGATTCAGTTGGTTTACCGGCCGAGAAACACTGGTAACAAAGCCACTGCGTTCGATGCATTCTCCTACTGTCTAACTTGCCCAACTTAATTCTAGGTCTTTCTGTATTTCACCTAATTAATCACTTCAACCATGAAAACTGATTCCCGTTCAACAAAGAATCAGTAAGGACAAGATAGGTGTTCCTCTGCCGAAGAGAGCAACCAAGTGACACATAATATGCTGAGAGTGAGGTACAGGAGACGTTTGAAGGTAGCAAAATGGCAAAAGAATGAAGTAGGTAAATGAATATGGTACTAAGACACGTTGGATCACTTCCTACTGACGCATTGAGTAATGCGATCAAACCTCACTTCATTATCCACTCATCTATCGTAATGAGTACGTTTGCCTTGCCGGGCTTCCTTGGGTGCAACTGGGCTACCCTATTTGATATCTACTAGAAGCCAGTACTGTTGCTGCTTTCTTCCGAGGGATGACTAATAAAATTGTTTTGTACCGCGGAAAAATCGGCGTGAGGCATCGCTGCGGAGCGCTCGGAGCGGAGTTTGCGAGCGCAAAGCGTTGACGGCAAAACACGATCCGTGGACATACAGCTTGGTGTCGGCTGGAATCTTCATTTTATCATGGCAGAAGTGCTTCGTTACGAGAGCGGCGCGGCGAAGTCACTTTCCGCGATTATTTCAATAAAGCGCTGCTGAGGCAGACCTTTCTGCGGAGGAAGAGAGATGGCGACCACAGATACGCGAACAAGTACACACTTGCCCAAAAGTTTGGCGGCTGCTTTGCATTCCTAGTGAAAACTAGGACACTAGACCAGTAATCTGGTGAAAGGTGCACTATCTGCGCGAAAGGCGTGTATTTTATGACTGTTTTCAGATAATGCGAGACTTTCTTAGAAGAGACGTTATATTTCAGGAAGAATACGAGGACAGAACAATACAATCTTGCTAACCGCGATTGAGGATATATTCTTAAAATACGGACGGCTTATCCGTCTCATCTCTCACGCTTCTGGACCCAGACGATTACAATCGAACTTAGACTACGATTTGTTTATTAGTTGCATAAACATCATGCGGTATAACTCTCTTAAAATAAGCAAAAAATTATCATCCTACGGTAGACTGAAGAAGAATCTCCACCTTCAATGTATCTTACAGGCGGGATCTTTCCGATTGTCACACAAAATAAGAGGAAGATAAGTTGGGAATGAAGCAATATCCATAGATGTTCTAGTCTATTATGTCAGAAATGTTTCTGCAACAGGCAATCAGGGGAACCTTTATTGCCTCTACATTTTGGAAGTCGCTCAGCGGTCCCCCACTACATTGCCTACTGCTGTGCTTCTCCCCACTACCAGTAAGCTATTTCCCCACCAAGTTCCTCACTCCCACCACGTCGCATCCCCCACCACCTTGCTTCCCCCAATACTCGCTCACCCAACCATCTTGCTTACCCCGTGAGCTCGCTTCGCCAACCACGTTGCTCCCTTGCTCCCCCACCACTTCTCTAAAACTTCTCTTTTCTATTTCTACTTATAGCTGCCTATCTCTGTTGTCAGGATCTGCCATATCCATAGTAACCAGCAATTATCCACCAATACTTGCTAAGAAAAAAAATCTTTAAAAAAAGAAGAAAAAAACCTTAGGCCTAGCCTGCTTGTAAGTTACAATTTCCAGGACCAAATTCAGTGTAAGTAAACAATGAAGGTCCACCCGCATTAGCACGCTCATGAATTTAATTGAAACTAGACGGTGGAGACGACATCCGGCCACCAGCACCTATTAGGAAAGGCATCCGGAAGGCGAGGGGATAGGGAGGGAGATGTGTGGAAAGGAACGCGTCACGCATTGCGTTGCACTCCCCTCATCTTGTTTAACTCATTTGTCAAATGGCGAGCTTCATGTTAGGAGCGTTTTTTGACACTTTCTCAAAAAGTGTCCGACTTAGAAACGAAGCCATCGACTTGCAAGTCACTAACCTAGCCTAATGTCAAGAGACGTGCCGGGCGATGACTTGCAAAAGGCAGATTTCCTCGAGCAGACCCCGAATCGAACACTTTCCTTCCGCCCAAAATTGACAAAGGTCAACTCATACAGCACAATGGTGTTAGTAGATGCTAAAGCAGTGACCTTCTGTTCTACTTCGTCAGTGACTATCTTGTTAGAAAATATTTCTCCTTAATTGACAACGCCAATTTCATTACTACAATGGATCGAACTTTCACTGAATACCCAAACTTCGATAGGTGCAAATTATATTTCCGAGGCAGGCAGTCATTTGCCAGGGCTTTCGGCAGCATGAGAGCAAAAGCTCTTAGCACTTTTATTTACACTTGGGTCAGATAATGTTAATTACACCGGTTATAGAGTACTGCGCTCAGATCATTGTTCTTTTGCGATAATACATCACGGATATTCTACGTATTTTCTGCAATGTTAGAATGCTGTCTTTTGTCCTATAATGTCAGCATTATTACTGGTTTCAACTTACTTTGCCGCTCGATGCAAAGTGACAAAAGTTTCCTCTAACAATCTGCAACACGCTGAATAAAGATAACTTCCTCGTTTCAAGTTAACTGTTGACACACTGTAATTCGTTTTTTAAAGAAAGGAAGGAGAAAAAAACAGTATACTTGCATATAACAGGTGGCACATTTCCTTCGCCCTTGAAGTCGTTACCTCCCTTCGTCCTCCGTTATTTTGTGGACCTCCTTCTCCTATCTTCTCCATTCTTCTCTCCTCTTCGTTGCTTGCTACTATTCGTTGGTCCGTATTCTTCAGTCTTCCATTTTTTACCTCCCTCCATTACCTTCGTTCTTTCTTACCAGTCATTCGTCCTTCATTCTTTGATTCCTTTGACCTTTTGTATCCTCCATGTTCTCCGCACTTCCACCTCACCCGTCACTACATATTCCTATTCCCTTGTTTCCTTCACATTTTCCATAAACTTCCTGCATTCGTCTTCCTCCTCCTCCCTCCCGTTCCTCTTTTAAATCCGTCTTTCTTGACGTTATCCATCCATTCGTCGTCGCTATCATCTTCTCTTCTCGGCTCAATCGAGGTAGTCATCTAAAACTTGCGTCCTCTCAGCATCAGCATTGCCATTCAAAACAAAACTTTTTTCCAGGACTTTGTCGAGTAAACAATTGTTCTCCTTTCGATCCGCTCTTTCCACGGGTCCCACAAAAATGAGTGTGAATGCTCAGTGATACTCAGAAATTCCGATGCCGACTGTGGGCAGCCGTCAATGCGCACATGAACCCCCTCGTATTGCCCGTAATAGCGGGTATTACGTGGTAGTGTTATTATGCTTTCTTATTTTTCCAGTCGATGGCCACTGACACAGGAAGTAGTAATTACCTCCCAACGTAAAAGTAGATTTAATCATTTTTCCTTCTTCATGTGGGCAAAACAGACATATGAAGGAAGTATTACCGCTGGCTGTTGATTCACAGTTTTTGTTTTGGGAACTTTCAACTGGAGCACGTACGGGGTGATTGACCACCTCCGCCTCCCAGACTCTAGCGGCGCACCACGAAAATCTGATAAACCTCAAAAAGATTCGCTCCTCCCAGCCGGGCTGTATCAATATGAACCATGTGTGCAGCTTACCTCACAGCGATACCGAGTCTAACCTATTTCTGAAATTGCAATTCGCAGAGAAAACTTTAACCCTCTCAGAAGATACGACTTTTTTCCCTTCTCGCAGCAAACCGAACTATATCAGTAAATAAAAAATGTTCGTCTGTACAGAGCCGCCGTAACTTACGTCAACGTCTGTATGTCAATGCTTTTTGAATCTATTTTTGGAAACCGGCTTCACATACGGACTTGATTCGTCCGCAATATCGCGTTTTCGTGGTATAACAACGTCTCCGTCGCCTTCATTGCGTACAACTGAGCGTACCATAGATTATTCCTTGTGCATTTTTTTGTGGTAAATAAATGGGCAAACTTGACCAGGGCTGGCAGGCATCTCCCCGCGTCTGCATACACGACAAACTAATATGCTTAAACCTCTTCCAAACCTACATCAACCGAATTTTACCAAGCGCATCATCGACTCCACAAGCCCAAAACACAGGGAGCTCAGCAAAAGGGAGAGGACAGTTTTTTGGTGGAGCATCGCTTGGCAAGCCCCGGCATCGCACGAACTGCGGTTCAAATAGAACACTGCTACAAACTACAAGTATTATTGGCCATTCAGCTAACAGGGATATACGTCGGCCTAATCAGCGACCCAGACAGCAGAATCCATCAATAAAGCCATAATGGCACGTCCTAACACGTCTCGAGACAGCCACAAATACTTGAATCAATTTCGGTTGAGCACAAAGTAAATAGTACCTTGTTGGCGGCAAGTTTTTGTACCCTGCTATCACGAAATAAATAAGAAAAGGGCCTAACGGGGCGTTCCCATCCGGAAAGGGCTACGGGAAGAAGAGGTGCAGGGGCAAAGAGGTGCAGGGGCAAAGAGGTGCAGGGGCAAAGGGGGGCGCTTAAGAAAGGGGTGCGGCCTGCAGTCAGCCAGCGGAAACGGGGTTTTAACGAATGAAAACTATTCGGGGCGCAATCTGCCCCTCCAAAAGGGTTGTTAGGTCGGTAGTCACGCTAGGCGGAAAGCAAGTAAGGTGAGAATATAATTTAGTGCGCATAATGCCTTTGGTCGAATCACGAGTTGATGGCTATGATTTTATCCGCAATGCCTAAATATGTCAACTGCTGTCTTAACGAGATTAACAAGTGTAATCGATTTGCGTTAAAGATCATAGATACTGATACATTTTTCGATGTTTTTTGAAAGGGCAATAACCTTGTTTCCAACGATGATTCATTTTCCGCAAAAAAAAAGATTCCTACGGTACTTCTGAAACTTTCTTCATAGATGGCTTTTTTGGTTATATTCGAAATGCTTATTTTGAACATATCCAAAAGCACAATAAAGTAAACGCTCGAGCGCAAACCCATTTTGCTGTAGTTTTTTTTTTTTTTGCCACTTTGTATTGAAGAAACGAAAATTAATATTGAAAAAAATAATTTAAAAAAACAGCAAAATAAAGCTTTGTTATTATTTTTTAAAGGAAATAGACCGCGGTGTTAAATGAACAACAGCTGATGAAAATACATCGATCTGAAGGGATTCGCAACGCGTTTTCGATTAAAGAGGGTGAATTTTAAGTAGTACAGAAGCCTGTCAAAAGCATCGTAAATCTCTTGGCAACCCTTTCGTCATTTCAAATCGCCATGTCAAAAGTGCACGAATACGGATCTCTATAGGGAGGGAGCAGATTAGGGGCTGGGAAGGGGCGATTAAAACGTCGCCGAACCGCCCCGTTAAACGGCTACAGCAGCGTTAACGGCCCTTTCTAAACCGTTGCCCGTCTTGCAGGATCACTGTGCCGCCAAGGATTGCCGCTACAATGTTTCTTAACGTACGCACTATTTTTCGACAACTGTCCATGGAAAAGCTCATCCTGCAAGAATCTCACCCGAATACCTCGTGGGCTGTATTCTAGTTTAGTGCCTAACACTAGGCCAACTGCTCGTTTAAGGTTTGGTTGTTGGGTTTTATGCGGGATCAGTCCCAACCAGTCTTAAGGCTGAATTCTGATAAGTTAAAATATTCCTCAAGGGAAAGTGTTTCCTGAGGAAAATGTGGAAATTCTCCTACCTTCACGTTTCCTCAAAGAGCTCCTCACTTCAAAATAAACACCTGGAACAAAGTAAAAATACTAGTTAGAGCAGAACGATGAAGGACTTGGCTGTAAGCAAAGCTGTTGGAGCTGTGATGTCAATCCGCAGGGGAAAATAACACGAAGACAGTGAAACCATATGAGAAACGGATCAGGAATTGATGCAGGATGACTTTCGGCCGAACAGCAAGACATGCATCATCATTTCCAAAACCACCAAAACTCATAGCAAGAACCACTGAAAGGTCACTAGTTATCCAGTGACGCAAGTGCTACTTGAAAATTCAGATGAATCCCACTGGAAATTCAGTGAAATTTCACTGGAAACCAGTGAAAATTTACCGGAAACCAGTTAAACTTCACTGAATGACCAGTGCCAAGTCACTGAAATTCCCAGTTGCACCTGGGTCACTGGAGCTCGCTAAGCGTGAAGACATTCATAGTCTAGAGTACATTATCAAAATGCTGAAAATAGGCAAAGCAAATTTAAACTAGTCAGTAGTGCTGCAGGCGAAGACAGTGTACATTAATCAGAGGCTTGCTTGATGCGATACGATCCCTTGGTTAAGGAATCGGCTATAGAGAAATACAGCGAATTCATCTAAAAACACCTTGCCCTCGGCTGAAAAGAATCAATTTTTTTAATTGAAGTGTCACTTTCAACATATAGTTTGTAATCTTTCCTATATTCAGTTAAGAGCTTTGATCAAGAAGATGAAGTGATAAACGAAATATAGTCATTCGCAGAAGATGCGTTCGATTTCTCGAAAGACCAAATAACTGATGTGATCCCCATCCCTCGATATTATCTGCTACGTCTGGGTTTGGCTTGCGACCACTCATACAGTTTCCGATTGCAGCCAGGGGATAAATGTGTCCTTTATGGCCAGAAAGACCCTTCGTATTCAGATATTGGAGGCCTGGTTCCGAGGCAGCACCCGAATTAAGATGGTTCAAGCAGAACTCGAGGAAAACAAAGAAATATCTGAATTGGTTTGAATTAGGCGGCATGTAGAATCGTAACAGAAAAGAGTTTAGGTTTGTTGCAAAGTTCAGACGAGGTAAGGTTGGGTTGGAAATCAAAGCTTAGGATTTAGGTGATATTTTCGTTTGGGTTGATTCAGATAGTATGTTCCGCAATGCAAGAACGGCACCCCGTTCGATTTGTGGTAATGGTCATCCTAAACGCCTGTGTCAATGTCAACGTTCCTTCAAAGGCCAACAGGATGCATAGCCCAAGCTGCTGTCAACGATTGCAGCAGCCCTTGTGGTGACTATTGGACAGCACGCCGCTGTTCCCAGCCTGCTATTCGCCGCTGCCCAACTAATTGGCGATCAATCATTGGAGCGGTGTCCCCATGTATGTGTTAAGCGTTTCTGGTGGTGACGGCGAGTAGAGCGGCGGGCAGTGCACAACTCAGTGTGGGTGGACCGCTGAGGAATCACCTCCTCGTTTTTCATATCTCCTTTTAATCCAGCGTATTAAGGATGCCGGCGCGGCGCCCGGCCCTTAATTTTTGGCACACATGATCATGTCTGCTCGAGTTTTGATGGATTGCCGAGTGATGACGGGGTGTTGATGGAGGAGAGAGGTGACGACGCAATCAACTCTTTAGCTCCTAACGACGCCTACCCGCTCACTAAATGAGCATCTACCATCTCCCTTACACTTTCCTGAATGTTGTGCAATCCTCGGTTATCCGGCGTTAACCTACGTGTGAAAACGAACGCGCCCTCAGCAAGCCAAGTGTGGCAACATGAATTCTACAAAGAGCCGGCTTTTCCGTGCTCTCTAGTTTATGTAAACTGTGGGATGGCGTGCAGGTGGTTTCTATTTCACGTCACCTCTTCTCACCGTACCTTTACTTACCTCATTTTTGCTCATGACCTGAGCACGCCTTAACACAGCTTACCTAGGATTTACTCATCTTACCCACGCTTATCTTGCTTTTGTTTTGATCAATTCTCAGGCCCTCTTGTCTTAATGAACTGAAAGCTGCTGCCTATTCTAATGTCAAGTACCGCGTCAAATCATTTGATCATAACCCATAACAGCCCAAAGTGTTTGGAGTGAAATTTAGCTCAAGAGAAATTCGAGGGATTTTTTTCCATTGAAATACGCAATTTCAAGCTTTGGAAAATGCCTAAATTATCAAATTCCAGGTTTCCAGAGGGGTAGTTTTTTAAAAAATTTGGACAATACTGCACTAAAAAGACCCTCTAAAATATGTTTTTCTGTTTCCGAACGGCATCGCTGGGCGGTAGTGGGTTAACCTTTTCCCGCCCTAAATAGCATTACCCTTCCTAAGGTAGCCCTCTGAGCCGATGTCCACCTTATAACGAGGTCAGCTTTGAATCCACAACAAACCAATGCTCGATAAATTACAAAAAGCTGGGTAATCGAGTGTTCGTAAGCGGCTTTGCTAAAAAAGCTACCGTATGAAGCATTTAAATGGCCGGAAAATTCAAACCCAACTCCAATATTCACACAAACGATATTAAAAACAGCACTGTTAAATATTCACTCATACGGCATTAAAGCGCAACGGGATTTCATAGGCGTTGGAGGTGCGCCAAAAATATTAAACGGTGCCTCGACGAACCTCGGCATCTGGATTACTTCGGTGACAATACGCATTCCGTATATTACACCGGCATGGATACCCGACCGGCGATATGGAAGTATTGTCCCGACAGCTTGAGCCTGAGCAGCTCGTGTCGCCGTATGGTAGATGAAGCCATTTAGACTGGTAAAAAAAGGCACTTTGGAATGTGACAAGGTATCTGACCAGTATCTCTGGTGCGTACGGTTTCCATAGTAAGGTATGAATCTAAGGCGAGCTGTACAGTATCCTTTAAAAATATACTTGGTCTCGAAGTGCGCGACAAAGCACTCATGTGACGAATACTCTTGTTTACTGTTTTAGTTCAAGTTCCCACGATTTAATTTGTATTTTTCGATTCTCTAATTTTTGTTGTTTTCAATGCGTCTTGGCTAACAAGTGGAATTTGTATCGTCGGGAGCCAAATCTGCACTGGAACAAATTCACGACTCAATTCATAAGTTGACGTGACCCTAAAAGAGTTCCGGAAAACATAATCCGAGTAAAGGAACGCATGTAATTTATTGCAGCCGATCTTATTAAAATTAAGCGGGATTAAAATTGCAATTTAAGCGTTTCCGGTTCAAAATGAAAATGAACAGCCCATCTTTCAGACCATCACCATGGAACTGGCCCATAAATAGTTCCGCCTGGCAGACAAACTGGACCCCCCCCCTCTCTTGGGGTAGGGAGGAGGCCTCTACTTGATACACAACCATCAGTAAAATGGGGCATGCTGACAATATCGGACTGTCCGTGTTAATACACCCGACGTCAACGAACTGTGGCCCTGACGACTGCTACTCTGTCCGGCCGGCTTTTATTTCACTCCAATGGCATAAAGCAGTGAAGCTCCTCGCACAAAACACAAGCCTCTAATTGTCACAATTTGTTTTCCTAAACGGGACAAAATAATCTGCGCAACAAAAAATAAGTACAACAGTTTGAAACAATTTACATATAATTGTACGTTTAAAAGTCTATCATTTTCCGCCCTTTATCAAAAAAATAATAGAACCGCATTAGACCTTAGCCTATTCAAAACCGTACATACTCATGGACTGCTTTAAATAAACTAACGGCGCTAAACTTATCATACTCTATGTTAACTGAATAGTTCTATCGATGCTATTGAAAATTTGAGGTGTGGAGTCCTGTATATCCAGGGAGAAAGGGATACGAGTGGGTGCAAAATCGCCTGCATCAATCTTTTCCGGACAGATTTTCCTCCCTGTTGTGATAATGTGGTTTCACAACTCTTTTGAGTATGGAGATAAAACGGGTTTGCCTCGTATCTTGAATAGTTTCAGAGATCGGCCAATAGCCACATGAAACGAATGTAATTGGCACGGGCTTTGCACTGTTAGTGTGTTGATATGTTTTTCTCAAATATTGACAAATGTACTGTACAAGTGATCCTTTTTTTAACATCATGCTTGAAACACGTGTGAAATAACTCACATCACGCACTTTTAATTCGTCTTTTTTATTTAATTTTATTCTCCTAACAGGTATCCTTTGACATCTTTGATAAGTCGTTTTTAAGGTTATGAGTTTAGGATAAAGTAGATCGAATTGAATCCCTCGGTCAGGCTTATTGTGATCAGTCTTCAAAGTGGAGGTTTGCGGACCGCGGACAATCCTTAGTTACAAAACCTCGCAGAACCATCAATGTTAGTTTAGGACAGCCTTGGCACAGGGGAAACGTTTACGAGGTGTAGTCGACGTTTTGTGCTTTTTGTCTGTGGGGGACTAATCTCAAACCAATAACAGCTTTTTCATGAAGGCTGTGGTTTGTTCAAAGGATAAGGGTGGGTCTGGAAGACGTCGATAGGCGCAAGTCAGGGAAGGGGTCCAGAAAAAAAAATATTGCCTTAAAAAAGCTGAGGTAGAAACAATTCAATCGGAAGTTTACTTCTCTACAAAATATCGACTACGTACATTTTAGAGTACTACATTGATACGGACGATGGAGCACCATCAAAATTGAGTTACCCTACAAAGTCTGTTAATTTTAAGTCTTGAAACTTACCCCCCCCCCCTCTTTTTTTAACAGAGGATGCAGCGTCAAGAATTTTAGTCCCTAAGATTGAGTTCGACTTCTACCATGGAGGTCCCCAGTCCCCACCTCTCTGAAAAAACTCAAAACAGTCCCAACAACTCAAAATCACTGAGGAAATTACATTTATACGGACGGATATTGAGAAAAAACCCGGGCCTGAAGCAGGCCAATACTTCCATGTCCGTCCCCCCATTGGCTTCGTATGAATGGGCTAAAAAACACAAGAGGAATAGGAAAACCACAGAAAAACAAGCGCGATCAAATCCGTTTTGTCCCATTTTAGGCTCGTGTCCCACCTTAGGGACAATCGCTTCCGGCAATTGTTTGTGAGACTGGGCACCTTTTCAGTTACACAAATATGACAAAATAACCGCGAAACTAAGAAAATATGACATTCGGGGAATGTCCCACTTTAGGACATCTGTCCCATTTTGGGAACAGGAATCACCAAGTTATTGAAGGAGACGTAGCGGTAACACCCCTGAGAATTCCTGTCTCACTCACACAGACTACAGCAATGTAATTCGTTGTGTCCCACTCTGGGCCCGTGTCCCGCTAAAAGGTTCGACCAATCGGGTCCAAAATCAATAGCACTCGTGTCCTTATATAAGGCAAGGTACCCTGAAAATTTCATAACGATCGGATAATATTTACTCAAGTTTTCGCACGCCATAGCCAAACCCCGCTTACTACATTATCTTATAAACGGGTTCACGAATCGCCTCGAAAACTGGTACGACGCAATGCCCCATGCAACCGAACATGCCACTAAAATTTCAACTCGATAGAGCAATCGAATCCGTTGTGTCCCACTTTAGGCGCGTGTCCCGCTAAAGGGATCAACCGATCGGATCCAAAATCAATAGCGCTCGTGTCCTCCTATAACAGAAGGTACCATGAAAATTTCATAACGATCGGATAATAATTGCTTAAGTTTTCGCACACCATAGCCAAAACCCGTTTACTAGATTATCTTGTAAACGGGTTCACGAATCACCTCAAAAATTGGTACGGCGCAATGCCCCTTGTAACCGAACATACCCCTAAAGTTTCAACTTGATCTGTTAAACCTTACGCCTGTGAGAGCTCGCGGGAAAAGCGACAGCAAGACAGACGGACAGACAGACAGACAGACAGACGGACGGACGGACGGACAGACAGACAGACAGACAGACACACGGACGGATTGTCCAAAACCACATTTCTCGACGTTTTGGGGGTTGTACATCCCAAATCCGGTCTTATCTCGAAGTCGATTTTTTGCACGATGCCAATACTTCCAT
>Ga0058701_10001500_pt1 | contig 16689 bp, 19 predicted proteins | sample AgamicOrMae_FD_97039 | JGI IMG/M metagenome (GOLD analysis project Ga0058701, IMG submission 97039) | Agave microbial communities from Guanajuato, Mexico - Or.Ma.e | ecosystem: Host-associated > Plants > Phyllosphere > Phylloplane/Leaf | place: Guanajuato, Mexico | collected 2012-06-04
AAAAAACCCATAAAAAAAAAAAAAAAAAAAAAAAAAAAGAGTACGGGGCGGAAAATTGGTCAGCTCTTTGACAGTTAAAAGTTATTGTAAGTACTTCAATCTCTTATATTCCCGTGAAAAAGGGGCACTTTTCTGCATATGTTTTAATTTAATCTTATGTTTTTTGTTGTTGTTTTTTTACCAAAATATGATTGTATTATCGTACTATCACACTCAAAAAACGTCTCTCCTTCCACCGGCAACCACCTACATCCGAGTGTGTTGCGGCTGCCTACCTGGCTCATCAGCACCAGCCAATCACCCGCCTGATTCCGAGCGAAAGTAGGCAACCGCAACACACCGATGTCTAGGTGGTTGCCGGGGCGGGGGAGAGACTTTTTTTTTCTGTCCACGTTAATACTCTTACCATAATTTCTCCAACGCGCTGATTTAGATCCACACCCAATCGCTCCTACAACTTACTTTCCGAGGTTTGGTGTAGCGGTATTTCAAGACAAATGCAGACTTGCCTCCGCCTTCAAAAGAGAACATTCAACAGTTTTAAAATGATTTATAGAATTCTAGCCGAATATTTTCGGATAATTAGTTCAAATTTCGATTTAGGACTCATTCCTTAGTAATCGGTTAACAACTAAAAAGTTGGCCAATCTTCAACGCGTTAGTAACGCCTGGCGGTATCAGAATTTTCGGGTAGAGTAAGAAAAGTAAGGCCACCGACCTAAGAGCTTTAACAAGTTTATCGTCACAAAAATTTCACGGATTAAACGCCGTCTAATTTAGTTAATTAATCAGCTCCTGCTATGTTGCTTCTCACGTGAAGAGAGCGGCGCTGGTGACCTTTTAGCACCCTTAGCAACTAAGAACCCTGCAGGAAAAGAGACATCTGAAACGTCTATTATCCAGCGGGGACGAAGTTTGAATGAAAGTAAACCGCAGATAAGTAACAAAGGTAAAATTTATTTAACGTTGAAATTCGAAGTGGAATTCAATATCGCCATCCTTAGGATTAAATTTAGCTGAAAATACAAGAGATCCGGTGTTGATACAGTCATCCGGCAAAAAGAATACCCCTTGCCTTGTATGAACATCCCATTTGATCCAGTCCCCGATTTCCGGCTCTTGCAGGGGACCGGAAGTGACGAAATCGTCGTCACTGTCATCTAGCTTCCAGTCAATCCATAGAGCCACTCCGTGACATTTTCCAATCCTGAAAGAACAACATAAAAGATGGTAAAAATTGGAGTATCGTGCGCAGCGAAAAAGATACCTCTTGAAAAAGTCCTGTCAATAGGTTCCATCGGGGATTTATTGTGCAACTTACCCTTGAACAGCCACTTCGCCTTTCATTTCGGAGGAAACCAGAGGGCTTTCCTCTCCAGGACTTAACCTCAAAACGTCAAAGGTATGAGAAAGTGCTCTGCCGGGATATTCCCAGAGGGGTTCGGGATTTACTGGCGCTGTTGCTCGCCCTCGGGCATTCTGAAAACAGACATTTATTTTCAAGTTTCAGTTACATGTGTGCCGGTAGTCAGTCAATATTTCATGAATCGTACCTTAATCAGTTTATCAAACGGAGTCATTGTGAAGCCTTGAACGTTGCGTAAAGGTGCACAAATTTTCCACAAATCCGCAAACTCGACCACCACACCTCGCACAATCGCAGACAGGGGCATCGTTTCGCAATTTTCTATTAATACGGAGGAAAACTCATCTTTTTGGTACCAGAAATGAATGTTTTGCCAAGGAAGAAGACTGGTGTTGTAATGCGGTTCTCCAATAACCAACGAAATCTGACAATCATAAAATACAGTCAGGTAACCTCGAAAAAATGGCGCGGCTATGCATGCTCATTCGTTAATGAGCAGAGTCTGTTGCCATCCCTTCCCAGCTGACCGGTGCGCCATCTCACCGGCAAAGGGTGGAATCTCGAATTCACCCGCCAAAATCAAGGGAACGCTACCGGACCGGGTGATTTCAAGTCACACTTTTCCTGCAAGATGGCGCGCTTAGCAGCAGCGGGGAAAATACCAACCTTTGAGCTGATTTGTTCGATCGCCTTCTCATTGTTTTCGGCTTCAACGACGGTGACTTTGGTTCCGAGATCATTGTGTTTCACGTACTCCTCTAGTAAGGCGCAGGTGCGCTTTTGTTTCTCGACACAGAATACCTACCAAAGAGAGTATCTTTAAGATGTACGGCCGTATAGACTCAAAATATCAGCGTAGAGTTTCTTGCCTTGTTCGCTCCTAGCCGCGCAGCCATTAGACCCAAGAGCGAGAAGTCGCCTAGACACAAGCACACTGTGTCATTATCAACTAACTTCTCTAGCGCTCTTGAGCACTGAGAAGCGCGCCGGGAACAATTCATCTGGCCGATCCGCGTGCGGCAAAGGGAAGCATGCAGCCCGCAAGTACAAACGGGATGACAGGCGTCATTTTGTGGTCTGCGAAAAAAGGATTGGAAAAAAAGAAAAAAAAAACAAACAAGGTAAGCGAATTTCAAAACATTTCTGATCAGCTGACAATACTGTCATCGTGATGGCAGCATTTGATACCTCTAGTTTCACCCTAGTTTCATCTTTCATTACATTAACGACACAGAACTGACAATGAGTCGGTTATCCTTCCTGTTGGGCTGACCTCGGTGAGGTTAGGTAACGTATTTTATGTCTTGCTTCGCTACCTTCCAGCTACCAGTATCGCAAAGCCTGGAGGCGTTTGCTTCTCGGAGGCGGTAACAGTAAAGAACCTCACAGGGAGAGAAGCGTCAAGATCCACGTCACCCCTGCATCCCACCAATCAGCGTTGCTGGTTTCATGCATCCCACGAATCAGTGGACGCCGCGGGAATAAGTTGTCACCTCTCTCCCTATGCGGCTCTCTAGGTAACAGTCACTTGGCAACGGTCTGATTCGGGTTAGTTAAGTAAAGTGCCTTCTGCCTTGTGCCTCGGTCGGCTTAGCGATGAACAGAGGAACACGATAGGTAAGACATTAACAGATGACGCACTAGCGGTCAGTTGTCTTGCAGCTTAAAAGATGTACAAACTCACGTTTCTGGGGTAGTTATGTTGAACCATAAAGAGTACTCATCGTGCGAGCTAGCTAGCGTGTACTCCTCATCTCTCTTCATTTGGACTTCCTTAGGGAAATAGTACACCGCCTGCATCCAGTGATCCCTCCAAGGAATTTCGCTAGCTCGAGTTGGCTTGTCCGGATGAGCCCAGAAAGGGGCGCAGCTTAAGATCACCTAAAACACAGTTTCTCCGCAAGCTACAATGCATTTGATGGTCCCATAAGGAACAAAATGGCTGCCCGATGCCTCTCTCTAGTATATTTAGGCCTCTAGGTGAACAAAACGATAGAGATGCAAACGGCATTTTCAAGCGAAGCGAGGCAGGAGGCTCTTGACCTTCGCGGTTACATGTCGTTCGTCTTCATCTGGAAATGAAAGCTCGAACCACAATAGAACACGGAGATGGAAAACCAAACCTTCAGAACTGAGCGCGAGTGCTTAAATTTGAGGTTTTCCGAGGAATATAGTGCATAAATAAATCTATCTAGAAAAAACAGTAGTCGAGATCAGAGGACCATGGTAAAGGACTAGCTCTCCGGAACGGGTCGATTCTCATTTTAGCTAGCTCTACACACCTTCCCGTCGGTGTCCATCACTAAATCCCACCAGATGAAGACAACTTGCGCCTTGCCGTCGGTTTCTGCTTTGAAGCGAGTAAAAGTAACTTCATCTTCGGGTAACGGGAGCTTACCGGACCAATCGAATCTGGGGAAAAGAGAAGGAAATATAGATATGGCATATAGGAAGAACGATTTGAGGGTAAGGTAACGTACTTAAAAACTTCCAAGGGCGGAGCAATACTGGTAAAGTCAACGGGAGAGATTTGACTAAGCTGAAGATCGTGTACAGCCGCCGATCCGGCACAATTTACGATTTCCGGAGGAGGTTCGACCAAAATGTCTCCATTACTGTTTTTGATCGGTTGTAATCGGTTCCATCTCGCAACAAAATCACTTTCCACAACTTGAGCATACATGGTTGCAGACATCGGTACAACAATGCAGTCTTTCTGTAAACATTAAAAAAAAAGAAAAAATGTTACTACCTAAACAAAGAAAAGAATTAAGCTAGAAAACTGGATAACCAACTTACTTCTAAAAGGAACTTGTGTGCATGATTGAAGGTACCTATGGCACCCTCCCCAATTAGCTCAGTGTCAAAGACTTCAGTAACTAATACATTAGCTCTATGCGGTAAATCCAACCCTGGTCCAACTTTCAGTTCAGTTGATCGCTTGGGTATAACTTGAATGACATCCTTGAAACCATTTTCCTTTATTACTTCAATGGCGCACTTTGACATGGGTTGAAAAGCCTGAAACGCAGAAGGTTTTAAGATGGCCTCATAAGTAGATCAAGTAGAATTTCAAGAAAATGTTGACACTACCAGAAGTATAGTTGATATGATGTTACCTCACAAGCAACTATGCTGTCTGCTCCAGCTCTCGCTGCCATCATGGATAAAAGTCCTGTTCCTGTGCCAATATCCAACACATGAGCCTTCTCACCTCTGTCATGGAATTTCTTGATAGCTGCCTCAAGTGCAACTTGATACTTGACATTCTAAAAGAGAGAAACGGGGGCATTTTTGAATACATGCAAAAATCAACAAATATTTAATCCACTTTGACCTTAGTAGCGATCCATAATCTCGCGCCGCAGGTACAAAATAACATTGATAAAGATTGTCAGTTTGCACGAAAACCGTCCACACTTACCCTCTCCGTATCGTGCAACATATCCGCATAAGCTGAACTTGCAATTTCTTGCTGATAATCATAATCTTCAGGATGTAATTCCCATTCCGATTTACCCGTGATTGGGTTAACTTTTTGCGTGAAAACACTCATGGCTTTTGAGGTTAGGAATGTGACTTTGCTAAGTGGTTTAAAACCGCAGCGTAAATTCAACATACCACGACACAAAAACGTAGGTATTACGACATTGTTATCGTAAAAACACTAAAATGGCCGTAAAGAGAATACGGTGTTAAAATTCGTTGTTACTAAGTGTTTGTTGCCTCCCTTATTTTGAGGTTATGTCGTTTGTAGGCAGTTTGTAGCGTTTGTAGGACACCACATGTTTTCTCATCATTGCTGACATCCCAACAATGGTGACGACAATTTGGTCAACGGCTACATCTGGTAGAAAAATGAAATTCAAGATTTCAACCACAATTTTCTGTAATTTAAAAAACTAAAATCAAGTTTTATCTTCTAAAATTCAATGAATGATGCGGAAGAACATAAATATTCTCGTTTCTTACTGCATTCTTTTTTCATTCGCACGTTGCCATTTTGTACTCCGCCTTGACTGATTTGACGCCCATGATCCCCCATGATTGTCGTCTGCCATGGATTCTTCTGTCAAAACTACAACATCCATTTCAGTATTTTAGGTACGTTATTCAAAAAACCGACAATGCCCTTATTAATCGAGAAAATTACCTCGGAACTTTGTTGATTAAATTATTAAGGTGCTGTGATGGCCTGGCAATATTCAGTTCCCTTCTTACTCGTTTAAGTGGAAGATTTACCATGGCTGTGGGTGCATATTTTGTAAACATTCGTACCAAAAAATCATGTAAATATTTTGGTCGAGCATCAACCCTGACCCTTTTATTTCTGCTTTGAAATCTATTCAAGACGTAGAATCTCTTTGGGTTTGTTAGGCGGATCGGCGGATCACACATCCCTAACCCACAGCTGAATAGAAATAATCCTGTCGGACGCCAAACGCGACGCGCGCACGGTACGCTACTTTCCGGCTAATTTAAGTTAATTGTCCTCCTGTCCCTCTGTTTATATTTGGTAAGCTAGTTTTGTCTCTCGTTTGGTCTCTTCAGATAAACATCATAGAGTGAAACCCTTATTGAGGTAATAAAGAGGTACCTTTGTTTCATTTCCACAGGTCAGATAGACACTTTGTATGTAAAGTTAAAAGGAAAAAACAACTTTGAGGACATAAACCATGGCTGCCCGACCTCCAAGTGATAACCTCATTACATACAAGCTTGTTGTCGTTGGAGATGGTGGTGTGGGCAAGAGTGCTCTTACCATTCAGTTCTTTCAGAAACTTTTTGTTACTGATTACGATCCCACAATTGAAGACAGCTACATCCAGCACAATGAAATAGATGGTCAGCTATGCATATTAGATGGTAAGTAACATAATTGAAGCATCCAAAATTTTGCAAACTTACTTTACTTTCAATACCTTTTTGTCTCCAGTCCTTGACACTGCTGGACAGGAGGAATTCAGTGCCATGCGAGAGCAGTATATGAGGAAAGGAGATGGGTTTCTATTAGTGTACTCAGTGACAGATAAGCAGAGCTATGAAAACATCCATAATTTTCATACGCAAATTCTACGAGTCAAAGACAGGTAAGCATCAAATTAGATAATATCATAGAGGTAATTTTTTGCCACTACAATATTTCTTGGTGATGTTTTAGGGACCAGTATCCTATGCTACTCGTGGCCAACAAAGTCGACTTGGTGCATTTACGCAAAGTTTCCGAGGAGAGCGGTCGGGAACTGGCGCAGCGGTTAGGAATTCCCTACATCGAAACGAGTGCTAAGGATCCGCCACTTAACGTTGATGCTGCCTTCCACGAGGTTTGATCAATTTCTTACATCGTTTTTCTTTCGAAAACAGAAATTGTGTCCGTATAATTGAAGGGCAAAAGTGTAATTCTTACAGAGTCCGAAAAAATTGTGATATCCGCAAAAATTCTGGTACAGGTATGATACAGGGTTTATCACCAAACCTGGGGCATCCGCGGGAAATTTTGGGTCTCTCAAATATTAATTTTCTAACTAAATATGCGCATTTTATAATGTTCGTATTTTCTAAACTATGTGAAATATTCGTCGATTCGTTCTTATTTTTCGGTTTAAGTTCTCATGCACTAAGGTCCCGAAAATTATAGTCCCTACCGTTTAAAGCGCGGTTTCGTTGTTCATTTCTGCGTTGCGTATCGTGATATAAGAAAAATTGTTTCCAGGTTGTTCGTATAATTAGGAACCAGCCGCCAGCAGAAAACGAGAAGAACCGACGAAGACGCAAACTGGAGAAATGCTGTTTGATGTAAAGCTCTGCTTCGCCAGTTCTTTGAAGAAACGTCTAGCGTGCCTTTGAGGTTCGTTCCAACATTCTTCCTTGGCTACTGCCGAACCTCGGTTACAGCTTCGAATCACTGCTCGTGGTGAGAAATAATCCTTCCGAGAACCACGGAACTCAAACTGCGTCGAGGCTTTAAGCCTTATTTACGGAGGAGACAAAGCCTTTCATAGGAATAACTCATGCAAGGTCAACACTAACTCGTCGATACTATCGTTGCGAAAAGATTTCATCTCGAGTGTAGGTACTGTTCAAGGCTTCCACAAGAGATCAGGAGTATCTGCACTTACAACGGATGTCTGTGATGCCGTGCCCAAGAGTTTCTCTAAAGAACCGCGTTAATTGATGAATAAGTTTTCATCGCAAATCACAATGTTCGCGTTTTTAGCTGGATACAGAGATTGTTTAGTGCGTCTGGCCATCCCTGAACAATATTTATTCGTGGGCTTCGAAGTCTTAAAGGACTTTTTTAATAATAACAGTATCCTCGGGAGTTGTCGTGTGTGAAGCTATTCCTTTAACGTGGTTTGCGAATCGCTCAAAGATAAAAACTAACGCAGATTTTATTTTTTCTATTTCTTTTTTATCTATAGCTTATCAAATCTTTTCCTTCTTGCTTGCCAAAAGAAGTTTCTTTGATTAAGTGTAAATTGTAATTGTGGCCATCCGCCTTGTTTACTCTACGATTTACTTCATTCATAGCAGGTATTCTCTAGTTTCACAGAAATATGAACCAGTTTTGATCATCTTTTGCATTGATAGACAACAAATATGTATGTATATTTTATTTTATTCTTTTTAATTTTTTGTGCTAGTTTCTCGAATTAGAGTAGTTGATTGTCGATAAGCCGTAATTGTTTTATTTCACTGCCTATCGTGCCAAAGGAACGCTCTGTCATTTTTGGCTTACAGATCTCGCAAAAACTAGAGTTTATATACACAGAACTCAAGTTACCGCGGAGACTTTTAAACTTCCATCTACGTTAACAAGTCAATTTGTACTGTTTTTAAGTTCCAATCTGCGATTTATTTTATGAACAATGCTGGCCAGCGCTTCAGCTAATCTCTTGCATTTCAAAACCTCGCTTATAAAAGTGGTGGATTCCTGATTTTGCCAAGTTTTGGTGGGCAACAACACACACTTACGATTTGATTCCATTTCCGGTTGCCTTTCCAACACAAGAAGAGAGTGTGCATGAGCTTGATGACAAGTTGTCCGTAGCGCTAACCGATTGTGCATTGTAGCTTTTAACGAACTAGAGTTTCCATTGAATACTTAAACCCAGTCCAGTCGTACAACCGAGCATTTGACCAGACTACCACATCAACTTGTTTACAGGACTTTGGAAAAAATGCCTTGAAACTCGGGTGTGCGTTGCGAAATTACCGAATGAAAGATAAAGTAGCGAGAAACGTGATTGCGACTTTTCTGAAGAACTTTGAAACACAGCTTTAAAAAAAGTATTTTCAATGTACGACGTTTGCTTGTATATGATGCAAATGGTAAAGATTGCGAAATCTCCGGCGGAAGGAAAGATCTAGTCCCATGTTTTCCGTGAAACGGAAAGGAGATGAGGTAATCTTGTGACTTTTAATACATGTGATAGAAATGTGTAGGACAGTAGTATAAATTAGGGATATGCTCTGTATAGACCGGCAGGTTAACACCTATTCCATCGTAAATGTTTTGAGTTTCAATCAAAGATGTAGTTACTTCAATCGCATTAATGCTCAGATATCTAAGTAGCTCTTAGGTTTGTCAAAATCTGCGAAAGGAGGAAGATTGCCATATTTTCCTATGGAATCCATGTCACCCTTGATGGAGGGCTGACTGCAAAGAATATCAGGGCTTTTCCTTCCATAAATACCGCACAGCATTCTTTGTTTTCCCCCAACAAATCAAAACTGTTTTATTTTTGCTATGTTTTTAAGACCTATTTGATGAGATGTTTGATTGTAATCCTTCCCTCTTTAGTTCTGCGTTACAGACTAAAGCATATACGCCAAACACACCCAACATTTTCTTATTGTGAGTCTTTAAGCTTTGAATTTATTGAGGAGCTCTCTGTGGACTTCATTTACGAGCGTTGAGGCGAATCAATGTATGTTTTTACGCAAAAGCATTTATTCAGTGTCAATACGCTGCACGCCCCACCTTGAATACAATAATAACGAAAGGCCTAACAGTAGTTTGATCTTGTTGTAATCATGAAAAAGGGATGGTAGGTTGTAGTCAATCGATATGATCTCATTTAGATTCACTCACTGATCTTCATCAACAAAACCAACTTTCCTTATGCTCCCGAATGTCGCACGTTTTCCATGAGGTGCGAGTCTTGCCGTTAAAAACAAGGCTGTTTAGCTCCTGTATTGTACGTGTACCCCATCTTTTGTAGGACCCTAGTCTAACGTTGATTATGTGTTACCAAGGTAGCTTGCCAGTGCTGTTGGTGGCGAAATCGCTCTAAGGTTTTCAGTCGGTGCAACTCAAGCCTATATCTGTTAAGAGAATTCTTCGAAACTGCCTTGGGAATAAAATACAAGTTATTTGGATAATTTGTCACTTTTTGATGATAATGGTTTAAAAAAACCCTTGAAAATCACCGTGAAATGTGAAGTGCCAATGGTACTCTGTACAGGTGAAATTTCCCTCCTCTTGTGTCCCATTTTTTGAGCGGAGCGAGCCACGAGGCACATCACCTAGGCTAACCTACGCAGTTGTATGTCGTTAACCCTCTCAACAGAAAATTAAATCTGGATGGAACACAAGAGGTAAAAAATGCCTGCCAGAATTTACTGTGAAATTATATGAACTTGATCTATTAAATTTATGTTGACAATGGCAAAAGTAATTAAAACGACTAGCAAACTGTATCTTAGGGGACGACGTGCCGTACTCTGACTTGTTTTAAAGCCTAGTATGAGTTTAAATGGAAAGCTGCACGTCTTAGGAAATAAGATTAGCAGTGATGATTGACTCATGATCTTGAGCGAGTGAAGTACAGCCCCAGTAGAGGGAAGGAACTCCTTCCAATCGGAAGATATCTTACATGCCTTCACCACCACATAAACGAAAGAGCTGCAAGTTCATGACTCGAAGGCTGACTGCACTCTGTATTTTTTGAGATGGCCGACATTGTTTGCCAGTGCTTTTCTCCCAGCAACTCGAATCTACGATAGTTTTGCTCAACAAATCGTCTTTTGTTGTAGAACACTGTTTAGTAACAAATGCGTATTATTGTAATGTCCTTAATGTCGAGATGACAAGCTGGTGCCGACAATTCTTTTGTTTTAAGAGGTCAGTATTATGAGGCTCAGATGAGGCTTCCCGCAAATTTACCAGCCGTATGTCATGGACACCAATATCGTAAAAAAGTCCATATGCACCGGCTCATGATCTCGACTGTCAATAGGTTCTCGCATGACGCTGTACATGAATTCTTGTGTACAAAAAATGTACTTGTAAAGAGCCAACGTGACGTGACGGAAAATAGGATCGAAGTCTCCTCTAGCTTAGAATGTCATTTCCTTATTATTTCTCATGGGAGATCCATGTTGTGTGTTTACCGTTAGGTCTAAGGAAGTCAGTGACATAGGGAGATTTTTGGAGGGATTTTGTATTGCTCTTAATCCGAGAAGTGGTCATATTCTGCGCGGCTTCAAATAAGCTCATTAGGTCTTTCCTGCCAATGTAATAAGGGGTAAGAACATAAAGTTTAATGTAGTGTTTGCTTCTTGAACGAACTTAAGTATTCGCAAAAGCTCAAGTGCCCTACAGATAAGTTAGTGAGGATGTTCGAATTACTACGATCAAAAGTTTCTACCGGTGCTCCTTTATTTCTTTGACGGGCCACACGGACTGCGGGATACTCTATGAATGGAACAGTCTGCTTTACAGGAATAATAAGTAGGGAAGATTTACTCCGTCTTGTAAAATCACCGAGAGATTACACTCGGTCTCCGTATTTGGATGATACTTCAGCGATTTTGAAGGTACTTTAAGATGGCATTACAACACCCTACAAGCAGTTCATTCTGTAGATTTTTGAGCGGCTTGTGCGAAGTTGTGTTGTACAGTACCTTAACAGATTGTTCCTTTACAAGTCCCGTTATTTCCGAACATTCTTTCCCTACGCAGTATTGGTTTTATGGGCTTTCCTGAAGAACCACTTTTGTATTCGACACGGTTCTAAATTAGTTGGGGTTATTTTAGTCGACCGGACCAAGGGAAAAGCTCTCAAATTATAGTCAATATTTTCCTTTTTTTTGTATTCGTACTATGTGTATGTACAATGAATTTTGACAATACAATTCATTGCTTTTTATTTCCTGAACGCACATTCAGCTCTTGTAGCAGTTTATTAGCAAACTGATCATGAGATGTGCGAACTACGGTTTTCTAAGCTGTGCTATAGATGTCAACTAAGTCAGTGCAAGCCGGAAATTTCGTACATGTCTTCCTTGCACCGCAGTCGCCAAATGATTCAGTCAAAAAAGACGCCAATATCATTGTTTTTCAAAGGACGCGCTCGGGGCGCCTGTATCTCAAATCATGATAGTTAGAATCTTGAACTGTAGCTTTCAAGCCTTGATACTTATGTACCTTGTCAATGAGCTATGAAACTTTAATTGCGTCTGCTGCCATGATACAACTATATCGTGTGAGAGGGGTTTAGCTAGTTCTACAGGATCATATTTTTTATTATGCGCTGTGAGTAGAGTGTAGGAGTGATGGGAATGACAAAAAAAATATGCAGGCATTTGATAATATTGAAGATGTGCTGGTCACAATGAGAAACACGACATCGCGGGTTTTCGAAGAATCGGAGCGAGATAGGTATATCCGGTGTAGCTATATATATTCTTAATTTTGGTAACATGCACTGTCAGTGTGACTTGATGTTGTATGACTTGAGCGTGTCGTGCTGTTGTGCAATTGTATGCCGCTGATGTTAATATTGAATTGAAACGTACGTTATTTCTTTTAAACAATCCTTTCAGGACCCCGTAGAGTTTTTGTTTTTCTCGTGTATCATAATTTAATTAATGAGGAAAGCGGTCACAGAGCAACTTTCCTTTAGCAGAGGGAGCCTCTTGCCATAATAATTTGCAAAGTTAGACGAAATTCTCAGCTCTGCCTCTGCTGGTTCGTTGGACTTCTTTTTTCACAAGGAAATACGAGTTAAAAAAAAAGTCATTTCAAATGATATCCATCAATGAGGAGTTTGACCGAAAACTTGTGTCACTAAACGCTAATACTCATACAATGGACGCTCTTGAAAATATCAAGTTTGATCATTTTTGACGTAGCTAAGGAATTTGGCTCCCGAAACGACACCGCCTTGAAGCGAAATCCTACGTATACCTTCCGTTGGCCCAATATCGTTTCATTAATACGATTTTTTTTTCTTCTTTTTTGCCTCATTTTTAATTTCAACGCTCTCAACCTAATGAATTTGTTCTTCGAAAAATTTCGCACATATATGCTTTCGCTTGTGAGATACTGCAAAGATTGATTATGTAGAAGCATGAGAGTCTCATGGTAGAAGCAGAGTTCGTTTTAATTATGAGTTGTAATGACCGCTGTGTGTAACCACTAATTTGTGTACCTTGAATAATTATTTTTTTCTGTGTGATTTGACAGCCAAAAAATCCCGAAGCGCCGTCACCAGTGCGTTTCTTAAAATGTAAGCAAGGGAAACGTAATTTTGTTTAATATATAAGTGTTTATTATTGAATGTTTTTCTTTTCCAACCCTGACCATGGTAACTGCTAACAGAATCAGCACTACTCTTACATTTCTTCTGAGGAAATTTCATTCAAGAAAACGAAAAATTCACTTTTTCGCGGTATCGAAACGTCATTTTCTAGTTTCCAAAGCGCAACTTTAGGCTTCTCAATAACAGGATACAGGCCTGTAAATGACTAACTACGGTCTTGCTGTCACATTCAACTTTACTGCAGCAATTGTACAAAAAAAAAATGTACATCAGAGAAAAAAAATGGAAGAGGAACATGAAAAGTTTACAAAGAGCATGATCCGTGGACCATCCTTACAAAAACCGAAAAGATAAAAACTTCAATATCACAGTTTTCACCGCTGTAAACGACCGAACTACGTGCGGAACTTCTTGAAGAGCGGATGTTTGATTGAGGTAAGCGACGAGCTCTTTTTGTACTCATAATACACTGCATCGTCTGCTCCAGACATTGAGCCCATGTTTCCAACGCGCCGCGAACTCTGTGAGACCACACCAATGCGCCATGAAAAAAAGACTGGTCTTTGTTTCCTGAAATACCTTCCTACTCACCGTTGGTCCCGGTCTTCCTACATCTCCTGGGATTCGTTCCTCCTCCGCGTCGATATCATTGGCGGCAAGAACTTGCTGCAAAAGCTGTCCTTGTTCCTCTCGCGTTCCGTAGAATAAGTCCGTATCCTTGAGAAGATCAATTCAGAGTTACGAACACTTCTCTAGACATATCTACCGGCGAATATCTAAGAAGAGGGGTCATGTTTACGTACCTCATCCATGCCAGCAAGCCGAGTAATAACCTTGTAGGCGTAACCCTGGTTAACAAGAAACCGCTGCCGCTTTCTAGAGTAACTCATTTCTAGGGTGTCTTGGGAGACCAAAGTGTAGAAGAAAGCGTTGTATTCTTCCGCGATGGCTCCTATAAAACAGGTAAACGTTGTTGGAATATGTCCTCTTGAGACCAGAGAGTAAGAATTGCTGAGACTGCACCTTTTTTAGCTCGGAGAATACGGCCGAGTCGTTGCGCTTCCTGTCGTCTGGAGCCTCCGTGAGATGAGATTTGGATGAGGACGTTCGCCTCAGGCAGATCGAAAGACGTGTCTGCTACTTTGCTCACAAAAATTGTGTTCACTTTCGGATTGTATTTGAAGTTTTGCAGGATCTGGATTCGCTCGCTCTGTACACGTAGCCAACCATTAGACACAAAAATAGGCCTTTCACTCAGTGAAATACTCATGAAAATACCTCAAAATTAATGCAAAATGAACGACCGGGCTGTGAGAAATATTCAGCGAGCAGAAAAAAAAAACAAAAAAAAACTTTGCAATAAGTTATTAAATTTTGAAAACAAAAAAAAGAAAAAATCTTAAGCTTGTAAACAGGAAAAAAAAAGAACTTTGAGAACGGTATTTTACAAAATTTCAAGAAAAAATTTGGAAGTAAAAAACCGTTATTCACAAAATCTCTTCTATATTTTGTGTAATACCGTACAAAGTTGTGAAGCATTCTCAAAGGACTTATATGGCATCTTAAGAACTTCCTCGGTCCTTTAATCGTGTCCTAATTAAAATTAAGGTCAGAAAAACCTATTCGCGGGTGTCGAAGACTTTTTCTGTAGCTCTTTTACAAGGAAAGGCCCATATCAAACGTGATTTCAGTCAATTCGCCCGAAAGGTAGAAAAGTCCTATGTTTGGAGTCATACCTGCGACGTGGGACCATGGATATACGGCTTGTTCATCTTGATGGCGTAGTGCTTCAAGGCGAACACGTTGTCGGAGAAGACAATAGTTTTGTCTCCTCTCCGTTCATGATAATGAATCAAAAACTGGGTGGCGCGGAATTTGTTCGGGTTCATCACGTACAAAAGCTGAAAATTAACGACAGATTAAAACATGTCGCCTACAGCGGTCAACCAATCGCAAACTAGGCTCACGCACCAATTTCTTGCACGTCTTGCACACGAGGTATTCCCGGTAGAACTCGGGCGTCATGGGGCACCACACTTCGGCACATTGCACCCTCGCGATGAAGCCCCGCTTTTGCAATTCCAGCCAGTTCGCCTCGTACAACTTCGGGCCGATCAAGAAATTCAGATCAGCGATTTTGTCATCTTCTCGGAGTAATGTCGCAGTCAAGCCCAACTTGCAATGAGACTGGACGATAGTTAGTACACGTCGGAACATTTTCGCGGGTATGGTATGGACCTCTGCAAAACAAAAAAAGCGAGATTTAAACAAATAAGAATGGATAAGTCCATAATTTCCATCCTATGATTTTTTTTAATTTAAGCAAGAAATGGCTCCAAGAGAGCAACAGTTTCCACGGGTTCTACGATTTTTAGTAACTGGAAAATGTCCTGAGATTGATTTGAGAGAGATAGGGCTGCCAGTCAAGTTTCATCTCCAAATAGTGACTTGAGTGACATTTTTGGATATTAAAAGGGACAACAAAATTTTTAATTGATTTTTGATGATTGTATTTTTTTAAATATACTTTTAGAATTTGGAGAATCTCTACCATTAATTAAGGTTTTAGAGGCTAAATTGTTTTATTTATTGTACTAAGGATTTTCAGCCGTTTTTTTAATACTTCATAATTTTTGCATTTTTTTTCTTCTTTTTTTTTTTTAGTTGAGGGAATAATATTACCAATCCTGAGTTCATGGATAGTTTCCTCTATTTCCCACCTTTGAAGGAATTTTGAAAAGTTTTCAGAATTTTATAAAAATTTAGCGCCTCTTTAATGGATCAACAAACAATTTCGTAAAATTTTCCAATTCAGCGTCTTTTTAATGAATCAACAAATAATTTCGGAAATTTTCAAGATCAGCAGACGCTATTCCAAAGACTTACCATCGAGCACCATGATACCCCATTCCTGTTCCTGAAGCCATTTCATGGTCTGCTCAGCTTCCCATGATCTCTTCTGAGTATGAGTGATCATAGAGTACGTAGTGATAAGCACACCACATCCCATCGGCTTATCTTTAGCTTCTGAAGTGAACCGGCAAATCATGCTGTCGTCGGCTGGAACAAACATCGCAAATATTAATGCTGAGACCAATCTACAATAAAATAAAAAATAAAAAACGAACCTGTGGACCACATTTTGAATTGCTGCTTCCACTGTTCCACGGAAACGCCCGAATTGCAGAGGACCAAAGCGCGTTTGCGAACAGTGCAACAGGCTGTCACACCCACCAAACTTTTGCCAGCACCTGCGAAGAAAAATAACCGGTACAGTATCATCCCTATGTATCCCGAATGCGTCATACGCTCAAGAGTCTTGAAGCGAACTTACCACACGGTAACACGATGACGCCCGATCGTGCTCGACCGTTACCGAACATTTTGCGCAGACTTTTTTCTTGGTAAGGTCGAAGCACAGCTGACGGTTTCAGATCAATACTGAAAAAAATTGATAGCAACCGTATATATTTTTTTCAAAAATTAAGATAAAAAAAAAAAACTCGAGATAAGAATAAAAAATAGAATAAAAAATACTTAAGGAAATAAACAAAAAACAGGTTCAGAAAAAATTCCGTCGAAGAAAAAAGAAACGCTCTAAAAAAATTGAGGAAAAAAAAACAGAGCATTTTTAATTTTTTTTTTAAGGTTGGGGGAAATAAAGTGGGGGAAAATCATAAAATTTTCAAAAATAATTAGAAAGCAACAAATATTTGTTGAGCCCGGAGATAAGATTAACTTACTTAATGTCGGGATTGATGGTATCGTTACGGA
>Ga0058701_10001501_pt1 | contig 16688 bp, 12 predicted proteins | sample AgamicOrMae_FD_97039 | JGI IMG/M metagenome (GOLD analysis project Ga0058701, IMG submission 97039) | Agave microbial communities from Guanajuato, Mexico - Or.Ma.e | ecosystem: Host-associated > Plants > Phyllosphere > Phylloplane/Leaf | place: Guanajuato, Mexico | collected 2012-06-04
AAAAAAAAAAAATAATGAGGTTTTCAACAAAAAACAAATACGCACAAAAGCGTCATCGAGCACTAATGATCAATTATGCTCTTGTAATCTAACAACAATGAAAGGAGGAATAAAACCTAAATAATCCAGTACGTCAGGTACCACCTAGGTACCGTGCACTCGAACACGGCTCAAATGTATGTCACTAGGAGGCCAAGGAACCCAATACCATTCAAATTTACCGAGAAATACTTTATAGCTCCACCGAAATCGCTATCAAGCGGAAAAAATACAAAGAAAGAGCAGGAAATAACTGATACGGCAAAAGATCTTCCTTGTTGACCCACCTGCCAAACACGGCAGGCTTAGGCTGGGCATAACCCCGCCGTTAGGAAATGGGCCAAACCCACTTTTGAGAACTCATGATATTACGGAGAACAGACACTCTGTAATAACTTCACCAACTATTTCTCGTCATTACTCACGTAGATTTTATCCAAAGCGAACTCGGTCACACATAAAACAGCACTATGAACAAAGATTTAACGTTTCAGGTGCTATAGCCGTGTGTAAGTGAGCCATACAGATTCAGGCACCCAACGTAGTGGTTGACCCGTCAACGGGTATTTCACACCAAAATCGCACTTTTCCGGTTTCAAAAAAAGCACACATCACTTATTTCGATTCTACTTCGACGCCACGGCACAAGCGATATAGGCCCGTTGCCTCGGTAAAAACACTATCCGGTAACGAACCAACTCAGAAACCAAAATGTCAGCTCAAACAAAGGGAGTGAATGAACTTTCGATGTACTCGTAGAACTGCCGTTCCGTCGCTGATTCACATCCAAACTTGTGTTGCATATCACAAGAGCGCACTAATCTTTAGGATGGAAATAATTTGAATAACTATACCTTGCTAAAACAATAAAAATCACTAACAATTCATTTCAGCCTTGGGTATCCGTAAACTTTCACTCTGGAAGCCATTTACTCATTTACATTCCACCATGGCCACCTTGAGCTTGAGTCAAGGAACGGCTTGATCCCTTACCACTACCTAGGACGAAGAAACTCCGCAAAGACTTCTAGACTGTATCTCTGCCACATAACGGGTTTCATTCTCTGTCCGGCCAGCAGCTGTCATCTGTCAACTGTCGTGTGCTGTGTTTGTTTGGGGGACACATAACCAAACTATTTCATCAGTATATATCAGTTTAAAAAAAAAAAAATAGTGTTTTGAATCAAAAAAAGACTCTTTTTATACCTGCTACTCTATTGAGCTAACTTTGTGAGCTTCTTAGCGACACTATGGAAAATCAAGTGACATGAATTGTTTATTAGCCATTTACCACTTTGATTTTAGATATTTTGTTAAAATGCTTTTCTTGTCGTCCTGTTGGAATTACACGTATTGGCTGCTTCGCCCATTATTTAAGTGGTTTTTAAGAAAAACGACTCGGCTATGCGAGTTGCAAAGAATTTGTTATGGCGAACCTGCGGGAGCGAAGAGAGCTCTTGGAGTAGAATTTTCCCTGACTCATTCCAGATCAAATATCATTCAAGAAACTTGTAAACTGTTAGATGAAAACTGCAGAAAAAAGAAGTTCCTGAAAGATCATCACCAGCTGATTGATATTGCTGTACAAAGAGTTATGATAGAGAAGCAAATTAATCCTCACATTCATGCCCCTTTTGTCAAATCTTTTGGAGCTGCAGTTAATCAGGTACAGTATTACCTACCACTTTTAGCTAGCATTGTATCCATTCTCAAACAATTTATATTTCATCGAAAGCTTTTACAAAATGTTTGTGTTCCCTGTCAGATTTGGGGGTACCGAGAAATGTATCATGTGATTGAGGACCTGCGGCTGACTGCATATGATTCTTCAAATGCTTATCATGAAGAGAATCTTCTTACCCTGTGGAAATTGTTGATGCCTTCTACACCTCTTGAATGTCGAGTGACAAAGCAGTGGCAAGACATAGGATTTCAAGGTATGCATGTTTCATTTTTTGAAAAAAGAATAAAAAAAGCAATCAAGAACTGTGAACTATAGCTACATTGTATGTTACAGGTGATGACCCCAAAACAGACTTCCGAGGCATGGGTATCCTTGGGTTGTTGAACCTGGTTCATTTTGCCTCAACTTACCCCAAGGCAGCTTCACATGTATTATCTCACTCTCAGCACCCTCAACATGGCTATGACTTTGCAATAGTGGGCATAAATATCACCAGTATGGCTTATCACTTAATGAAAGATGGCACAGCAAAGACTCAGATGTTTAACATTTCCAAGGGTGCTATGGCACTTCACCATTTCCATCATCTCTACTCTTATTTATTTTATGAATTTGATAAATATTGGATGCAATGCAGACCCCCAAGCATGATGGCTTTCAATACCATAAGTAGTCAGTTTGACAAAAATATACGAAGTGCTTTGGCTAATCCTTCTAATGTGTTCAAAGTTAATGTCCCAGTTGATATTATTTAAATGACTATGCCTTCTGTATGTATGTGTGCAAATAAAATTTACAAAGCCTCAACAATGTTAAGTTTTCTTAGTCAAAGAACTGTTTGGCTTCAATCAAATAAAATCATGGTGGTCAATATTTTTTATTTCAGTGCAGTAAAACATTGTGCAATTACAAAGGAAATCTCCAAAATTAAAAATTTGTCAATAGGTTTAATGTAAAATTGAAAAGGAAAAAAGAGGAGCTCTCACTAGCTTCCTTTTGTAAGTTGGCACAGACAGCTGGTCCATTAATTGAGATTAGTATTTATTTGCCTGCATGTGAGATACTCACATGTTGCCTGTGTATTATGTTGATTTCTAGTACACAACCGACCTTTTGAACTGATGGAAAAATAAGACAAAACCCCACAAATTTCTTTAACAAATGTAGGTTTACTCGAAACATACTCATTGTTAAATCCGGAAGAGGGTAGCGCGCTAAGTCGATCTAAACAATAAGTACAAAAGGACCGCAGCAGTCCGGAGACCTACGTTTAACAACTTCTTTGTACCTCATTTAGTACGCTCCCTATCTGTAAAGTGCAACCTGCTCAAAAAGAAAAATAATAAAAAAATCGATAGATCACGTGTTTTAGATCTTCTTCACTAAATTGGGTGCTAAAAAAATGTAATCAAAATACCATGCGACGATTGGACATTATCAAACGTCATTTTCTCTTTCGTGCGTTCTCCACACGCAGAATGTTGAACTTCGTTGTGTGCCTCTAGCATCAAAACCATTGAAATTGCGACATGATATCAAAGAGTAGATTATCCGGCCATAGGTTCTTACAATAGGCTCAGTTCAACGAGGTGCACCATCCTGCTAGGGGTTGAACGCAGGAAATTCCTGTGAATAAGGTTTAGCCCACACTGTGTCTGCACGACGTTTCGAATCTACGAAAAATTCCACGAAATGGAACTCAGCAAAGACAGGAAAAGTAAAACAGAAAAATGGCTGTCATAGAATTTGTGAGGTGTTGCTTTAATACAAATTATGGGAGGAACAAATTTGGCGATGATTTAATCAGGAAGAACAGACTTAAACAGCCCTACAGGGCTTGGTCAAGGAGTTGAAATACATTCTCGATGGCTCTCAGACGGGAAGTATATAAAAAGATGTCGACAACAATATCACATCATCGACCATCATGAGATACATGGCAGATGCGTCAGTCATGTCAATTATGTCGTCTTTTAAAGTGCCGGTGCACCACGGCAGTCCCTTCAAGGAAAAATACTGGACTATATCTTTGGTCAGGGGCCACAACAGAAAACTGAACATGTACTTTCTCTTATAGTAATTAAGATAATACTTCAACTCCTTGACAAAGAGTAACAAAAAAAGAAAACAAAATAGTAACAAAACAAGTTAAATTTAAGTACTTCAGCTTTGCTATTTACTCTTTTTAGATTTAGATGGTTCCTTGTCTTTCTTTGATGGCTTCTTTGCAGGAGTTCTGAAGGTGTAAATTGCAACAAAGATGCCGGAAAGGAAAGAAAGCAGCCCTACACCCAATAGCCAAGGGTTTTCTTGAAGATAGTCTGCAATCATCTGGGTAAAATCATCACTGCAACAAAATTAAAAGGCAGTTTAAATCTCTTTCTATTACAAAAATAAAAATTACTCAAGGAATTCAGTGTTTAACTTACAAGGGACTTTTAGGAACTGGAATTGACTCAGCCTTAGCATTCTTAAACCAATCAGTGGCAAAAGATGCAAAACTATTCACATCATAGAGAGGCAGTTGATACCTATACATTTTGCCAAGTCGGAATCTGCAGACATAAAAAAATGAGTTAAACATCAGTAATAGTAGAACTGAGAAAGAGAAACTTCAAAAGTGAAAGTCTTACAAAATAAAAGCAGGAACTTCTCCTATTCCAAAGCGCCGTCCTGTAACAGCTCCTGTGCTGCCCTTGTTGATTCGAGCAACATTCATGCGAGTCTTCAGTCTTGCTCCCACAGCTTCCCATCTTGCATGTAGTCGTTCACAATCTACACAGTTGTCAGTGTAACTACCAAAGAAATCCAAAAGTTACTGAGCAGACAACGCAAATATCTAAGAATAGATATATAAAAGAATAGATAGAATATATAAAAAGAATACTCACAACATGACAAACCAATCCCCAGTTGTAGCACCACTGGAAGCCTGTGTTAAGTGCTCAAAATTTTCATCTGACAGCTCTTTTACGGCGGGAACTCTGTTGTCAGTGAATGTATGTAAAATCTTTTCTTCACTCAGAGTACCTGAAAGAGAGAGATTTGAGATGTGATAAGACTGAAGTGTGACAATATCAAGAGAATGAGTGAACGAAAGGTGTAAACATACCGTCATAGAGAAGCGGAATTCCGTGTCGGAAAAACACTAACGCCGGCTCTTTGGAAGGGTTATAGAGTTTAACCATATTACTATTAATTGCTTTGACGACCCAGCAATTCAATTCATCGACGAGATCTTCTCTTATGTTTATCAGTCCAGTCTCCAAGGAATCACAGGCTTCACAATCTTTCTTGGCTAAAAATAATCAAATAAAAAGTAAAATTAAGTCTGTGATGGAGCATAGAACGCAAGTAAGCTTAAAAAATCAGCTGTCTTCAATGACAGTCGCGATGGAAAAATAATAAGGTAAAATATGTAAAGTAGCTTCATTACAAACGCATATCCTAACCTCTAACCATACTTACTGAATAAAACAACCACGAATCTCTCAGTTCGAACAAGTTCAATAAGTTCATTATCACTAACTACTTCCAGTGATTGTTTCGCAAAACAAAAAGTACCTATACACACAAAAATAAGTATCGCGCGCAACATTATTGATGCTTAAATACACAACAGACGTCAAAATAATCCTTGAAAGTGTGACAGACGCCGCGAAAGCGAGGCCTCGTGGACCAGAGATTACAATTTTTACACATAAAATGTGTTCCCCGCTTTTCTCTCGTTACAGCTTTGCGATACAGTACCCACGCTATATTTAATCGATGGTAATGACTCCTTTCGCTGCGTTTCTTGTAGTTCCAACCGTGGCCACTAGAGCGCAGTAGGTAACATGATGACGCGCGGGCTCGTTCAAATTTGGAATCACGCAGACTAAACCGTGTCCCACCGAATGCTTTGACCTACTTGTTAGTTATTCGAGATTTTGTCCCACTGATAAAGCTATTTAGCTCCCAGTTAATCCTCCTTCAGTCCTTCCAACCTCTCTGAAATTTCACGGCATGTAAACTGTACCGTACAGGAAACACCGGGAAATACGCTGTAATCGCGTTGATCTTTCATGTTTCGTAGAGTGTTTTTTTTCTTTTTGATATGAAGTTCATTTGTCTTGCTCATATTTATGCAAGCCTTTGTCCCCTCCAGTCCGTACATTAACGATACCTCTTTCTATGCGGATATGATTCATTCAAATAGTTATCCCCTATTGCCTTCTTTTTATCGCGTAGTCAGTGCCCTGATTTTCTCCTCTGCGAAAAATGTGTACCGGTATTTAATCTTGGCGACCAGAAGACAGTCTTTTTTAAAGTACCGTTAGATATTTAGAGCGGTAATTATTAGAGACTGCTCAGAGTACGATAATGTAATCGCTTGCAATTTTCTGCTATTTCACTTGGCGTTGGCGTTGCCAGTCTTACCAGGTCAGACTTCCAGACGGCAAATGACGTGTTGAGGTGTATTGTGGTGAAACTAGGTGAAACAGTGGCAAGACGAACACGTGCTTCAGTCAAGTATCTATTTTATTGGTCATGTTTAAAGCTTATGTGAAGCACAAGTAAGTTACGATCCACACAATATGACTGAGAATATTTGCGCACATTTTGAGAAGATACCAGACCAGACCAGCTTAAAACACGAATGCGACTCGTGAGATTTATCTGTGACACAGAATAGCTTAAAAAAAATGGAATGCGTATCGTACCAGTGCAACCCATGCAAAAATTAATACTCTCACAAATCAGTGGACAAAAAATACAGATTAAATTCCAGCTATGACATGGGTTAACTAAGCTGTGTTTGGTAAAACATAAAAATATAGTGCAAATAAATTAGGTAGAGGTTGGTCAATGCATCCTATTTACAATTAGCGAAAAAAAAAACACCGACACAAATAAAAATAAAATGTCGATACACTTTACAGGTCTGATGATCTTGTCAGTTCCGCTCTTGAGAAATTAAGAATATATTTAAATACAAAAAGGACGATCTTCACAGTGGGAAACACAAAACCGGGAACAACAGAAAGCGTAAACATCTATCGTTAACCTAATATGCGCGTGAGGAAAATAAAAAGAGGAATTTCGAAGCGTAAGAAAAACAAATGTACCGGGTAAATTCCTTACTAATAAGCCCAACTCATTTTATTAAACATACGCAACATTCGTCTAGGTAAGTATAAAATAAAACTGCTATCTCAGAAATTCAAAAATGTTCTTATTTGGAAAGCATTTGTCTTTAATCACAGCTATCATTATCAAAAAATATCTACACATCAAACGATTTGCCAGGAGAGCCAGTGCCTACCAACTCAGTGCATTGCACTGTTCCTGACACGCTATTCAATGTCACTTATCTTTGGGTTAAGAGTAAAACTAAATCATTAGATTTTGATAACTGTACGACACAACCTTCACCTTTAGAAGAAAGCAAATACTCAACGAACTTCTGTTTTAGCAGAGATTTAACACGGCAGGATTGCCCATTAGACAACGGCTGTCCAACAAAAAGTGACTGGCAGTCACAAGAAACGTTCGCTTCTATGTAAGGTCGGTCGGTATACACCTTATTGGTTGTGTAACAGCCACGGGAGCGGTTGCCCACGGTAGCAGAGTTGTAGAAGCCGCTAATGGGTACCGTTCTCAGTACTCATGTTCACCTCCAGGGAGGACTCGAGTAGGGCTACGGTCACGGTTAGCTACCGAAGCGATCTTGTTGACATGCTATCGTAGCAGCTCTTCAACAAGCTTAATCTCGAATTAAAGACTCGCTTAAACGAATGACCAACCGATAAGACAAATATTCGGGCCACTACAATGTACATCGAATACTTGGAATGTTCTTATGAAAATACAAGTATTTGAAAACAATAACCTATTCTTCCGACCTTAAAAAAATTGCAAACATGTTCGGGCACAAAGTATTAAGTTGGCAATTTGTATCTAATACAAACTGCTGCGTCTTCAGGGAAATTCTGGCTTCGTCTTAACAAGTTCACAGCTCCTTTCCTAAACTCGCTCGTATCAACAAAACATTCATCATTCATGCTATATCGTACATTAATTTAGAGATCGGTTACCTCTGTATACTGAATTGAGAAACTAATATAATATGTACAGATTCAAAAAAGAAAAATCTACAATAGTCGAACGATAACTAGAAAAGGCTCACTTCCAAACTTAAGTATTAATATAAAATATATATCCTGCAAATCCAATGACAAATTAAGTGAGGCGAATTCCAAACATTTCGATCCCATGGGACGGTGGTGGATAATTCCTACTAAATCCTTGGATGTAAATGGACACGTCATTTAGACATAATGTCGGTTTTGTTCCATTTTGACGTCGATAAAACTTGAAAAGAGAGTGTCACGTTAAAATGGAGAAGAGACCATCCGCCTTTTCAGGAGTACCGGTATCGTTATTGATAGAGCGAGTTCCACGACAGATGCTCGCAGGCTACCGTCCCATTTCATCGCAAATCATCCAATTCACCGTAATTTCCAATAGTAAAACTAAAAAGTGTACTTAAAAATTCATAAGTCGTGTCAAACTTTGTCCACTGAAAATTTTAATATCTGATCGACTTAGGCTCAATCTTTAACTGAACTAATCAAAAACTTCGATTTATTTCATTCGCCTGAGTTTTACGAAAAAAGAATGCCTTGAAATAAAACTAAGTGATAAAGCGTGATAGTCATCCACGTACGTAAATTATACTTTTAAGGCTTAAAATGACAGGTGTATAAATTATTAATTTAAAATTCAATAATCCTCCACAGTATAATATCAAGAGCTGCACCGTAATACTTGTTCATAACGTCATCCGATTTATAAACTATAATATGAAAAATTGCTAGATGTGCACTATCTTTTGTTCGGAGCTAACACCAGCCGCTTAACACTGAACGCACGAAGTCCTCACTTATTGGTTGCGTCCTGGGTTCTGTTGACAAAAAACAACAAATTATTTATTTACAACTTTGTTTCCGCACTTTCTTTTTGAATAAGCCCACAGGACAGCGTGTTACAACACATAAAATCGCCATATTTTTTAGGTGGGGAGAGGGTTAAATTGGCAAAAAGGAAGTTTTGATTTGCAGAGAGACTCTTAAAGTACAGTAAAATGCGCCTACTTATAATACAAGTGCACGCATTAAGTACGCAGCACATAACGTAAATAGTAACGATTCATGAAAAGCAAGGAAGCCTGAAGTCGTACTTCACAGGAGCACACGACGGAAAAGTCCTCATCTCTGTACTTGAATACCGGTAGTTGTTCTGTCGTGGGCGGGCAGATAAACCCTCCCTCTGCGACCGTCTACGCAAGAACGCGTTGTGGTTGCCACCTCCGCTCAGAATAAGCCAATTCAATGAATCCCAGTCACCTGCTTGATTCCGAGCGAAGAAACCGCAACACGTGTAGACGGTTGTAGGCAGAGAAGATTTATCTGTCGAGTGCTCAAAAATTTATCATCTGAGAAAATTGTTCCAAATTTTTCATAGTCCAAGCAGGTAGAGCGCTGGAATATTTTACGAAAAAAATGCGAAAATAGACCGCAAGTGGTTCAACTGCAAGGGGTTAATTGTGGGCTAGGCAAATAAAAAAAGCAATAATAATAAAAAAACATGCACACCATCACCACTTTGTTTTTCTAAGGATTCATGCACAAAGGTATGATGTTGATTTTGGAAAGAGCACCAGAAAGTTGAACAGTGTTTAAACACCAGAAAGTTGAACAGTGTTTAGACACAATGGGGAAACACTTAAGCCTCTTTGTAGGAATAATGCTGAACTTTTCTTTTTTGCGTTTTCTTCCTTGCATATCCTACCAAGAAAACATTTGGCGCTTCGAATTTCTTGTCAATGAAAAAGAAGTAAGCGTCATCGATGAAAAAGCGGTCTAACACGGCTTTCTAGTCAATTTACCTGCGACATGAAAGAAGTACTAAGAACGGACAGAGAACTAGCCCGCTTCATGCTGTAACAGACATCAACACTGGTAAGTTTTCCGCGATAGTTCCATTTCCTTCCGTCTACCTTCCGAATAGCGATATTATCTGCTTGCAAAATGTTTATCGCCACGCGACCAGCGACTAAGAGGGACCCTCACTTTTACGACGGAGAAGTAGCTTCGATAAGACTCAAAATTTCTTCCTTTCCGAGAAAAAAGGCCCAGGTTAGTTATTGTTACCAGCAATGTAAGAAAAAAAAAAGAGGGGGCCTTCAATATAAGCTTTGAACAGTGCCGTGGCGAAATGACGCACCCCCTGTTTAGAAACAAATATTTTTGAAGAAGAACCATGTTTAAGTTCTGGCCAAAAAATAATAATAATATGAGGACGACATTTCTTGAAAAGCAATTAACTTGAATCGACCTAATTTCCGGGTTTGCTCGAGCAGTTTGAGAAGGGCCACTGTGCCCCAAAACAACTAGGGGGGACCGTTCATACCTTCTTCAAAGAGAGCATATTTTTTAAAGAGCTTTCTAAAAAAGGGAGGTACAGTACAGCCAATCTTTTCACGACACATAAGGACCCCCCCCCCACCTCTTAGGATCAATATCGCAGAGTGCGCAAAATGTTGAAGAAGGCTTTGCTACAGCCTAAATTTGATAGCGTTACTTTGGAATGTACTATTTAAATTTTGATTGAAAGATATAAATGAAGACAAAATCTCTTTGAGTCATTCAAAACCGAACACACAAACTGTCTTGTTACATAATTGGAAAAGACTTGTTGCTGCAAGCACAGTTTCGCGTAGAAGCCTTTTCGCAGCACAGCAACTTACGAGCGCGTTAAGACCACTGCAACAGCACAACGCGTTAGTAATAACCAAAACGGAGCTACGCGTAAATCGCATGCACTTATCTTTCCTGATTGTTTCCCCTCCGGCGAAATCCTCCTAAGCTTAAGTAGGCCCCTGAAGTTAGGTTACCAGCATAGCTTCATTGAGTTCACATGATTCCAACCCGTGAGTATATTTACCCAGCATGCAACAGCAGTGGAGACCCTCGGTCAAAGCAAGCGACGAGCTCTCGGCCAGTAGGAAGATTTCTTCGTGAATTCACCTCTTTTATATCCATGCTGTTTCATGCAGTTTCTCCTCCCGCCTCCCGGCTTCTCTTTCATATCTGAGTCTCCACTGAAGCGACCGCGCCGTTTTTCTAGAGTCTCAAATCGCAAGAGATGCGACAACCACAGCTGATTGGCTTTCATTTCGTTTTAAATCTAGATTTTCTTTAGCAGAGAGCCAGATCGGCTCATCGTAGCAGTCAGCCACAAGTTTGGAATCAGGAGTCCATAAGAAATGAGAAACGTGAAGTATACGAATTTTTCATACACCCTCAAAAGCATGCCTTCTCCCTTTTTGGACCGCGATCAAATAACCACCAAATGTTCAAGTCTTCCTCTGGACAGAAGTGAGGCAAAGTTTTCCGCGATGGCGTCTTAGCGAGCGTGTCAGCCCCGTTAGCTAGAAAGCCGGCTAGTAGAGACCTTTGATAGTAGATAGATCGGACAAACGACGATCTGCTCTGCTATCACGGGCTTTTAGCACACAGAGAATCGCGAACAGGGTAGGGTTTCTCTGATTGGCTGAGACAATAGAAAGTCTGGCCTATCCTGAGACCGGTCACGTAACCTTTGTTCGCGAGCCTCCGAGCTCCCTAACGGTACTTCGCTTCGTGACCGGCGCGCCAAAAGTCACGGGACTACGAAACATGCTGCATGGTTGAAAAGGATCTTTCCCCGAGTTTACATACCTGCGAGAAATACTGTCCAGCTCAGCCATGCTGGGCATAGACAGTCGCTGTATAAGTTTGCCACTTGACCGTTTGAACGAGGCCCTCAGTTTGGTAAAACTTGAGCTCCGCTTCATGTTCATGGACTAGAGCCAAAACACCCCAAAGTTATTCTTTTTTGTTTTTGAAAAAAATATTTTTCCAAAGTTTTGATTGAACACAGAAAAGGCGCTACAATGTGGGCTCAAAATCCGCCCGCTGCCTGTTAACTAACAAATATTTTTTATCTGAATTCTTGCGAAGACGAACCGCTGCCCTATTTCTCTCTTTTTAAAAGCGCGCGATTCCGTAAAGCTATATCTTTTTAAAGATAGTGGGGCTTCTCTAACCATTTTCTGCTTTTTATCAACACGTGCATGTAAGCTTCCACATACCCTCCTCCCCTGAGTATCCATCGATCAAACAAAAAGGAAAAACAGATATATAGAACGGACGGTTTATTGAAACGATCCCGCGCAAAACTTCACGTTATATACAACTCAAGATTGAAATGCAACTAGTAGTAGAATGACAAAACAATGGTCAACATTGCTTACCAACTATTTACAATTAAAACTTAGTTTTGTACACGAAATAAAAATTACGTAAGAACGGTGCTGTAGGCTTTTAAATACAATCACTGAGATTAGCATTGCAAAGATATATTATTCGGTTTCAGTGTAGAGTGCTTTAAAATGATACGGATCATAGCTTTTAAATGCACTAATATTCTCCCACGGTGCACACAAATTAATCGTAATTACTATCAATAAAGCACGCTGAAGTTGGTGCGAAAAACAAGGAGACTGCGAGACACATAAGCAAAACAATTGATGAAGGCTTTTCCTGGGCGGAGAGACTGTTCAAAAGTTCCTGACATTTATGTGGTACAGTTTGACAATGTATTAATATGAGCTTCTTATTAAAACTGCAACAATTATAAAACACCCAAGTCAGAGCGATAACGTGAAAATTAACTCTGCGTACACCGTTAAATATAGATACAACAAAATCTCTTCTTGATAAGTTGGGTCACAGCACCTTTTACAGTCCAATGAAGAAATAGTTAAAAGTCTAACGAGACTGGTTACTATTGGCACGCTCGATATATCCTGCGCCATCGCTTATGTTGCTTGCCAAATATCACAATTCAACTTTATAAAATGCTTTTGGATAGCAATGCGATGAAAAACTAACCTAGGAATCAACAAGCGTTACTAAAAGACCTGTCTTCTTTTCCAGCACTTCGCTTTCAAACATTCGGCAGTATGATCGGTTAAATTGATAGAGCTAACTAAATTCAACCGGATGCGTAAACATCTGATTCAACCGAAACAAGGCACGGTATTCGACTAGAAGCATTGCTGATTAAAGATGTCAAAACAAATAAAGACGTCTAAAACTTTGCATTCCCGCGAACAGTCTAGATTTTTGTCCCGTTTGGAAACCGGGCTTGGGGCTTAGTCTGGATGATCTAGCTTACAATAGCCCTGCCCCAACTTAAATATAGCTTAGTCCTCGTTAGTTGATGTGAGCAAAATAGCTCATTTGACCAATAACTCGAGCTAAGTCATTTTGGGGGTAGGACCTATTTCTTTCGTCAGACTGAAAACCTGCATAAGCCGCAATAGGTTTAAAACAAGACTGCAAAACTTCGGCGTCTACTTTTTGTTTGGGTAAACGATCCATCTCAAGACAGGGTGAGGCTTAACCTACCCAGCCTGAATAACAAGTGCAATGCGCGCTTTGAATTGAAATTGGCGCGCTCCTGATATCAATCAGCTCGTAAAATTGGCGCTAATTCAAAATCAAGGCGATTATTTACGTGCTCTCACTCCGGGCACTCTGGTTGAGTCCAAACACATTCAGAATTTTGGTTTTCAGCCCGTGTCTGGTTTCATGGGTTCTCTCGACAAACGTAACCGGGGCAGGAGACTAAAAAAAAGGAGAAAGAAAGAATAAGGGGGGTCAAATAAAGATAAAACAAGCAAAGAATCGTTTCTGCCAGCGTATAAGTGTCGAAGGTGGATCTTGTTGTCGGGCGACGCGACGCGGCGGACACGATGTATGAGAATGTGCGCTGCCAAAACGCTCCCGGAATCCGGGATTGGCGAGCGAGAGCGCCCGGCGCGGCGTACGCGGATATAGGCAACGTCAACACATCCATGCCCCGCGTGTTGTCTAACCTCCATTATGCAGGGGCTCTCTTATCTCTGGTTTTACAATTAAGTATTCTGAGCAGGTCAGCAAACCAAATAAGACGACCTCTGGCGAATCTAACAACCTCGTTCAACTTTACCGACCGTAAAATAACCCTATTTGACGGAGCCAAGGAAATCGTTCTGAGTTCCAATTCCGAGACGCTTCTCTTACGAATAGTCGTCCTTGGCCCTTATTCTACTCGAAACGTGTACATCATTTTTTTCTTGTTTGGTAAGGTTAGAAGAGGGTAGACTAGATTGAGAGAAAGATAAATAAAAAAGAGATGGATGAGAATGGGAAGGTTGGGAGAAAGGAATGTTCCGACGATTTTCTTCGGTTAGTTCGGATAATTTTCCGACAGGTTATAGAGGAACAAAAAAAAAGCGGCCGAAAGACAAAATTCACTCTAGCGAGAACGTGCGGTATCATAAAGCGATCGAATAAGGATATTCTCAATACTCGCAGATTACGGTACTCAAGCCGCTCCCCATAAAATAGCCTAACCCCGCGAACCAATAAAAAAAATTGACCAAACGAAAAAAAAATCGAAAGTTAGACTGGTTTTGCGCTTGCCCGAACATTATCATTTTTTTCCCCTGAAGAGTACTTTTTTTCCCCTTTGATTTTTTTTTCTGCTTTCTAAGTTTGCGAAATTTCATCCGCGATAATAATCAAATTCGAAAAAAAAAACGGAAAAGTTGGGCTAAAAGGATGATTGCCGGTGACCTACTTGTATTAGCAGTCTCAAAAGTATTGATCCAACTTTTTCAAACCTCTGTAACTTTTTCCCAGAAACATATTGACACAACAGCCAAATCATGCTGATAGATCTCTTGAGGATCTGGCGATTTTATTCCGTGCTTTTCTGGCGTATCTAAATCCGTTTCAAAGGTAACGTTTTAAAAAAATTGGAGCGACCAATACTTTTGAGACTGCTAGTACAACCCTTTGTGTTCCTTAAGAAAGGGGGAGGGGGAATCACCGGCGCTGATTGGTGGCTTTCGTTCTCTCTCTCACTCCAACCCTAACGTTGCCCGTTCTACTTTCGCCTCGCGATTTCCTTAGAGGGTCTTTACTCACGGAGATCGTCCAGCGATTCGACGCAGATATTCCAAAATCAATCCTTTCTAACGCCTGAATTTGTGTTTGTCCTTGGGCAGTGATATATATCGCGGAGAAAGGTCAAGCGGTTCACTTCTAAGACACAACTTTAACGCAGGTTTTAATATTCGAGCCCAATCACTACTTTCTCACGGATAAAGAACTAGACAATGTTGTTTAAAAGATCTTTTAGACTGGCATCGTAAGGGTGGCAGTGGGTTAACGTGGCCTATAACGCAAGACAACGTGCGATACTCTAACGCCGGGATAATGATTCACAAAAACGTGCGTTCTTAATTACCACTAACTGTATAGGAAAGCAACTTTGAAAGGACCTAACTTGACCTAAAGCGATGCGACCTTGAGCAACAGGAAGTTACGCATATTGACCTTACGCAAATGAACCTAAAGCAACCTGGACAAACATAACTTGGCCTGAAGTAACATATGCGGCTCCATGATGTAGGTTGCTGGTGCGAATAGAGACTAAATATGCAGAGATAGCAGCTTACGGATCCACAAATCGACGTAACCTAACTTAACCTCCATTCTACAGCTTTGGAGTGACGTTTTCTGGTAACGGATTCATTAAAAAAGGGCAATATCGAATTTTGAGCGGGCAAGCTGTTTAGAGGTTTTCTGGCCCCAGCTAGGCGGTATAAAAGAAAAATTCGATGATGGAAAACGAAGGAATTCGTCATTTTACCTAGTTTCCACAACCAAACCGATGTTGGGTCAAAACCCAAAAAGCCAGACATTTTTACAGCGTGACCTCCACCATATCATCACCAAGCTTCCCTTGGTTAGTGGAACTATAACGGCCAGCAAGAGCCACCTTGCTAGCTTATACACTGGCAGACAACAACATTCGGCCGATTGCAAAATTTACGAGAAAAATTCTCACAAGGAGGGTTATCGTAATTACATGAACTAACTCTTTAACTATAAAGCAATCTGGCCAAATGGATAATAAAATAAACACAACAAAAGAACAGAGGACTAAAAGAAAATACTCTTGCAAATAAAAACGATCTGTAAATTAAGATTCAATTTAAAATGAATTCGGGGATAGCTGAATATTTAGAGGCATCTCGCTACATGAAAACCATGCATTACCCAAAGAAATCAGTGTATTCAGAGAAAATGAAAAGTAAGACAAATCACAAGAAAAAAAATGAAATGGCGATTCAAACGAATTGAAATCGTTCAGTGATGATTTTTAAGGAAAGCAGAGCTTAGATTGAACTGAAGGAAAGATATCTTGCTAAATACAAAATCCGGAAAAAATCCAAAAATTGATAAAATAGGATTAATATACCACAACGAAGGATGAATCGTATTGATGAAAATTAAAACGTAAAATTCGACGTAAAATTGCACTTGATCGTGAAAAGTAAGTTGAAGAGAAACGAAGGGAAGAGAAGCAAACAGATTTGTCATCCCTACTGCAGTTCCTTCAGCAAAAGGTCGACACGCTGATTGGCGAAGATTAAAGACACTCTTCGATGATTGGTTCACGGGAGTCTTTGTTCCAGAGCAGGAGGATTGCTTTTATGTTCCTTGCAATGCCCATCTTTAAGTGCACACGGATCCTTAATTTTCCCGCTCTGATTACAATTAAACAGCTAAGAGACCTCTCCGCTACTCTACGAATTTCTTAAATCTCTTAGATCACGGAAGAAAACGTATCCATCAGGCAGATTTAAACTGAAAAAGTCAGTTTCCTAGTTGAAGCGCCATGTATATTACCAGTTCTAATTAAACGAACGATGAAAAGCCTGAGATTTGCTGAAAAAATAAACTTTTGGGTTCTTTAAGTCCTCTCAGTCTAATATTTGACGCAAAGAAATGTCTTTTTTTTTTTTGAACGTTTAAAGGTT
>Ga0058701_10001502_pt1 | contig 16684 bp, 14 predicted proteins | sample AgamicOrMae_FD_97039 | JGI IMG/M metagenome (GOLD analysis project Ga0058701, IMG submission 97039) | Agave microbial communities from Guanajuato, Mexico - Or.Ma.e | ecosystem: Host-associated > Plants > Phyllosphere > Phylloplane/Leaf | place: Guanajuato, Mexico | collected 2012-06-04
AGGGTTGATATCATGAATTAAAAGACTCAAATATGAGTCCATTTGTTCTGGCGGTGGTTCGGCTCATAAATTCACGAACGACACAGCCAGCACAGACCTACTCAGACAAGAGCACAATTGAGTCGACAGAAATCTGTGTGCATCGCTGTTCTGTTCCAACGAAGAACCCAACAGCACTCGTTTCGTTGCATCTGAATTGCAAGAGATACACGCGCTGCCGCGTTGCACGATCACCACTGCAACCTCTGGTGTGTGTATGACCGCTTCGCAACGTTGTTGACGGACACACACGAAGAAAGCCGCCTCCATAAGACCGGTCTATCTTACACAGAATAGCCGGCTCTTCGTTGCAGCATCCGTCACCTAGCTGGAGGGACGAAGATAGCGTATGATGTATGATGAGGAGAGAAAAATCTGAAAGATCGTCCGGAGTTTCCTTCAGAGGTAACTTCTAAGATCATGGCCTTACTGTTGCTTTCGACAGACTTTTAGAGAAGTGTTGAAAATTGTTTAATCTTGTTCAAAATCTAATGAGGAACAGTTCTTACGAGGGAACGCTTCGACGGACATGAACTGACGTACAATGTCGTCAGTAACCTTGGCTCGTTTGCGCTGGTGTTCCTGAACCAATTTCTGAACAACCTCTATAGTCACCTTCTTCAATTCTCCGGTTAACATCTCTCCGCTGCTATAGCTTTTATGAATAGCGGCGACCTTTTCATCATCCTCCATGAAGTATCTGAGATATTGAAACGGTATATCGATATCGCAATTGCCGCCCTTGGCCCTGTGCTCCTCGACCGTGTCCCCACCCCCAGAGTAGGCATACTTGTTAATTTTGTTCTTGATTTGGGCTGGAGAGTCGGTCAGGAAGATGGCGCTTGTCTCATCAGAGGCACTCATCTTCTTTTTCAAGCCTTGTAGGGCTGGAAAGAACTTCGAATGCAACAGTGCCGGTTTCGGATGGTCCAGTTTCTGGGCAATATCGCGTGTGATCCGGAAATAAGGATCCTGGTCTATACCACAAGGTATCAGACATGGTATGGGTTTAGATTTCTCATCCATGCCGAAAACATGTCTGAATACGGTGCTGAATGCCGGGACAGATTGTCGAGCGGGAAAAAAGTTCTTCGTGATACTGTCCTCGCCTGAGAAACCGAAAACAGCTCGAACTTTGTTATTAGTTGTCTTTATACCGATTGCATCGGCCAATGGACTAAACTCTGGCAGATTCACCTTGTGCGATAGGACACCTAAGTTGGAGAATATGAGTGTATTCTTTATGTCAAAGCCGCATGCGATGATATCACGAGAATTCTCAAAAGCGAACTTCTCTGCCTTCTCTCTTGTCATCTTTTCTGGATCACATATCCACTTTTCATCATCAGTCAATTGAATCACCACAGGGCATTGAAAAGTCTTCTGCAACCATACAGTAAATATGAAAGGTAACAAGTGACCTACGTGCATGGCGGTAGATGATGGCCCCCGGCCTGTGTATACATAAAAAGGCTTCTTATCTTCATGAGTCTTTAAGATTGATTGGAGATCTCTGTGAGAGAAAACTATACCTCTTGAGAGGAAATGATGAGGTTTAACTCCAGTGCTAGATTCAATCCTTGATAAAAGTTCCGATGTAATCAACTCAGAGCCGAATTTTTGTACAAGCTTGTCATAGTCAACTCCGGTCTCTGACTTGGCTGTCACTGTCCATGGTGTAACAACGTCACCGTCCTCATCTCCAGCCTGTTGAGGCTGCATGGCAAAGGTGTGATTCTTAATGAGATTTGTGATCGAACAATGAACTTGATAACGACGACATAAATGGGTAGACAATTGACGAGTAAGCGCCTGTAAAGTTATAGTGAAGCACGTGTGTTTGCGCACTTAACATGTCCAGCAGCTGATCTAATCGGTATCAGCGATCTGAAAAATTTATTTTTGACAACTATCCAACAGAGGATCGCTTTTCCAACATGGAGTGCACCAGCCTGAACAATATTCAAGTCAAGAAAGGATATGTGCAACGTGATTATAGTAAGGGTACCAAAATTAGATTCGAAACAACATTGCCACCCGAATTTGAGCACTATATTAGTCAACAGGAATTTGCACATTTCATCGAAAACTTAAATGGAATTTACCTAGATGCTGAAAAACTCAAGTTCTGTGAAGGTTGTTTGGCCTGTTTAACGGCCTACTTGTTATATTGTTGTATAGAAACGCATAAGCAGAAATGTATGAGAAAGGCGGCGGATTATATATCGAACCAGAATGAAATCTGGAGGGATAGGGGCATTACAGTATTAGATCCAATAACCAGAGGTTTCAGGATATTGGAGATACAGGTCAACCCAGGTATACAAGACGGAAACCTGCAACATCCTCAGCAACAAGCACAACAACACTCCCAAAGTCAACAGTAATCACTCACATTAAATTAACTCAATCGAGTTTGACACTATCACGGAAATTAAGTAACAAAGATTAGCTTTTCATAAAAAAAATAGATAAAGATTTTTTCAATTGAGCTTTTTCTTTTTCAAACTTGATTTGTGGCCATCCCATATAGTCCTATCCTCCTTCTTCTGTTCCTCGCTTTCCTCACCAATCCTTTGACCAATAGCTGTCTCCGCGTCATTCATTCCGAATATGTCTGTTCTTCGATCAGCTAGGTTCTTCAGGCTACTTTGTATCTGTGAACCGGAAGCAAAGACTGTCTCTTCGTTGATCTTTCCTTGCAAAATCTGCTCTTTTTTCTCGAGATATCTTGGATCAGCCAAGTTGTAACGGACGTGCTCGTGAATTTTTTCGACAGGAATGCGCTCGTTGGTGATCGGAGAGATGAAATAGTTGTCAGAGCTTGAAACGGACCTATTAGCAGCCTTCGGGTCATAATTTTTGCGTATGGTGACTTTGTTGAGGTCAGGTGGTTGTGGCACAGCAAATCCGGACTCTCCTCCGCTCTGTTCGTTGTCACTCTCGTGATCGGATTCAACGTCCATATCAATATCCATCTCTTCCGGAATGCTATGATCCTCCAAACGCTGTTGCTTAAGAAGCCTCGTGCCCACGTTATCAGCTGTCGTAGGTGGATATTCTCCCTTATCGCCCGGTTGATAGTCAACCGTCTCTACGATAACAAAATCGTGCCAGTCAATCTGATTGTAAAGTTCCCTTTCTCTTTCCTCTGCCTCTTCCTTCTTTTTTCTTTCATTTTCTAACATCCTATTCCATTCGGCCCTCATTCTAATACGTTCCAAGACGTAGTCTTGATTCGAGCTCTCTTTCTCGAGATTGTCTACAATATCGAGGGGAGGATTCAATATTAGGGCATATTGCATTATCAATTTTGTCATATAAGAAAATTGACCGTGTTGGGGCTTCAAGAAATCGAATAGACTATTGCTCTGTTCCCTGCTTACTAGTTCTAGTATGAAAGGGCGTCCATATGTAGCAATGTATTGTGAGGTTAGTTTGATAATATCACACTCGAGATGTGTTGATGTTGAAGCAGGAGAAGCCAAGTAGTTCAATGGGGGAGGCTCCTCTAATTTGATGGGTTTTTCAGTAGCAGGCTTATCTGACTTTGATCCGGGACGTTGTTTTCCCTTTTCCTCCTCTGTACCCCCGGAATCAACATTGGCAGTTGGTATTGAATCACAGCTCTGGCTAAGTTCTGATTGTGGTTGGTTCTTTGGATCATCATCCTCGGTCTTCTTAACTTTACTAGAGTTGTCGTCATCTTGAGTAGTGGAGGGACTTTGTAAACGTTCCACCTGGGCACCATTGTTCTGAGATGTGTGCTCTTGGCCATTGGCCTCGGAGGAATCACTCTTGCTGAGTAGAGAACTTCTGATCTCACTAACCTTGTGTCTATAGTAAGCATTGAATGGGTCCGATGGAAATAGGAAGCTGAATTTGGGTTTACCTTTCTGCTCATGCATGATTCTGGCCTCGAAAGCGCTTCCATTTTTGGCTACATAGGTGGCTGTTCGATCGACGATCCCCCTTAGATCTGGGGGAGGATGGATTATGCCCAGATTGTCTGACATGATGAAGGATATATGACTCGATTTGATGTCGAGTTGAGTTTGAAATAATCTATTAGTCCAGATTGTTGTGCGGCGTCCTGGAAGAGGACCTCGGGGGCAGCGGGAAGGCGCCAACACGCCCGGGATGCCGGCTATATAAATAAAGCCAAAACGTTAGAAGGTGAGTAGTGCGCACTTAAATATCGAATCCTTAACTTCTCTGATTGACTCCAGCAGGACACAATTGGTAGCAGTTTACCTTTGTCAGACCTCAAATATATAAGTGTAACTTTGTTCCATCAGGATGCATTCTTTAGACTGATACAAAATTCAACCATGCCCCCAGCAGCCTAGCCCGTCGTTCGGAACAAACGGGGTTTTTGTTCCAGTCTGTTCCATTTTTCCCTGGAACAGCGGAACTTTGTTCCAAATTGTTCCGACTGTCCCGAGCTGTTCCAAATTGTTTCAAACTGTTCCAAATTGTTCCATCTGTTCTAACTGTTCCAAAATGTCCGAGCTGTTCTGGTATTCCTCGTCCAGGAGGATGAGTATCTACGGTCTGCTCTCGAGCAATTTCGAGCCGGAAAAGAAAAATGAACTGTTCTTCATCAAGTCCCAAAAATGGGTTGTTTGTCCCAAAACCAGCTGTTGAGACCTCAATTTGATTGTTTGGTTGAACAAATTGGAACAATGTGGAACAAAGTTCCGCTGTTTCAGGCAAAACTGGAACAGACTGGAACAAAAACCCCGTTCGTTCCATTTTGTTCTGAACAACGGGCTACTTCAGGCACCTCAAAAAGGACACCGGTAGTCTGGTCTTCGGGTTCCGCTGCAGGTGTCAAGAGTCAAGAGAGTCCAGTTAGCTCGGACACGGTGATTTCTCGTTCGCATGAGGTCGTGAAAATTGGCCAGCTCTGCGAGATGATTGGACTAAACATGGACCAGCTCGAGCTCTATGGCGACTAGAATGCCCAAATTGAACCTGCTTACAGATGGCAAACGAGATCACAACGAGCTAGCAAGTTACGTGGTTGTGACAGGTGTAACACCGACTGCTTTTGGCGAGGGAGAGTTCCCCACTATGCTCGGCCTTTCGCAGGCATTATCCCGGCACTTAGATAGGAAATCGTTCGCGTGTAAGCGCCAGCCCTCTCAGGAGCCCACATTTGGGATGAAGGGTGGCGCGGCTGGAGGTGGTTATAGTCAAGTGTGGCCGATGGAGGACTTCAACTTGCATCTAACTGACGATATACATTCGTAACAGCTGCAGATAACCTAATTGCCAACGCAGTTGGTGTCCGAATGTCTCACGAGTCCTTTCAGAACGACGGAAGGATGAACGAAGATCATTTCCGTCGTTTGGTCGATGAGCCCGGCTCGAAAGGTCGTCCCGAGTTCACAGAAGCTCAAAGGCGTCGTCTTGCTAGATTGGGCTTGGCAAGAGAACTTGAATCGAACGATCTGGATGCAGAGCAAAGATGCAAGTTTGCGCGTTTGGACTTGGATCCGCCGCCAATAACTATCGATCGAGTGATTGATACAAGTGACAGGTTTCCGCGTGAATTCACCATCGGCCAATCGGCAACCGAGAAGGGCCACACCAGAGAGACCTAATCCAAAATCTCTATGGCGAGTTAGTTGATGGCCATCCTGGCATTGTCCAAGGATTTTGGGGTGTGGAACGTATGGTTGTTGGTTGCACCAGGAAATCCAGAGAGCCTCTTGTGATGATCTGTATGTATCCGGTTCGGTTTGTACCCCAATTGAGGGCGTAGTGAAACCCACCATCATGCAGACCCTCGAGAGGACGCCCGTTCTCGTCCATTGGCCTCATGTTTCATTGTGCGGGTTTGGTGTCAACTTTTCGCGCGATGAAACTGCATGGACGCGACCTGTTGCAGGACAAATCGGCGCCCGATGATGTTGCCATCGCAAATGGTCTGATCAATCTCAAGGCCCACACAGAAAAGATCATTACTCGAAATTTCCAAGTCCCTTGTGTGGTTGCATCGAACAAATTCGCGTCCGACAAGCAGGAAGAATTGGAGCTAGTGGTAAAAGAGGCCATCGAGGCAGAGGCCAGCGATTACCAGACCACAGACAGTTGGGCGCTTGGTGGACGGGGCGCAGGAGACTTGGTGAAGAGCCTGGCTGAACACCTGCGGGGAGTATAGAGAATTCTGCGTGGCGCAGCGTTTGGTGTACGAGTCTGAGAGCACTTCAATTGTTGATAAGATCAAAACTGTCGCCACCGAGGTTCATGGTGCGTCAGAGATGAGATTTTCCGACTGTCTTCGGAAATGCGATGTCTGTGCTGGCGCTGGATTTGTTTACACCTTGGCTGGTGCAATATCCGCCATGCCAGGCCTCCCACTCGACCAGGTTTTTTCGACATCAAGATCAACCACGAGAATGGCTTCATAGAGGGTATTTTTTGAGCACATGCCTACGAATATCGATTATTAAAGCTGTCCTGTTTCTTCGACTATCTTGCCTATCCGCTAACGGTGTTGTGCCGCGTTCCGAAGGGGGACCTAGGGGGGAGAGGCGAAGGCGCCAACACGCCCGGGATGCCGGCCATATAAATAAAGCCAAAACGCCAGAAGCTGAGTAGTGCGCAGTTAAATATTGTATGCTTAGCTTATCACATTGACTTCAGCAGGACAAAATGCTCAGGATCCTCGGCAGGCGTGATTGTTTTGAAATTTCATAGAACGGGAGCTTAAATTGCGCGCAGTTTTGCCGACGTCGATCAGCGTCGCTTGAGGCCTCGGCTTGCGATAATTGCGCCAGTTAAATCAGAGCCACAAGAGCTGATAATCAATCGGAGAGTCTTGTTAGCGGCCACAAGTTGGGAATTGTCGGACCAAGATCACTTCCTTTCACTAGACTCATTTCAGATCAATTGCGACTCCCCCCGGAAAGGTTGCGTTATCGACTCAGATGCATCGACAGTGCACTCTGGAAGAATGCGTTTTTCGAGAGAAATTTGTGTCACCAAAGATAACTTAAGCTAAAAACAGATGACCACGAGTCAGCAACAAATTTTGCCTCTGCAGCTGCACTCTCGGGCTACACGAGAAAACAATGTTTCAGCAGAGGAATGTTCGTGGATATTGGCTGGCTAGTCTGGCTTTAGACTTGTTGCAGGCTTCGGTCGTCTCATCACCAAGGCATGAGGTCAGCAAAAAGTCGCTTGCTGCTTTTGCACGGTGACACAATAGTTCTCGACTACCAATCATTGTGAGGTTTCAAGCCATACTGAGCTAGGAAATAGAGAAAGAAAGAAGGGTGAATCACCATTGTCCAAGACGAATTTCACCAAGATGAAGATTGGTAGCTCAAACGAAGATCGCCAGATAGAGAAATGTTCGATATCATATATGCCAGCTCAAGAAGAACCACCAATGGGTCCTTAACGAGGTTGTGGCCGATCAGCCTGAGAGGAAGGACCAATGTAGTCATTTTACTTTTCATTTCATTTGTTTCTCTATCAAGCCTCAAACCAGTTGAAGGAGTCAAGTGCCATCTATGTTTGTTCCATCTTGCACATTGCACCAGTCCCCTGGACTGCTATAATCAACCTGACACATGCAGTAATACAAATTTTAGCCCACTTCAAACCCAAGTTGTTGATTGTGAATTTGGTTGCGAACAATATGTAATTACCGACGCAACTGGTTCTGTTGTTGTTTGGCGCCGCGGTTGTGCCTCCGAAAGATCGCCAAAAAGCTCCTATATTTGCTTCAGCCGGAACATATATTTCCTTCGTCATGAGCAGTGCTGGTGCCACAAGGATTTGTGTAACTCTTCCCGAAAGGAGCAGAAATCAATCAACCTCTCAGTATTGATTTTTCTCTCAACATTCATCGTCCATCACACCTCAAAAGGGAGGAAAGTTCAAAGATAAAAGTAATGATAAAGTAAAATATCCGTTAACCGATTACCAACTTTCCATCTGAGTTCACTTTTTTAGACATTGTCAAAATCCCTGATCTTTTAGACGAGGGTTGAGCAATCGAGTCTCACGAAAACATTTAATCAAAGGCGTACCAGTGGGTGATTCGTGCGGCAACTGATAACTATGCTTTGACTGGAAATTCATAACTCTCTCGTTCGATCACTATCTCTAAGGGTTAGCCCACTAACAAAAATATCACCACCAACATGGGGAGCTTATTAGACTAGTCAGGTTCTGAGACATCCGACGTGATTGGTCATGAACCTGATGTGAGCACTCGCGAGGGGATTTACATGTAGCATACAACTTTTTGTGTTTGCGAGTGTTCGGAGCGAGCATACAGTGTACCGGCAATCAACTCAAAGTTTATTTTTGTGATCCCCACGACAATATTTGATCGCCATGGTGAAACTTTCTCAAAGAGATGATCCTTGCAAGAGGCTTGAGTCAAACCTCATAGGCCTGAAATAGAAGATCTAAGGCATCCGAATCTTTTTCCATCATGGTTTGTCAAAAATGTGAGGAAAAATTGTCCAGATTGGTAACAGCAGATACCTGGAAGGCGGGAGCAAGGAACACTTTAGAAAGCGGAGGCAGAAAACTAAATGAGAATAAATTGTTGAGTCGTCCATCTGGTACCTCCAAAGACAATAGCTCACTCAACGGCAATTACAGAGATTGTCGATTGTGCAAGGCAAAGTGTCACCAAATTGGAGCTTACTATTGCCAACAATGTTCGTACAAGAAGGGTATCTGCAGCATGTGTGGTATCAAGATTGCTAACACTAAAAATTATATTCAATCCTCAGCATGATATCTTCGTCAGATGAGCACATCAGATGATATTCCATCTGATGTGCTAGGTCGAGGAGGTTCGAGGCGTCTTTGACCATGATCTCTTTAACCTGTTAGAGACTCGATGTAACTCTTGATCGTGATTTTTTAGCTCCCTCGTTGACCCTGGTCCCAAGCCATTGTAATGCCCGGTTGCTCGTGAGATCTGTAGAGCACAACTATGCGGGCATTTGTCCTCGAGCCGCCAATAGTTTGTCGAGTGCCCAGCTTCTTTGGTTGTCAAGGGAGACGATCAACGCTATTCCGGCCTTTCTCAGGTTCTTCTCTCTAATAAAGTCATTCTCAAGCGAAAGTGTGAAAGGTCACTGCTTTCGTGATCGAAAAAACCATCCAACCACCACTCTGATGAATTCTTCCTTGATCCTCGATGAGAAAGTAACCATCTATGCTGCGATAGAGTGAGAATCGCATGCTTCTAATCAATGGATGCTTACGAAACTCTCGGCAAGATAGGAGACGGCACATTTGGGACCGTCTACCTATGTAAGAAACGTCTTCCAGCCACTAAAAGAGACTCCAAGAGTAGGGGGGAGAGTTTGAAACAAAAGTTTGTAGCCGTTAAGAAGATGAAGAAAAATTATTACAATTGGGACGAATGCATCAAACTTAGGGAAGTGAGGGCGCTCAAGAGATTGAATCATAGGAATATAGTTTTACTCAAAGAAGTGATTAGGGAGAACAACCATCTATATCTGGTGTTCGAACATATGGAGGAGAATCTATATCAATTGATGCGTAGGCAAACTAACCCCTTCCCCGAAACGGTCATCCGCAAGATAATCTCACAAATTTCATGTGGCCTCGCTTATATCCACAAGCAAGGTTTCTTTCACCGAGACATAAAACCGGAAAATCTATTGTGCTGCCGTGGAGCGAATCTCATAAAAATTGCTGACTTCGGACTAACTCGAGAGCTGGACAGCAAACCTCCCTACACAGATTACATCTCAACCCGCTGGTATAGAGCTCCTGAGCTATTACTTCATTCGACCTTTTATAGTTGGTCCGTTGATATATGGGCTCTAGGTTGTATCGTGGGGGAATTATATACATTGCGACCGATGTTTCCCGGGAGGAGCGAGATTGACCAAATCTTCAAGATATGCCAAGTGATTGGTTCTCCGAATGATGAGGAGTGGTCGGAGGGCAAGCGCTTGGCATCGATGTTACAGTTCAACTTTCCAAAGGTCGTGCCTTTAGATCTGAGGAATTTAATCACAGGATGTTCCCTACAAGGCATCGATATGATTGAAGCGATGCTTCGCTGGGTATCTGACAAAAGACCACAGGCCAAAGACTTGCTTAGGCATCCCTATTTTGGGAAGAACCTATAAGAAAATTCACTATTAAAATTTACTTGGGGTTAATGAGTACTCCAGGACATTTGAAGATCAATGAGGAGGTTCGAAGATCACTCTTGAATGAGATTTCTAGGTGCTCTCTAATCTTTTAAGATCATCGATCGAGCTGTTCCAAACATCTGCCGAGGATTCCACTTTCATCTCTCTCCTTGAGCAATCCGAGACTTGGCTCTTCTGACCTCGGAGATTGTTGATTGGGACTGGTTCCGAATTCATTCGAGATTTTTGAGCAATTGGTTCAACCAATTTTTAGTCGATTTGTCGTCACGCAAACTATTCACGAAGGTATTGTCCCTCAATTCTTCGGGCAGACAAGTCTTCAGTGCTTCTTTTGCTCGAGAATTGTCACTCAATCTTAAGTAGCATCGAATCACATGTTTCAATAAGCGTGGTGATTTGGTATCGCTAGTCTCGCGAGCTAGCGAGTTTACCATGTTACCCAATATTGTTGCAACATGATGAAACCGTTCGAACGTTCTACATATATAGGACAGACCAGTGTCGTCCAAGAGAATCTTCTGAAGAATAAATGTGGCTACTGTCTTGCTAAGTTCACTGCCTGTCTCCATAATCTGTAAACATAATGGTATGATTTCTGTTGAGAGCAAGAATTGTATCACGAGGGTTTCGTCTGTCTTTACGAGTGCACCGATAACACCTAATGACGTCAATCGTAGATATTCAAACGGGCGTGTTTTAGAAGATGTGGTATGTAAAATTGGATAGAGATATAAGGGTATATTGGCGTCCAACAATAGTGACCTAGTATCTTGGTGTGAGGCAACACATTGTAATAAAGCTAGGGCATTGCATGCACGATTAGATTGGTGAGCTGACAATGTGGGTGGATTTAATGTCGGGTAAATGTTGGTAACTTCTTGTAATAGCACTGATATAACACCATAAGAGTGCCACAACATAATAGCTAGATCTGGAACTACTTCTCGCTTCTTGCTGAGTTCCAACAAAGCATTTTCCCTCGTTTCGGGCTTCAATAACTCCTCGATCCACCTCTGCACCTCTTTGGCAGCGTCTTTATGTTGGGAATCAGAATTTTTGGCATCCATATCGCCTCATAGGTCGATACAAATTTCTTCAACGTCTATTGAAGCCCGAGAACCTTCAGTAATAACGGATTTGATGATGTATCTTTGTATGGTCAAGGGTAGACATTTGTAGAGATATGCATTTGGTGGAGTGCGATCCCGAGTGTTAAGTGGCAAGAAATCGGGTCAAAGTGGGCGTGAAATTCAGATCAATAGTCCCGCGCCACACCCCCTTGAGACAGAACATGTGCGCGAGAAATTTGAGTTCCAGAGGGAAGTCGTTTTCTGTGAAAGGAAAGCGAGACGACGGCGTGCCACTGGTTGTTCGCCAGCTCAACCATGCCGTGCTTGTCTGCCTAAGCACTATCTACAAGACGATATTTTCAATTTATCAATTCTACTAACGTTATTCTCTTGCAGGCGATTGAGTAGATAACTTACATCCCGGGATCACATTTATCCCGTTCAACTTTTTATCCTGAGTTTAATTTATTTCTCGTGCCTCTTATGCATGGGTGGCAATAAGAATCAAACTGAACATAGAATTATATTAGCACATATGTGAAGTTGTTATTTAGCCCACACTCCTGAGCCACCGTTATCCTATTGAAAAGAATGGATCCCACAACCGACGATAATTTCTTCATTGAAGAACCACAAAACTTGAGGAATAATTTTTTCAATCGAGATAAATCTCTCCAAATAGTTGAACTGATGGCTCAAAAACACCACCATCACCATAAGCTAGAACTTCACAAGCGGCCTCACATACCATCTAATGATAAAAAGGCACAACATTTTCAGCCATTCAGTATTAGTCTCCAGATGAAGAAGCCTGAATATAAGTTAACATCAATAGAACACATCACACAGTTAATGCAACAAATCCAACATACGCTGGATTATCGAGACCATAAAACTCTCGATTGCCTGAGCACAATCCTGGATGATCATTTCGTTGAGTTGGCTAAAACCGATGAATACACAGATTTGATAGAACATCTAAGTGCCTTCCTAGACTCTAAGTGCACATTGATCCAAGAAATAGAGAACACTAAATGCCTCCTAGAGCCCATGATAGGATTATTGAGCAACATGAGTACCAAGAACCCTTCACAGCCGAATGATACAAAGTCAGACTCACCGAAGAGGGTCGTCAGAGGGAAAGTTTATCACAAGGTTGATTTCATAGAGTTCTAATTAAATTTGAAGCTGAGATTTATGCCAATTTATTAGTTATGTTTTTAACTGTGACTTCCCATTCAATGTAAACGAAATTGTATATTAATTTATTGGTGAATTGCAATTGCTCAAGAAACATCTAGCTAATGCCAGGCCGCGTGGTATTCTAGTATCATCGGTGGCATTTCAGAGGCATCACATTGTAGATTTCACCCTCAATTGCTTGACGCGGGTCTTGTTTCTCCTTTGCTCCCGTTTGGCCTCTTTCTTTTCCCACCGTCTCTGCTTCTCTGGGTCATCCTCATTGTAAATGCGTTCCTTTTCAAGACGTCTCAACTCCTCTTTCTTGGCTTGGGCTGCTTCCTGTCGCAGATTAAAGGCCGCCTTTTGTAAGTAGTCGGTAATCTTTTGCCGATTCTTCTCGCTTTTTTGTTTACTATCTCTCGCGAGTTTGAATCTCCGAAGTCTGTCTAGTAAGGCAAGTGAGAAAAGGATGTACTCGGTTCTTTCCTCAGCATTACCAGGAAATGTAAACGAAAAAGTCGCAATCCTCTTCGGATTGGCCAATTTTTGCATGGCGGATAGCTCCTCGGACCTGTCGGTTGAGAAATGGTCGGTTATGTGAATGTAGTTGATTTTACGCTCATATTTCTTGAGGAAATTTATAGTAGATTGGTCTAGAATGAACGACGAAACATCCGATAGCTCGCTCATCACAACCAATCTACCTATATCCTGATCATACTGAGACATCTGTTTGCGCTTTGGACAGAAAGTGTTGATATCAACCATGTCGCGGAAAAGCCTTGACACATGGGTTCTATGGGCTATACAAAAGACGAAATTTTCATAGGACTCTTGACCGAGGGCGAACCTGAGCGTTAAATTATCCTTCGAAGCTCTGATCAAATTCAATCCCATACTAAAGAGATCTTGCCTCTTGAGTAGACTTATTTCTATGAGTAAACCTTCCATGCCAACTCTACCCGAATTCCAAATGGTGAACAGCGACTCGGATACTTTGATGAGGCCTCTTTGCTTCTTCAACGATGCGAGGTATCCGTCCATCTCATCATCCTTCTTCTGTGCACCAGGGGGATCATTGAAAGTTGGCGCTCCACCTACCAGAACAAATTGCTGCTTAAGAAGCTCTCTCGACTGCTCGTACCAGCTTTGAGCAAATTTCAAATTCTTGGCACTACCAACAAAGAAATTTACAAGATAGAGCAATGTACCTAATACGAAAATTATCTCTATATAGTAACTTTCTATCCTGAATTGTTTAATAGATGGTACGTTGACTAGTTGAAGGTCCGGCTTTTTGCTGGATTGGCCAGAATAATCTTCACTCTGAGGTGTCACCTGTGGGATCGATTCAGGCTCCTTGCGGTTCTTTTTACCGACATCATCAGCTTTTTTGGTCGCTATGTAATCTTTTTCATCGATGCTAAGCGGTTGATGCTGCTTAATACCTGCCTGCTGGAGAGGTACCTGAGATGCGTCAATAGGCAGAGATTCATCAAATTCTGCAAATTCGTTATCATCACAACTAATTAAGAGTGAGGAATGACATAATATCGCCACAAGGATCAGGGTTTTGAACATTGTTGTCAAAAACGAGAGTGATTTGTGAGGGCTCTTCTGCATATGCAAGACTTGGATGAGTAACACTATCTTTGTCTGATATGCTCGATGAAATACAGTGAAGGACAATCGATATGAGTAGGAATAATTCGGTAGGAGGAATAGATTCGGCTAATACTTGCATTCTTTAAGAGGTACCTTTTGAGCTTTTAAAAGATGGCATAGTGAATTTTGGCCTCGGACAGATCATGGATTTGTTCATGTGCGAACAAGTCATGCTGTGCGCAGCGCGCCTCTTTTCTCATGAGTAAGAGTTATCTCTGGCCTGCTTCGCGCATGTTTCGTGTATCGCAGCAAATAAGCCTCTCGGGCAGACTCGATTATTATCAAATCCCACTCACTAGTTCACAATCCACCTGTTAATCCTACATGTTTTGTTCTAGGAAAAATTATTAGCCGTATCTAACTCATAGGAAAAAGATCATAGCAACATCATCAGACGGCCTAGTGCCGCAGAATTGAGAGAACAAATGGATGAGTCACAGAGGCTGAAGATCGAAAACTCGGCTGCCGAGATAGCCGAAGAGCTCAAGTCCACTGATTTTGCTCGAAAGCTGCGGATGTTAAGATTGGTTAGCAATGAAAAAGTTGATGAGATAATGAACAGATTTCACACAGATGTGCCACGGAACGTACAGTTACTATACGCGGTTCAAGAATGCAGGATGGAGTCAGCTTTTTCGGACCTGGTAGAGGTTTTAACCGACTTAGGTTCGACCAAAGTTTCACTATTGACAACTAATTCTTCACCCAAGAGCGATAAGCTAAAGAGTTGCAAGCAATTGATTGGAATGTTTAAGAGCACGTTCGGAACGAGAGGAAAATTCCCATTAGGTGTAACTAGCGGCCTTCCAAGTATCCCAAGTTCATATCAATCGGGATGCGCCAGTCAATCATCTTACCCTTGTGATACAACGAATCCTCTCAAGGAGAAGCACCAAACGACCCTGATAAGCAGTAACTCATCTTTATCAAGCAAATCTAGCCAACAACGTGAGCAACAGCAAGACGACATGACCCCGAAGAACTTTAGACTTTCTCGCCGAAACCCTGATGGGCCTCTGGCGGGAAGAAACAACCTCAGCACCTCAAAGACTGAACATTACAACAATGGTGATAACGTTAATTTGGATAGGCCAACAGATGGTTCCTCACAAACATCATCCCGTTCTTGCAGACTAGAACTGGACAATATCAGGGAGTCAACAAGGAATTTCAGAATAACTGGTCTCGGGGTAAAAGATCGCGACGAACCCCGATCGAGCGAAGCCGGAGAGGAGCCGGTGATATCGTGGCACCCATATGCGCAAAGCCCTACCCATGAGAATGCGCCACGAGCATGCTCACCACATCGCTGCTACTCTTCGGCTTCCAGTGAATCTGGTGAATCCTCATCAGATTCCCTCATAGTCGATCCGAACCTCATTCTTGATTCGAACGTTATGACGGCAATAGCTAGAGAAGGACCGAATATGATGTCAGTTAAAATGGCCACCGTTTTACACAACGATCCCGAAGACTATCGAATGACCTCGAGACCAAGGGGTAACTGCTTAATTGTGAACAATATTAATTTCGAAGGGGAAATTCTGCCGACCAGAAAAGGGTCCGACGAAGACGCAAACCGTTTTGACCAAATATTTCGTCAACTTGGCTTTGAGACTATAATGACTCGAAATTTGACTGCTGAACAAATGAGAGAAAAATTTAAGGAGTTGTCGCGAGCATGCAAGCCCGAGCACGACGCCCTATTTGTCTTTATTCTATCTCATGGTAGTGAACACGGTATCTACGGAACCGACGGAATCGAGGTCTACCTGGAGAGCGAAATCATCTCCTGTTTCGATAACCGAAATTGCAAAGCTATGATCGGTAAGCCAAAGGTTCTTGTTATTCAAGCTTGTCGTGGGCGTTCGAAAGATTGCGGTGGCGAAGGAGACACAACGGATTCCATCGCTTGGTTGCCTGAAGAGTCAGGTGAAGCAGTACGCAGCCTTTCCCAAGAGAACCGAGTCCCGAACAGTTGGCTGCCATCGCAGCCGTCCGATGGGAAAAAACGCAAGCATCCTATACGCACAGATATGCTCCTCGTTTTCTCTTGTCTAGCAGGTTAGTATACGTTAAGAATATGGCACTATGTGTTGCTGCGGCACACTTGAGGGAGAACGCGCGACGGTGTCCTCATCACTGGTTGGAGCCGCTCTTTGGGGTTTAGGGTCACCCGTGCGGGGGCCCCGCGCGGCTCCGTGGCGAAAGTACCATATGCGCAATGGGGAAATCCCCCGCTGCGCCAAGCTATCGGTGGCCCACTGCGCACTTGTTGCGCATCTCTAACGAGTCCCAACAAACGGCTTCTCAAAACACCAGTGCCCATGGACAACGGCCGCCCTCTCGTCGGCCGCTCTTCCCGAAAGCACCATTTTTTCTCACTCCAACCGCCATACTCCCCCTCCTCGCTCTTCCCACACAGCTAGAACCAGGAAAAAAAGGTGTGAAGTGCCCAATAACAACCACTAACGTCTTATTTTTGACCATCATCTCCTCCTGGACGCCCCCCCCCCCCCCCCCCCCCCCCCCCCCCCCCCCCCCCCCCTTTCCCTC
>Ga0058701_10001503_pt1 | contig 16680 bp, 15 predicted proteins | sample AgamicOrMae_FD_97039 | JGI IMG/M metagenome (GOLD analysis project Ga0058701, IMG submission 97039) | Agave microbial communities from Guanajuato, Mexico - Or.Ma.e | ecosystem: Host-associated > Plants > Phyllosphere > Phylloplane/Leaf | place: Guanajuato, Mexico | collected 2012-06-04
AATATGTGAATTTTTATCAATGATACGATCGTCATGATTTGCGATTTAGGCTGCACCATCGCAAGTTTGGTTTTATATAAGTTTATGTTTGAAACCTTAAGAGAGCGTTGGGCGGCGCCCTGGCGCCTGCCCTTGCTCCCGAGCGCCCAGCGCAGCCCACACTGCCGCCGGACGACCGCGCCCACGCCAGGACCGACCGCTCCGCCCCCGAAAAAAAATGCCGTAATTTTCACGTCAGTTGACTGGGCACACACGGCATTATGCATTTGTGGGCAGACCTTATCGTCCCGCCACACGACATGGGACATGGGTCATGGGGCTTGGGCGGTAAAAGTGGGGCCACTTCCCCGCGAGGAGCTCGTCGGCTGGGTCGTACACGACACCAATGGACATATCATCACTATAAAACAGCGTTGCTACTGCAGCAACTTTGTTTATGTTCCGACTATGCATGTTCCTAGGGTAGAAATTTGCGTTACTTTTCGGATACCTCATTTTCAGCTCTAGAAATTTCTATTAAACTTTGGATGGAAATAAAATGCCCGAGCATAATTTTCTTGAAACGTGCTACCTACCATTACTTAGCCGAACCTAAACAAATGTTAGCTTGCGCTTATGGTTTTGCGCAAAATTACCCATTTTGACGTGATCAATAGAAACAGTAGTGATTTTTCGGGCGAATCTAACGCTCTGCATTCTATATAATTCAGGAAGCAACCGATAATGCGACTAGAAATGGTATATTTCTTGCTGTGGCTAGGTAGAATTTCGCATTATAACAACTTGAATCTGGAAGATAATCTAGCTCAATCTTTGAAAGCGCTCCGAACTAATTTGGTAGACATTTTTCAACTGACTTTCTCGTTCACTTACAAACTAGATATTTTTTTTTGCTCTTACTTGCAGAATCCTAATCATTCCATAAACACTCTTTCAGTCAGCAGAATTGTTCAGATGTATGAGGATTTCACCGACTGTAGGAAAGATGCTAGTATCAGCATCAGAGAAAAATGTTCTACATCATGCCCTGCATTCATTGGACCATTAATCAGATTAAGCTATATCATTTCTTTATAAGGAAACAAATCGAAGTATCGGTCTTTCACCAGCTCTTCAAACTTTTCGATTTAATTTCTATAATAATCAATTTCACGCCTGTGGTTGTTAGCGAAGAACCTGTTTTACCATGGATGCCTCACAGAATCAAAATATTATTGTAAACGTATTTTATTAGTGCATACTTACAAGAAGGTAAAGTCAATGACAGTTGTCAAATGGGACTGTCAAAGCTTGCAACCCGTTGCACCAACAAACTAACGAACCTCGAAGTTCATGAGCACGGAAGAATAGACAGCAGCGCTCAAGGCCACGTCTTTTTTGCACGCTTTTTAGCAATTTTTGGGGTACCCTTTGAGCGGGCCAAAAAGGTGCAGCGCAACAAAAAAGGGTTGACCTAGATCTGCGCGGGCGGCGGTGGCCGGCAACCCTCCAAGGTCACTCGCAGGACAATGCTCTAGGCAACAATTTGTTGGCATGTTTATTGGCAGTGGTAGTGAGGCACCCCGGAGGAGTTGTTGGGGCAATAAGGGTTCCAAGCACCTTCTGCGGACACTCGGGTGTATTTTCCAGTGTTTGTTGCAGCAGTCTGTGTTTAGTTTGTGACCAAGAAACTTCGAAGCAGATCGTGCCTTTGTGTTTTCCGTGGTGTTATTTTACAGTTTTGGATATATTGAAGGTGAGTTATTACTGCAGTGTAGAAAGTGATACTTTTCTTTCCATTAAGAACCTTTTTTTAACAATATTTTTCTATGACTAGCCAATATGCACATTTGACTTTTAAAATATACTAAATATTAAATTGTCTCCGGGAGGAAGGTTTTTTTTTGTCATGATACTGGGTAGGAAACATTTAATCGTGATTTATTGGACTGTTTCGGGGATCCCGTTGCTGGGCGTTAATAATTTCAAAATAGGTCAACCAGGTATACTTGTAGATTGCAAGACAAGGGAAGCTTCAACTTATAAACACCAGTTATGTGCTCTGAAGCTTTCCCCGTAGATTTGAGCTGTCTTACAAACAATTATGTCGAATATACCGTTTACAGCATCTCTTATTTTCAGAAGAAACAAAATATAAATAACCCTTACTACTATTTTTGATTCAACGACGTGCACTCATGTCCAACATGCTGCATTCGTGTACGGTACACACCCAGATTTGACTTTCAAACTCAGCATTAAAAATAAGTAAAAAAAATAAAAAAACACATGATTCATCGCAAGGAGTTCAAATCCTTTTTATATTTTTTCTAGAAGGTAATATCAGACAGGTGGAATTTTTTGGCAAATGGCTTTGTAGCGCAAGTGCTTCAAGACTCACAAATCTTTTTACACGGTGTTGAATCACGCTTGAAGCACAAATTTCTTTATGACTCAATCACATCGTGAATCAAGGAAAAAAATTGATAGGAAAAAACTAACACAAAGGACGTTTTTTTACCCATCTTCGCAAGACGATTTTCTTTTAACCGAATGCGGTGATGCTTGAGTTTGTCCACTCTGCAGAACTGTTCATTTATATATCGATCGCTTTCAAACATGGAGACTTCTACGCTCGGCAATGTACCGTTCATATCAAATTCCCTATGCATTAGTATTGAAAAAGTACTTTGTGTACTACAAGAAGAGGATACATAAGAACTCGATCAAAAATGGTTTGCTGTGGTTAAGATGCATTGAAAGCATACTCTTCACTACGAGAAGAAAATAAAACCCTATTTCGGGTACGACCACAGAAATTAATTCGCCGTGACTTCTATTTTATTTCTTTTTCTTTCAAGAATATTTTTGGCCGCAGTTCAAAACTGGTATCATTAAATTTCATAATAGCAAATATGAACAAATATTATTTTCTGAAACGGTTTGTCATGGAAGAAAATGGCATTTCGGTAGCCCAAAACTACCTCTTGAGGTTGAGGGAATAAGCGTTCCTGTGTCTCTGGATCCTGACATTTTCAGTGACATTCAAGTAACATTTCATTAATATGACGGTGTCACAGGAGCGTCGGGGCAGGACATGCTGAGTTGCCTGCTTTGGGGCAGACGCCCAGCCCGAGCCGGCTATACCCGGACAGCTTGCCTCTTTTATTGCCTTATTTAGATTAGTACGGTATATTTTAGTATCTTTACAACCCATAATATATCTCTTAATTTTACGACCTTTCTTTACTAAGTGAAAACCTACCCTGTCGTTTATTTCGTGTACGGTATATATGCGGTTGAATTAGTCCGGTTACAAGGACTGGAGAAGAGAACTCCTGGGTCCGAGGAATCTGTTTTTGTCATTTAGCGTAACATCAGCGGCATGTGCCTGGAAAAACGCCCTTTCTGTGCGAGACATTTTGCCAATTATCTTAGGCAGCACTTTGAAGAACACTCCAAATGTTGCGACGCTATCTGAAGGACGTTCAGGCTCCATTAGGACTTTGAAAAACCTTCTAATGGACATCTGCATAGGAATGTTATCTACGGTGCTTTTCAGTTTAAATAAAGAAAGTCCTTGAGTGTTTATATTCACCGAAGAGTTTGCGAATCCAGAATGTTTTGCGGTGGTCTCGTACAGTTGGGGTGTTTTCCAGAATAGGTGCCAATGTCGCATGGGTTTCACCGTTGAATATCCTTACATAATGAAAATACAATAATATGCTGTCCATCTGGATTCTCTCGTTAGGTTGTCTTTAAAGGTAACCTGACGGCTATCTGGCCCATCGAGTAGCACAGATGATGGAATCGTCAACTAACCGTACGCAAAAACATTCAAAAATAAATTTCACAAAATCTCCTTATCCGATATTTTTAGCAAGAAAGTTTCATGATACAGACCTGTGTAGGATACCCGACCTTTAGGGAAATAAGGTTCAAGCCATTTGGCGCAAAAAATAATTTGTTGCATACCACTAAATTGAACTTTCTCTGGGATCCCAAATACTTTATGTATAGCGTTCTTATCCCGATTCAAATTTTCATTTCAATACAAAATCTGGAATAAATGTTAAGAAGAAGCAAAAAGACTTTTCAATCCTTGAATTTTCAAGTGAGGAATGCTTTTTTAAAATTAATCTTATTGCTTTTTTATTTTATCTGCAAAAGAAAAGTCTTGTAAACACTCAGAACACAGTTATACTCCACGTAATAATTTTATACGGTCGTAAAGCAAGATCGACAAGCAACTCCAGACCAACAAAAACAGCTGACTCGTACAATACAGGAGCTGGACAATTAAAGAGCAATGAAATAAAGCGTCTAGACGCTTAATCGGAACGGAGTATGCGCGCGGCCATTCATTGGATGGGAGGGGAGAGGTGGGGAGGGGAGAGGAGGAGAGGAGGGGGGAAAGGAGGAGAGGGGAGGTTAGCTAGACAGGTAAATGGTCTATACCTGGGAAGAGAGCGCGTTCCTGGAGCATGGAAGCTTGCTAGCTATTGGACGTGGAGTGCAACAGGAATCATGTTCCGAAACATGGATGGACTGCTTACCATCTGGCGGGATCAATTTATCTACATCTTACCGATAATATCTTTACATGACGATTTTTTGGGAAGGGAAGGAGAATGTACGGGTGAAAGGCCACACGGGAAGTAATTTAATATTCAAAGAAGCAATGTGATAGCAGAGCGAGCTAATTCTTGAGTTGCAATTTTTCATAATGTTCATTTTCCCAATTTTAGCAAGACTCCAGAGATATAAAATGCCTGTTCATTTTGGATTTCAAACGATTCCGGTACAAGAAATAGTTCAAAATTGTGTGATTGGGGCTTGATGGACTTAAAGTTCGATCAGGCTAGTTTGCCTGCACTAAGCCTCACTTTGCCGAAATTTATAACACAAGATAGAGGGCAAGAGGATACAAGTCCAACCTCTCAAATCCACATTGTAGAAGCTCTTGTACCTTTTCAACAAGTGATTTGAGTCCACAAAATGCGGTTTTACCTTGGGTGCTATGCGACACAGTTCCGCGAATCCACTGAATGTATAAACGACGCCCATTAAGAGATGTATAAAGATAATTTTTATTTTTATGCCCCTTTTACGAGGAATAAAAGTTTTACTATAGCTGAGCGGTGTGGCGATTCCTCTCCCCTTTGACAAGTGCGTACGGCCTGGAAAGGCTTGGCGCGTGCTACCGGCCCCTCGGCCCACAAAAACACCTGTCTCACACGCACTTCGCATTTCAATGAAATCAGGTCAATGAGAACAAACGGGTACCTAGATTATCAACGTTCCTCTACTCAATGACTTTTAAATGAGATAACATGTCATTACACCAAATTATTTTGGGTTCAGTAGTGCTACCTTAACCTTTGATCGTATCCTAAAAATGGCTTGAAACTTTGATTGCTGTCCTGTTCCAGAGGGAGAGTTTGCGCCCGAGAGGATAGATCTCAGAATTTAGGCTAGTTGATTAGTTTTGATGGATTTGAGATTATCGAAATCGAATAACACAGATGGTGGCGCCAGAGCTTTTCGGGGAACGTTACTCTACGGGCATTGTTAGCGTTGCATTGTTTTGGCTTCTTATTGCCAGTCATTGTTTTTAGGAGTGATAATAGAACTTAAAGAGTGGGCACCAGCCGTGGGAAAAAATAATTATTACTCCCCTGAAACAATCAGAAGCATCAAACGGCAAATAAAAATTCACAGAGATTTTTTTATTTTTTTTACAGCAAGGGGTACCCCTTCACATTTTTCAGTTTTTAAGCCCGATTTTTTTTGGAATGAGATTTCTTTTTTTTTTTGACGATTGGTTCTAAAAATGATTAAAACTGATGTCTGTTGAACAATTTGTAAATTTTAAACGAACCGGAAGAGAGGGAAGTTCGTGGCCGGGAGGTTGGAGAAAAAGGCGCACATTTTACATTCCACTTTTTGAGGAGATAAATCGATTAAATGAGCACCCGACGACGGTAAAGATCATTTTTGTTTCTTCCTAAACAATTCTGACTATCAAACTTAAAAAATTCAACAAAAAGATTTTTTCTCAATTTTTTAAAAAACACCTACGTTTTTATTTTTTTTTTTTTTACCTGAAATTTTCTAAGGGACTTTTATTTTTTGAAGATTGGATCTGATTGAGGGAAAATAAAAATGATTAAAACCGATGTCTGTTGCCTAATTTGTAGATTTTGAACTTATTAGGAGAGGCGACAGTTCACGAACGGGGACGTTGGAGGGGAGGGCGCGACGTACAATTCTTTTCCTCGCAAGGGCAGGCCGTAAATAAGGGATGATATTTGAGGTTCATCAATCCGCAAAAAAAATATCATATCACCAAATGAGGCTAACATAGAAACATCTTTAAAATAGGGACAAAAAGCGAAAAAATACGGAAAAAGTGTCAAATAGTGATAAAAATTTGATTTAAGTGACAAAAACAGATAGAAGTGCCTCACTGGTAGCCCTGTAATACTGTATTGTATCAGTATGAGACAACAAAGAATGTGATGTAAATTCAAGCAGAACATTGTAGAGTAAGACACAGAACATATAAAACACAGCTTAGCAATAAATGTCTCATACACAATTACAAGAATACATTGCCGCGGCAACAAGTGATGAGGGGTTCGTTTTCAATTGACTTCTTTTTTTATGACAAAGCTATAAAACGGTTGTTAAACAACGTTGTGTTGTACATTTTTTGGAGACTAACGTCCCGTGCTGCTAGTAGTTTTTAGACTGTTTGTGTGTTCAAATCTTAATTTGGCAGTTAAGTAAGCAACATTTACGACTGTGCTCATTCAACGAGCTGCCCCAACATGCGTACACTATCTTCTTATTAGCCCGGCCATCATGCAGTGCTTAAAGTACTTTAAGAACGGCGTTTAGTACCGTTTTGTGGGATACTTAACACTGCCTCTGCCCAAGTCACTTCCTTCGCTTCTTGCTCCTGATTCCCCACTCAAAAGTAGTTTAGTGCATTTTACGCCCAAAAGGTTGCATCAAATTTTGATACGTTAAGTTCTTTCTTCGGACACCCAGCCGTGGGGTGGGAAACTAAAGACACCTAAAGTCATCAATCGTGACCAAGTGTGATGCCTCTTTTATTCTTGCGGCCTACAGGTACGAGGTGGTGATGACAAGGATTATTTGATCGACAAGATTTCAACACTTCATATCACTGTAAAGATGACTTTTTGTGTTTGATGTCTTCTCTATATTTTTCCATCTGTACCCTTTTGAATATCTTGCGTAAAAGCGATCCCATCGTGTTGAATTTTTCGGGAAGTCTACCCCAGTCTCGTGTTATGAGCATTACACTCAAAAGGAAACGTGGTTGGAGGGTAGTTCTGATGATGTCGAGTCCTTTTTCCGGTCGATCTAAGAAAATCCTTGTGAGCCCGCCAGCCGACTTTCCGTGGTGTCTGCCATTGAGTCAAGAAGGAAAGGAACAAAAATCACTTTTCTACTTGTCTGAGAAAGAAGATGGCTCGCACGCGACGTACTTTGGGGAAGTGTAGTGAGCTATAGTTCAGATGGGTTGTTCTGACAATGACAGGAAAAGTACAGTCAGGTCAAAGCGTCCCAGATTTTTTTCTTTTGAGGTTTGATCTCGTTTTCTACGCATTATTTAAAGCCTGTAAGTCTAACGCCCCTAATTATTATTCATCGATTAGGACCGAGAAAATGCTTCAATTTAAAGGACGAAGAGAAAAAATGGCTGCTAACTTCATGATGAAGACTTCTAAACTTTGCGCACTTTAAGTTTACACTGGACAAGACGTCGCCTTTTTCTTAAGCCCGTAGGTCCAAAAAGTTTTGCATTTTAATTTTAAAAAAATCGTATTAAGATGTGCAAATTTGATCTATAAAATGATTGGATATTAAATTCAAGGGCTAGGAGAAGATATTTTTCAAGTTATGATGACTGCCTAAGGTTTTCCTTGTAGAATGGATTTCACTGATTTTAAATGACATCTCATGTCCCGCTCGTTGCTTTTGAACATCTGGGCGGATGAATTTTACACAAAGATCGTTTTTTGGTTTGACTTTTTCCATCGGGTATGAAAGGACCACGTCAAAAGTCGTTTCAGTGTGGTTAGAATTGTATAAAAATGTAAAAATTAAATGAACAAGGTTTCAACAAACCGTATTGACATTTTTTTCTGTTTCTGGTCACTTTTGTAAAATAGCTTAATAAAAAGCTTCAAGCATCAAATCATTGCCAATCCGAATGTTATTCTCTTCTTAGTGGGCCATCATCTTCGCACGCAAGCACTTTATTTTGTAATATCGGATAAGGTTATAAACTAGGATCAAGCGAAGTGGTTGTGGAGACATTTTCTGGTAGCGATAGACACGAATTCCAGTGGGAAGAAGACGTTCATTTGCATACTCCCCTAACAGATAAAGAAGGGAACCCAGGAAGTAATCATGAAGTCACAAGAGTGGAATTGATAAAAAAAAACAAGTTTGTAAGCAGGCAGTCTGATTGGGATTCAAATACGCTAGATGGCACTCCTGTCAGCACTAGAGTGATTTGCAACGGTGTAGCGAGAGAGTAACTTTCTTTTATGTGCGCGGCGGCTGTTTTAGCGATGACTTGTCAGAGACATCCCAAGTGCCATTCCTCTGTAGTTGGAAGGAATGGCCGTTGATGTGAAACAAGTCGTTCATAGACCGAATCACTCCTGTCTAACCCATCGTGTGGTAGAATATCTGACGTAAGAATGCTACTATGCTTATAAATGAGACAATCCGACTTTTACTGAGAAAAAAACTTAATATGAATATCGTCGGGTGTCTTTGAGATTTAAAAACATAGGTTTGTGTTTTTGAAGGGGGAAAATAGCCTCGGTGATCCCGATTTTAAAAATAATATTGTATAGGAGTAAAATGAGGATGTTAAATGCAAGACTTAAGAAAACGTCCTCTCGAACTGGAGGTTAATCAGTATCTCAATGGACAAAACTTCTCATTCATCTCATTCAAACACCCGATGACTTGAGATACCTACTGAGCAGAGAAGAAACGTTTTCTGGATTTAATTCAAAGTCCAAGCGCGTCTCGGATGTTTTGGGAATCGTGCGCGAGGCGCCCATTTAATGGAGCCGATTATTCGGCACGGCTCGGCACCACCTGGGCCTTCTCGGATCCCCAGCGCTGCGCCCCGCCGAGGACAGCAGCTTGGGTCGCCATTGGCTGCCTCAGCCCTGCCAGGCGGCCTCCAGCCTCCCCAGTCTTGACCCCTGCAGGTGTCACTTTACAAACCCATCTTTGCCAAAATTAGTTTCGCGCCATCCATGCGAATTCGCGTTGACGCCATCTTCACTGTCAGATGGGATTTCATCAACTGTTCCAGAAATGATTATGAAACGCGGTCATAATTTGGGTTGACAGTAACTTTAGTATCGAATGGCGATTTTAAGAAAGAGGTTATTGTCACAATACGCTGCGAGGACCTTACTTGATATAAACAATAAAAAGAAATTTAAAAAAGACATCAAGCAGGCGGCTAAGTTTTGACGTAGATATGTTTTTTTATTGAAAGCGGATAGTTATGATTGAAAAGCATGACGTTTGGTTACGTTCATGTTGGTTGCGTTAGATGTGTTTAAGCCAGACCCCTTATATATAGGTAGATTTAAGTCGACCGCTCAGCGGCCAAACACTCCTTTCGCGGAAATCCACACATTTCCACGAGGACCCTCGGTCCTCCCCGGTTAGGGGAAGTTAGTTGGATGAGTTTTAGTTGTGCTTACAACTACTCGATTTTGAGTTCAACAGAATTGTCTCGATTAAGGTTTAAGTAAAAAAAAATCGTTATGGTTTTTCGAGCTGGATGAATTTTAGCTAGATGAACTGTGGTCAGTTAAGTTTATGAAAGGCTATGGATTGGGTTGATGGATCTCATGTTATATTCAGCTTAAAAAGAGTCGTGTCTAGACGAGGAAATTGTTAAATTAACGTAGTTAAGGTCGGGTTGGGTCTAGGCTCCGTTAGGTCAATTTAGGAAAGGCCAATTTAAGGTTTTAGGTTAATTTTAAGTCTAATTTAGGTTACGTTATTGAGGGTAGGTTCGCTCAGGTTTCGTTAGGTCCGTTGCGTGTCACAGAATTGTGATCTCAGGAAACGTCCAACCGAAATGAACCACTTAACGATAGGCGGGGAATTCTGAAACGTGAAGTATAGTTTACTTCCAGTGAGTGGTACTTTAATCAGTAAAATAAGTGCATGGTGAGGACACCCGCGTATCTGACAAGAAAATATACGTCAGCCAGGACAGCCTACGCAGCCAGCCATCTTCTCTAAACAGCTGATTGGCTGCGTCGAGGTTGCCGCCTCCAAGCCCCGATCATCCTGCTGAGCCCAGCGGCCCACCTTTCCTGCGCGCAGCGGCAGCTCAACTCAGCGGCAGCCCAGCGCCGTGCCGTCAACTCAGCCGCTCTAACTTGTTTGTCGCCTGCTGACAGGTTATGCCAGAAACGAGTCGTAAAATTTCCGACCGTAAATCAAAATGTTGCATTAGTGTTAATAGGACGCGGTTCTTCCAATATGATAATGGACCAAGCAAAACCCTAAATAAAAAACCTAACCTTACCATCCAACGATTTATTATAAATCCCTTTCAAAGGGCTTTATTGAAATAATGTAGCCTATAATACAAAGACTTTTTGAATCCAGATTTCAAACTGGCAGATGATGGAAAAAAAACGGGGGAAATCCCTTCAGGAACGTTATGGAGGTACGGTAATCACAGATCATTGTAAATCCAGATTTCGAGCCTGCAGGGGGTAAACTGTCATTTTTTAGTTGATACTAACGGGCATTTGCCGTTTGCTTTGAAAATGTCACGACGAAGGTTCTAGTACATTTTTTTTGTGTCCCAGCTCACACGAGCGTGGAATAAATTTTCGTTTGACGTCAAAAAGGCTAACTACTTTCGTAAACATCTCCAGAGACGTGACCAAGAGACTGTATAAAGACGTAGTATCCTGATAAATCATCCACGGAAGCAATTACGTTACGGCAGCCATCAAGATAGTTACGAGAGAAAAGTCAGTAACCGTAAATGCGGAGAAAATTCGAGAAGAAGTGCTGAATCACACTCCCAAATTGCACGTAGGCTCCCTATTGACAACTACCTCGCAAGACTCAACTTTTTCTTTTTGACCTATTGCGAAAATTTTGATTAAAATCGGCGTTCTTAAGTTTGATTTAATTTACTTTTAGCATAGGTAGAACACAATTTCATTCAGAACGCAATTTTTGAGCAACAGTTGTTTAATACATCAAAATCGATGAGTTCTGAGATCTTTTTTACTGACGGATCGCATCAGTAATCCTTCGTCTAATTTTAGGATTATTGGGCATTTTTTTTTCGTAATCGTAAAATTTACATACCTTACATTACATTCGTGAAGCGAAGTGATAATAAAGGATTTTTATGAAAGCGCTTCTAAATTTAAAAAATATAATTTCTGAACATGATTAAAGCCTACACTAAAACAAAACAACCATAAATTTTGGGAATGCCATTAAAAAGTTTGAAAAAAAAGTTTTCTTTGTGTTACAAAACGCCGGTGCAACGTGCATTAAAAAAATGACGGTTTTAATAGCGCAGAAAAATGCCTGTCAATAAAAAAAAAAAGCAAACAGTCATAAAGTTTACAGACTCTTAAACGTAGCCTACGACGTTTTAATTTTACTACAACCAATCTGTATAAAAAGGCGAGTTTTAGGAAGGAATAATTCCACCATTGAGCACGCATTTTGGACATCAAAGAAAGCCAGAATTGGCCGTGAAACCATCTGAAATGGCTTACTATACCCCAACAGGAAATTCTTCACGTCCTCGAGGTCCGACCCGACAGGGTCAAAGCGGTAAAAAACCGCAACACGCGTCAAGCGATAAGTCGAATGTCCTCAAATGTAAGAAATTACGTCTCCTCACCAGGTGTTCCAAAATCGGCCGTTTAGATTGAATCTTGTTTAGCTAGACGTAGACAGGTTCTTGAAATAACATATACGGATATGTTGCTGTCTCCGGGAAGATTGACTGAGAAATGTAATCTACAGGCCGACGGAGGGACAGAGATAGACAGTCGGCTTTTTCGGCTTTCCCACGACTAGCGAGATGATTCCATCTACAGAAATGTCCGCAGTAGTTCTTTTACATGATTCGTTTCTTGAGATTGGCCTTAATGCAAATTTTGAAAAGTAAATTGTTCCACCTCTTTTGTTCCGTGTCTTCAATAGCATACCCGAGTGGAACGGTATTGAAGCGAGGAACAATACCTGTAGCCAAACATTGCCAAACGGTCGCCAAAGGTGATGCCGCTCTCATCGCGGCGGGAGTCTCTGCTGCTGAGAAATAAGTGGCATTAGTATTGGCCATTGCAAAACAAAGACGAAGGAAAGTGAGGCACAAGGTACTTCTGAGAGAAGCGATAACTGTTTCCTCTACCAACTTTTTAATCATTGCTAGAATCAAAGCATTTAATACTGTCACTTATTAATGAGTTTTAACTCTTATCCAAAATAGTTTGGCACATGTGGAAATCTATCCGACTTAGAAAAAACAGACTAATTGTCGTAAAACTACTTACATGTTGTCAGACTATAAAACGTAACTACTTTAATTCGATTGTTAAAGACTAAAGATAATGTAATTTATGGAAACTGTCGTACTTGTTTGGAAAAAAAATACAAAAATTGAGTCCATGGTTGTGGTTAAAACGACCTGCTAGACCCAACATACTAAGGATTGGCGGTTACTTAGAAGCAAAGAGCATAGTAAATCTTTCTGACAAGCCAAAAGTCAAAAACAGTTATGAAACTTCTCTTACAATCTATTTGCAGTCGTAAATCTTTGAAAATAGTACAATAAATAGTTTAGCGAACGCGTTGACAGCTTGCTTTTGAACTACGGTGCCCGACTACATAAAGCCAGGGGTGAACATCCACTCTTTTTCTGAACGAATATAACTGACGATCAACCTCAATGGGAAACATTCTCAGGTCAACTTCACACTCTTCACGATGAGATCTTCCTCCTTCAAGACGAAGCAAATCTAGTAATTGCGATTCATAATCCACTGCTGAAAGGAAATATTGCAATAGATAAACTGCCAGTGCTCTGTGAAATGCAAATTAAAAGTATTTCACAGCATATCCTAAATTTTTCACGATGTCTGAAAGTTTCAATTTTTTGGTACCCTTATTCCAGAGGGGATTTCTAAAATCAATGGTGACACCTTTTGTGATATTATGCGTGTAATCCTGAAAATTAACAACAATAAATGCTGTATCCGTTAAACCATCTCATCTAAAACCGGTCTTGCATTTTTAAAAAACAGGTATTTTATCAGAAATGTAGTAGTAGTACTAATTACACTCACAGGTAAAGTAATTTTTGTGGCAACAGTACTGATTTCTGAGCGCACAAAGCATGAAAGATGAAAGCTCCCTTCATGAGTCGTTGCGCGAATATTAGCCATGAAATCCGAAAAACGGCATCCCACGGGTGTTTTCTGCGCCCATGGCGTGGCCCATGGGAATCCCATTTTTTGTTGTTGATTTTTTACGATGTACTTGGATCCACAGCCCCTTGGAGCACCCCCGTTAGCGGTCATTTGAGGGACCCTTATCCACGGCCTTGCAAGCACGCTAATCGTAGCTACCAAGCGTCGCGTGATCCTCAGATTAAAATGCTTGCTTAATTAAGCGACTGCACTTAAGTAGCCACCTCTAAGATATTAATTAGCGTTTGTTCGAACGCTCGTTTCCCAGGATTTTTCCCCCGCTTCAATAGCTTTTCTAATGAGCAGTTGAGGACTGGAAGAACTTGATCTGAACCTATAGGTTTAACAAACTGTAGTCTCTAACGTCAATTATGAGCATTCTAAGGCAAATTACTACCCAAGAATACTTCGACAGCAAACCATGATCGTTTACATCAATAAAATTACCTAATAAGCTATAAAATTACAAAACTACTTGCCCATTTTAAATCCAGTTCTTTTAATACTTTTTTTATATTTTGTTTTATTTCATTTATTTATTGGAGAAGTTCATTCGTTTTGAGTTCAACTCATGAAAGCAGTTTAAGAATTTCTTTAGAAGAAAAGCATGATTTTTTTTTTCGAAAAACGCATCCTGTCGGGAAAATAAATGTCACGAACAAAGAGTCGAATCGAGTTGTCGCCATCCGAAAACTGTTCAGAGAGAATGCAGAGGTGGGTGTTCCATCGGGCAATGCTGAGCAACGCCTTTAAACCAACTCGACCAGAACAAAATATTTCACTTACAGGTGCATTCTGTATTATGCTTTTCTGCCGTCAAGAGTAACTTTCGAGAAGTCGGCGCAGACAGTCAGAAGGCTCCTGTTCTTGCCGGAGTCGCTGCTAACATCGTTGATATTCGGAACGCGGGACACTATGCATAATTTTCCAGCAGGCGGTGAGGGGGCGCCGGCGCGCTTTCCCATTGGTCAGACAAAATCGATGCTCTCAACAGAGCGCCACTGTAGGATGAGCCACAAATAATACAACTCCGCGCTTTTAAATGGACTTTTTGAAAGCCATGCCTTTGAAAAGGCCTTTTTTTTGTGCTTTAAGAGCTTTACGTAGGATACGTTTTCAGGTTCTCCTCAAGTCTGGTTCCTCTACCCGAAGGGTGGTTAGATAAATGTATGCCTACGAGTTAAATTTTTATATTTTAATGGATTGATTATGAATTTAGGCTTCAACATTTTGATTTGGGTATTTGGATATTGGCATAATTTTAGCCTAAAAGAAAGTGAAAATCGCAGAGGAATCACCAATGAGGTGCAGATTCCTTTACCGGAATAAATACTGAATAGCTTACTCACTGTCAGTCAAGGAAAAGTCATTAAGAGTTCGAAGTAGGGATCTCGTATTGATATGAAATGTGTCGCCGAGTTATCCCAATAATTAGGACTTGGAAGTAGACTCAAGTATATACAGAGTACAGCCGGTATAGTAACTCCAACCTAATACATGGCAACAATTCTAGTTCTTTGCCTCTTGTCCCATGCCAAACATTGGGGTATCGCCTAAATTAACGCATTCCTCGCGCACTAACACATTCTGTCCAAGAGGGCTTATCCTTTTTGCATATCTTAATGCTATGGCATCTTAGGAGTTGAATTGCTGACCCATATCCCCATTTTCTGTGTCCGTCCAAGCGTGTCGATAGCGCGTGCTAATTTGGCTCATGCTGTGCCTAACGCTGCGCCTAACACCGCGCTTCTAAAGCTGGCTGCATTTATGAAGCGGTGAGTTTACGAGACCTGTCACGCTACCCTCAAAGCGTTCTCTTTGCCCATCGTTCGCACACAAAAGTTGTTCATTAAATCGAAATAATGATGAAATCACAGGCCTCCATTGTTATGCATTCCCCGTTCCTCTCATTTGAACCTTTGCTTGCAATTTAAAATCTATTAAAATTTTCTCTGCAACTGAAAGTAGGACTTCCTCACATGCAGTCTTACCTTGGGAGTTGAGAGGTTTTTTTTTATTATTTTATTTTTTTTAGAGATATAGGTTGAGTTTATACTTGCAAATCTTAACTTTAAAAAAAATCTCGAGAGGCAGTTTCGGAGTTTAAAGTCAACTTTTCTGACTGAAATAATTTAGACTTCTACTTTTTGAAAAACTGTATTTTAAATGATGAAAGCACAAACACCCTAGACATAGTCTTACTGTGTATTGCAAAAATGTTAGTTAATGTTTTGAACGATAACAATCAGTAGGAAACAATCCATTGTAGAGGGGATGAGGACATGCGTTTGTGCATTTCCGGATGACGTATTTTTAAACCAACACCTGCAAAAAAGGCCGTCTTAACTCATCTGTTTCCTAATCACCCATTTTACGGATTCTTCCAAAAACAAAAACGATAAATGGAAATTCACGTGACATGTCCAAAACTCTTATAAATACAAACACATTACACATCATTAAAAATGAATTGCGACTAGTAATTTTAATATTTGGGGAATAAATGTGCTTGCTTATCCTAAGAGGAAAATGAAAGTTGAAGTAACCCGGTAGACGGTATTGAAGTGGACTTTAGTAAGGGGAGAAATTCACCTCTTCCTACCGGAAGTTAATGTTTTAATGCACGTAAGGTAAAACACTTACAAGGTGTATTTGACTTCTAATACCGGTTTCTGTTCAAAGCTTCCAGCAAGGAATTTTCCGTTCAGTATCTTGCCACTCGTTAGTCACAGCAAATTGGTCTAAAGTACCCACAGTTTAGAAACGCATATCTTTTTCTGGCCATATGTCAATTGAAGCACGCCAATTAAAGGCAAACATAAGGACTGTTTAAAAGTATGCCCATCACGAGAGACCTTGATTGATACTGGTCGCGTTCGGTTTCCCCGCTTGTAGTCCACCGGTCTATCCATTTGATAATATCCAACGAAGAAACTCAACCACGAGCGTCCTTTATTGTAAACGCTTCAGGAAAAGTAAACAGCCAACGTTTAAATTTTCGGCCCCTTTTTTCTTCTTTTTCTTTTTTTTTTCATCACAGTTTTGAAAGGTCTCTCGACGTTGTATTGCGATGATACATGTGAGATCACACTACAAATTCATAGGAAATCCAGAAGGCTTTAAAAATCACAAGCACCCCCATTCCCAATTTTAAAAAAAATAA
>Ga0058701_10001504_pt1 | contig 16679 bp, 4 predicted proteins | sample AgamicOrMae_FD_97039 | JGI IMG/M metagenome (GOLD analysis project Ga0058701, IMG submission 97039) | Agave microbial communities from Guanajuato, Mexico - Or.Ma.e | ecosystem: Host-associated > Plants > Phyllosphere > Phylloplane/Leaf | place: Guanajuato, Mexico | collected 2012-06-04
AGTAGGGATGCTATAGCAATATGTTGATCGTTGTAATCATAACCGGGTAAATAAATTTATCATAAAAGATTATCGAAGATCTGTTCATTTACAAAGATGCCCATACGTTACTGCTATGAGAATTTCGTAATTCTAAAAATAAGAGACTGACAGGTTATATGGTTTGTGCCTCACTTCGCTGTCGTTCCGCTCGGCTTAACGTCGTAGGAGATGAACCAAAAGGTTCAAAATGCAACCTGAAAAATTTGAAGTGCGTTGGCACCTGAAAGTTTGACTTCCTCACGACGAAAAAGACATTCGCCAACTGTCAAATTTTTCATCACCTTACATACATTGTCCAATTTATTTAAAGAATGTTTACGTAGAAAACGTGTCTACATACCCGTGGTTTGGAACAAATAAAAATTGGATGTATTTACAATTTTAGAAATCGAACTCTCAAAGCCTGTTTTGCAATTCTGAAAGCAAAACATTGTCAGCCTAAATGAGTTTTTGAAGGGATATTCCCTGGACCGTGAATGTGAAACGCGATGATTGGGAAAGTCCATCAAATTGAATGCAGTTACGTCCTCACGAGAGGTTTTTGCTATGCACCTGTGCTCAAAGGATGGATGTCATTATTTGTAGAAAGGATTTTAAAACTGAGGTCTATTGATCTCGGCGGATGAAAGCCGCTCTTGTCCCTGATTGGTTGGGCGCAAAACTATTTAACAACTCAATTGCATCCGACAGGCTAGTACAGTCACTGCAACAAATGGTAGTCTGAACAAAACCTTCCTACAATGTATCTAGGTCATTTAATTGAAAAGATATAAAAAAAGATAGGGTAAAAAGGCTCGAAGATGAGATGTTTCCAAAGCGGCGAGTCATGCAGTGTGATTGATTCGAGTACTGTACGTGTGTTGGTCGTCGCCGCAGCCCTCCCCCCCCGGATGGAAGCCTCTTGTAAGCAACACTTTTCGTGATCAAAGCGATATTACGCCGAAATGTCCTAGAAATGAGATCTTTTTAGGTATCTTTTCACGCGTTTTTACGCTCACATCCCGGATTGATTTTGGACTTGTACACTCGTCGTAAGTTTAATACAGTCGTACCCATACTACCAAGACCTAGTCTTTGAGGCCGCTTTGAGACCCTGACTGGTATTATTATTCGACTGAATTTTCATTTTTCTCTCTTTTGTTGCAGGTACATTTCGAACGATAACCCTCGGCTTGAAAATTGCCTCAGAACTTGTAAGTTTTCAGTGCTATGGTATTCTCTTCGTCAAAACTTATAGGTTGGTATTGTACGGGCTTGTCAACTTCTCGTAAAAGTACTATTAATAACTTTGGTTTGTTCTGGGAAGAGTTTCTCGTGAGGACCTCTCATTAAAAACCGTTTAAAGCTCTTGAGATCCGAAAAAAATCCCTTTTAATTAAGACGAATTGACTTGGCTATAATGAATATCCTCTTTCATTTATTGATCGGTTTAACCCATTTTTTCAAAATCTTTAATCTTGATTTTGACTAAATTTCAATTACGTTAAGAAAGAACCAGCAGTAAAGATTATTCGTTGTCGTTATGTAGCCACCTTTTTTAACGCCCCTTTTCTTAACATGTTCTAGAAAAAATTGTGTTTAAAAAAATGAAGCACAGTCGAGGGGAGTAAATGGTTGACTAGTGATTTTTTGTCGTTTGAATGAATGTTGGCAACACAATCTAAATCGATTGAAACGCGGGAGCGTCTCCCTATCTGAGTACATTCGTAGTACCAACACAAGTAAAAAAATAAAAATAAAATCACTTGTCAGCCATTTATGTCTTCGACTGACACCGGCAGATTGGCCTTCAAAAGAATATAAGAGCTAGTTCTTTATCTCACTTCGTAATAAGCTATCGAAGAGTATTCCAACCGAGCTTAGTATCTGTGGTAGAATGTCGTTAATCCTAATGATGTAATGACATATCAAACTCAAGCTGATCATGAGAGATAGAAAGTCTCACCCTTTACTAAGAACTCTTTTACAACGGCTCATGTATTTTCTCTCATGATCAGTTACACCAAGCATCGCACGTATAGATGTGCCCTTTCTCATTCACTGAAAGCAAACTGTACAAGGAACCTGATGAGACGTGATAATAGTTATTGGCAGTGTCAGCCAACACCAAGGAGTTCTGCTTATTGTTTCTAAACTCAAGTGTCAAAGTTATGAGCTAAGGGACTAGGCCCATATGACACCCTTTCTTAGAAGCAGCCAGCCATGCGAGCTGTCAAATGTAAACAGGAAGAGGGCCTGTGAAAAAATCCCTGGCAAGACACAACACTGTCCCCCCACCCCCGTAAGTTTAGGGCAATCCCAAAGGTATAGGGTCCCCTGTAACTCATCACTTCCTTGGCAAAAGTGACTTCTCAGCGGAGATTATTTTGCTGAGATGTGTTACCCGAGCAGCATGACATAATGTCGAAAACTGGTGACAAAGAAACTAAAAAGCAGCTGGCCGGGCCATAGTGAACGCTGAAGGCTAAGGTTGGGTTCTGGTGCGACTGCTCTCAGCGGGGGTGTTGTGTTCCTCGCCATATGACCAGTTTTCGCCTTCATCTCAACATTAATGAGAACGTCGCCTGAACCACGAGACAATCTCTGTTCCCGCTTTTACTATTTTCTTCCTCTTCTTTTTTGCCCTCTTGAGTCGTAGATGCCCGTGCAAGTTCGAGCAGCATGCAAAAGAGGGGCTCTTTTAAGCATGACCTCAGAAAAGACACTTTTTTACGGTGCTTTTTTTATCATCTTCTAAATTTGTGTTTTTGTTTTCTGGCGTAGGCTGCTAGGGATCCCATAGAAAAATCTTCCCACGTTGTTAAATAATTCATCGAAGAATCTCTTTTATCCCCAGGGCTTGTAAAATACCTTTCTTGAAATTTTTCCAATCAGGTCTTCCTCGAAAACTGTTTTTTGAAAGGAATTTTTCCTCTAAATAAATGTAAGAATAGGTGCTCCTGCTTTACCTATCTAACAATAAGAAAATGGATCATTAAATCACATAAGTAATTAATTCGAGTACTAATAGTTATTGACAGGGAGTATGCATTCGGTACCTTTGTAGCTCAGTTAGTTTTTAGACAGCGTCGCTCTCATCGGATTGACAAAAATCTTGATTACAGTATACTGATTATAAAGATCATTCGACCGATGAAAGTTTTTTTTTTCAACTTGCCCTTAGACAATTGGTTCAGCACTTAATTACGGCCTGGTGACAATCAAGTTAAAAAACCGCTTTCGTGAAGGGAGTGAAGTTTATAGTAAGTTTTCTGAAAGCGTTGAACCTTAATGATAGTAGTTTTAATTTACGAGCAGCCGACGCTAGAAATGAAGAGCACTAATTGATTGACCTACTAATGATTCTGTGAATATCGCCTAACTAAGAAATGTGTTTGTAATGATCCGAGCCGCGTTTATGGCAGGCATACAGGTTAACTGTTGTGTCCAATACTGGTTGGAACGTTAAACGCATTTTATGTCCGAAGAGCGGATTGTTTTATCGTCTAAGACATTGTAAACGCTGGAATCATTGTTGGGTAGGTGTTTTGCGATGTTTCTTGATTAACCCGATTTTGATTCTGACCTTTGAGTTTTAAAATTCCATTTCAAAAGGACTTCGGGTTGCATCACGGGATCCCCACTTAGAACTCTTAAAAATATGGGTTTATTTTCTCTAAGATATCAGCTGTCAGGTTTACTTTATGTTTTTATCCACGGTTTTCCGTAAAATGTTATAACCACCTAGCAAGGGGTAACACTTTGTTGGAAATCTGTACACCGGATATCAGGATATCAAAGGAGCCGGATATCAGATGTAGGAAACCGATACCAAGAGAGAATTGACCAAAGTTCAATGAAATATGTGACCAATTTCAGCAGAATATTAAAAAACATCTGGTGCATACATAAATATTAGTCAGATATCAGTAGTAAACAGTGGTCAAGAGTAAAAAATAAATAAAATAAATGAAAAAAGCCGAAACCAGCCATGTTTCGACCGAATCCAAACAGGCGGACACCAGGGATATCAACCGGATATCGTTTTCGTACAACGGGTATAATGAGTTGTCACTCCTTGCGTCCTAAACGTAATTCTCTACTAAGCGATTATGGTTCGAAAATCAAAGCTTTTAGGCATCTAAAATTAGTTTAAATTTGGCTTTTAAAAATCTTGATCTTAATGTTAGTGTATTATCTGACAAGGCTTGAAAGGTCGTCGGAACTAAATGTTAGGTTCAGCGTGTTGGCAGAGGGTCATATCCGTTCATTATTCAGAGAAGGAAAAAGTTGATTTTTGTTGGTAATTTTCCTCATTCGATCGTTGCTCTTCCTTGCCTCGCACCGGAAGGAACATGTGAGTGGGGCACGGGCTAGATAGAGGAGGAAAAGAAGACGCCCTCCCTAAGGACCCATTTGTGTAAACACAGTTATAAACAGCGAAATACAATTGAGTAGCTGTGTGGATCAATTTATATTTTTCGTGTTCTTTGCTAAAGTTTCGCGTGGCCAATGAGTCTCCCGAGGAAAACCGGGCCAAACTTCGGAAGCCGCCGTTTTTTCGTCGTTTAAGTTCATTCTCATAGGATTTATACCAATCCAAGACTTTAACCTGGTTTTCGGAAACGTCGCTACTCTTTAAAGTTGCAGCCCATTTTAATTTTTTATCGGTGAACTTTGGTGCTACCGGGAAATTATACCCGGTATTTGAGTTAAAGAAACCAGAATATTAGATTATATTAGCTGGGAGCTCATACTCGGTAAACGCGAATGGGATGTTTTAATGTGTGAGGAGTGTCGCCCCGCTTGTTAGGTGGTTAAACGAAGTGTGTGGCTGGAGTCGAGCGATAGCGCTGGAAGCGAAGTGTCGCCAGTTTAGCGACCTTTGTCCCACGCCCACGGCCTTTTTCTAACTAACTTTCCTGTATGAAATGATTATGAGCCACTGTCAAATTACGTCATGTCAGCTGACAACACGCGCTAATGTTCTAACCCGAGCCGAGCCGAGCCGAGTCTAGCCGAGACGGGCGGGATTCGGGGGCGCCAGCACTACTAATAAATGACACGCGACCGTGACGTGTCATATTAAATGGAGGATATTCCTGAACGCGATCATGACTTTATATGCAGGTCTCACGTCCTTATTAGAGTCACTTCCCATATCAGGAATATCGAGCACGCCTCCGAAACGGGGTCTATAGGTTGGTAGCAATGTTCCGGGGCAGGAAAACGCATTATTGATTGAGTCGCAAAGCGCTGTGTTTTGGTTTTGAGTTGATGTAGGTAATGATTAGATCGCATACAGGGTGATATAAACACACGCTTAATTGTTTCGGCGGCGGAACCGGTTTGAAATTCAAGAATACTAAACTGTCAGATTAATACCACAAGTGTCGTTTAGCAATACGACCAACGTCTCTTGCAAAAAAAAAAAAAAAGACTGTCACAGCAACAAATAATGTGACACTGACGATGGCGCTTCGTTCCTTTACAGCCTACAACCGTATCTGTTGAAATAAGTCAATTTTCGTCACCTTTACTATATTTTCATGTCACCATTACATATTTTTCAGTTAGTGTAACCAAATAAAAATTGTCGTCTAAAAATAGTAATTTTGATAAGGTTATTTTTTGCGTGCTCATTTGTTATTCCAGTGGGTTCTTTTCGCGCCAGAAAAAGAATTAAACCGACTTCCTTTGAATTTCAATAAAATATTGTTTGAATGAATTCCAGTGGTTTTAATTACAAGTTACAAGCGAGAAATCATGGTTAAATTCTTACGAAGAGCAACTTTTGGTCGATATGCGCGGACCTTGTTCAGTCATCAGGTGGTGATTTTCCATATTTTCAGAAAAGTGATCGAAAGATAGCCGATAGTTATGATAAAGGCTAAATTTAACGATGCTTAGGGAAGCGCTGTGTAGCGTGGCGCACGATGCTGGTGTCAAGATGAATGGAGCTGGAACCTGTTGATGGGATGTTCGCCTTGTTTCGCCTCAGTTCGGTTCGTACCGAAGTAGTCAACCTGCTGTACGCAACTTTTGTTTCGACGTGCTCGTCTCGTCAGCTGTGAGTGATGGCCTTGCCTTGCAGAGACCCCGGCCACTCGCTGGCGGGCGGCGGGCATTCGACCATAGCCGCACCGAGCCGAGCGGGCAGGCTCGGCAGGGCTGCCACGCCTGCGGCGAAAAGCGCGCGCTACCGGTAACGGCTTCATCACGCCGTACGCGCCGTGAGAGCAGCAGTCTGACGGACACTCTTTTTCATTCATTTAAGCGCCAACTCAATTTTAACCGTTTCTCCGGACGTCTCCATCGAATGCTGCCTGTTGCGCCGAGCTAGGTACTTACTTGGCGGCCCTCTCTCAACATTTTTCGAGATGAAAAAGTACAGCGCTCTTGCCTTCGAAACCAGAGATTTGGCATAGAATTGAGTTATATGACAAACCGGTGTTGCTGTGGGGTGCAACCAACAAAACTCAATGGAGAGGTGTAGAATTGATGAAATGCCGAGCGTTTATTGTAGAGGGGCAAAAGAAAAATGCATGCGCGCACGCATGCAGCTCTCGCACCCACAATATTAATTAGATCAAGTTGCACATGTTTGGGTCGGGCTGCGTTCCGAAACAGCAACAAGTGTGTTGAGTTGCGGCGCGGGGAAGGAGTATGGCAGCGTTCAGTCAAAGTCACAGCTTTGTCGAGCGCTCACAATAGGCCACACTTTTCAGCCAGGGATTGTGGACGTAAATGCAAACGGCTCATTGCCCGTCTTGTTTTCATGGCCAAATCGGGACGGCTTTGTGGACGCCAACATTCCATATCTCAGGCCTAAAATAAACACTTTCAATAGGAAGATCAAGCCGATTTTTGGAATATGTGGTAGACTATCTTCATTTCCACCTCTCTTTTTTTCAACTGACTTGCTTCTTGAAGGACAGGAAAGGAGGGCTGTTTCATCCGTCCCTCGAAATATTTATCGGACGACAAAATTTATTAAACGCCCAGCGATATTGTATTGGCCGTATTGGCCCGTTTTAATTACGGGTATACGCGTCAATTTACCGGGTTTATTATATCAAAATCAGGCTTATTCAACGTCTGAATCGATTTTTTTTTACCAAATCACAAAATTGACTTTCGTTAAAATGGTCCGTTTTTTCGTAAGGAGCTCAGTTTTTTGGGGGGTAGATACTCCTCCGTATTGAAGGGACCTATCTTTCATAGCTTCTGTACTGACGACGACGGCTACTATTGACAGTTACTGTACTGTACATTAAGTGTTTGTTTCGTTATTTCTCCGCGGAGACGAAGGTCGTCGTGTTTGAAATAAAAGGGTTGTAGTAATGAGGGAACAAGACCATATCGGAAAAGCAGCGTTTCAAGAAAGGAGCTATGCAATTGGAAAGGTATCGGCGGCGGAGCAAACAGGCTGAGCAGACTATCTCCCTGCAGAGAACATCCCATCATTAGTGCCAACATAACACGGTGTCGCGAGACGCGAACAACGGAGCGGGGGAGCGGGTGGCAGCGATCATGTGCCAGCCCAGCTCATGACAGCTCGCAGCTCACCTCGCACACCAGCACAACTGTGCTTAAGTCATCTTGCGCCGTACGGCGCACAACTTGTGCACCGTGCGCCGCTCGTCAATAAGAAGCGCCGTGTAAACGGACTCGCATGCATTGCTGCCGTCCGAACCGCGGGAACCTAACGAAAGATTAATGTTTGTAATTTAAAGGAAAATGACAGAGGAGAAGTGAACTCATGCGTAACACAAAGATTTTGTACGCCGTTTATCACAAGTTCTTGCAATTTTGAGGAGTAGGCCTACTTGTATGTATTGTACTTTTGAGTTTGGCTTTGGTTTTCTTTGAGGTACTTTTTTCTGATTAAACTTGCGTAACGTAACGACTTCTTGGGGGGGGGGTCATTTAGCTATTACTTGTTGGCTCCTCTACTGGCCAGTTCATTTTGATTCTCTATTTTTCTTTTTTCTATTCAAAGTATTTTTGTTAGGTCTACTTGCTATCCGTCGAGGAAATTTTACTAAACTATTGTACCATAAAACTCCCTATTTTGATAATTAAAATAACGTTCTTTTAGAGTTTTGTAATTACGTGAACAGGCTGATTGTGAGCTCAATCAAGATTTGCCTATATTTCGCGCGCTGTATGATTCATGACATATCATTTATTCGTTTTTGTTTTTCGTGTTTTAGTTTTTTGGGTTTTTTGTTGTTGTTTTTTTTTCATTTTAAAGTACATTATTTTTGAATAATCTGCATTTAACTTGCCTCAATTGCATCTTAAATTGGATTAATTGTAAGAAAACGTAAGAGGCCTTATTTCTGAGGATCGCTTTCTTCCTTCGAACCTCGCTTCGAACAGTAAACGCAGCTAAATTGGTAATAAGCCATTTGGCATCGGATACATCGTAATGTCTTAGCTGCCTTCCTACTGTAGTAGCGCACTGGGACCACCTTAGGGACTACAGTAGTGGGTCTGCCTTGAGGGACTACAGTCGTTGGACCACTTCCACGTGACTTGAGAAGGTCATGCAGGAAGTTCGTCTTAGGAATTCAAGTAAACCGCTCCTCTGTGTGTTGGGCCCGTTATTTAATTGCAATTAGTGCGTACGTTTATTGGAATTAACTCCAATTCCCGAAGTGATCCTTTTCTCTGATCCGCATTTCGTTGTTCCACACACGTCAAGACACCGCCGTGCCGCCTTGCGGTGTCCCCGAGGACTTGCAATGCTAGGCTATATTGTAACTTGCTATAATTTACTCAACGACAACCATAAGGACTCTTTCTGCTTGGTTGCTAGACCGAGATCCTTCGCTACTTTTAAAGACAGTCACCGTTAACACAGAAGAAGAAATAGAGTGCGCGTATTTTTTGCAGTGTTAGTTGCCCCGCAAATTCACTAATGCCACTCGGAAGCTAATAAAAACTTGGCTTGTGAAAAAGTCCTTATCGTTGTGTTTGAATAGAAATATTTATCCTTGATTTAACTATAGCATAAGAAATCTGAAACGAATTCACATTGTTCTGACAACCGGCTAATTAAAATATAAGAAGATTAATTTTAAATATTTTTTCGGTGGCTTCAAATGAAACTGTACTAGTTAAAAATGCTCGTCAAAGAATGTACTAATTCCTATGCTTATACATTGCAAGTAATACAGTTTAGAAACAGCATTTTTAAAAAGTACAGTTTTATTTGAGGCCATCGTTTTGTTCCACAACCAGAAAACAGAGCATCGAATGCAATACACTAAGTATACACACGCATAGCTGTGCATAGCGCAGCAAAGAGCAGCAAGTGAGATATTATGTTTAGTTGTACTTTCTTTCTTTTTTATTTTTGTATTATTATTATGGGGTTTGCTATTCACCCGACGTGCATTAATAGACTTGAACGCACGTAACCAATCTAATGCATTTTAAATGGGAGGTGACTTGAACGCACGGAACTCAACCGAATACACTTTTTATGGGGCAATCGTGTAAATAGACACTCCCTTTTATGATTTTATTTGTTCAGCTTTTTTCTCGCAAAGCAGATTTTTTTCTTCTTTTTGGAAAGTCATTGCTCGTACGTCAGACCTACTGCGTTAAATATAAAAAGTACCCCACGCGTAGGACATCCAGTATACATGAAGTGAAGGTAAGATATGTGCGTGTTTCTCAAAGTCACGACACATCTTTATTAGTGTTTTTTTTCGTCTTTTTTTTCGTCGAGATCTCAACACACGGAGACCGTAGCTCACAAATAGCCTCGACCTGAATCGTTAAGAATGCCAACCTGTAAATATACAATCACGTGTGTTCATAGTTCACGAGATTGACAAAATCCTGCTGGTCACAGCAGTCTTAGTCAGGAGAGCGAGTGCTAAAAGGCTGAGGCCGGCGCGGCGGCGGCGGGGGCGGTGACGTCTCGCGGCGCGTAACTTAGTCGGTGGACGAGGTACACGTTTATGTCATTTAGGTCCACAAGCGCTCGGATTAATACTCCAGTGAGCTAATGCCCTAGTTGTCGCGCGAGCAGGGGCCTCTCAACTCGTGTCCTTCTCTATTAAGCTCTAACACGTCCTGGAGTCTCCAAGCGACCCTTTTGGGCACCTCCCTCAGGATACCCCCTGCCCACCTATGACTCCCTAAGCCCCCTCCCCTTCGAGTAGTTACGTCGAACCCTGAAGGGTAGACATGGTAATTAGTCACATTTTTTAGCCAAGAATCGGTTTACAATCGAGATTTTTTTCTTCTTTTTTTGTGAGCTCTTTAACTCAAACGACATAAAAAATAAAGCAGGAATAAAAAAATGAAATGGAAATTTTTACGTTTATGATAAATGTTTATTTGTTATAGACAGGAAAAATTATAGCAAATCTTTAATTAAAAAAATTAAAATAAAAAAAAGGTTTTTCTCTTAAGGTGTTTTCTGTTATTATCATTTTTAAGCATAGGTATGTTGGTCTCTTGAAACTGACTCATTGTCAGTTTTCGATCCGCTGTTCACTGGATAGTTGTTTTTCGTCATTTTTAATTTGATTATCTCGTAAATGGCTTTGAATAGTATGTACCTCGAAAAACGAAGTTTTTTTTTCGGGGGTATCAAGAAGATTTTCCTTTATTAAAACTTAATTTAAAACCTCGTGATTTCGATTTTTTTTCCTGCTTCCCCCCTCCATGCTGCTTTCATTTTTAAGTACGCATTTATTTTTTAAAAATTCCTTATTGGGGATTTCTTCCTTTCTTTTTTTTTTGTTTCTTTTTTGTTTGACGCATTTTTAGTGGCTCGCTGGGAAAGAGACTATGAAAGAACTTCATTATTCCGATTTTAGGCAATGTGTTTAAACGCTCCTTTAAAACAGTCTCCAGCTTTACAGCAACACACTCAGAGGTCATGATTCCCTCCAACGCATAAACTCTTCGGCGTTTCGTCGACTTTCATCGTCTTTTAAATATCCTTTGCCCTCCCAATTTTTTCTAAGCATGTAAAATAGTGGAAAGCGATCTTCTCCTCGTTTTTCTTTCCTTGTCATAAAGCGACCTAAACACTCGGGCCCCGAAACATTTTATTGTGTGTGCAGTCCTTGCAATGCTGGGAAATGAATCACAGCCGTTTTTTGACGTTTATGTGAAGGCAATATCTTGTCAGAAATTGTACATTGGGAGGACTGATGGGGGGTTTCGTGAACGCTGGGTGCAGGCGGCTGTCTCGGAATCAAGGGAACCTGCCGTAAAACATAAATAAGTTATCTTTATTACTCCTTTGGTACCTGTCGTTTTTATGGAGTGAAAACGAATCATTAGAAGTCATGTTTTATTTACATAAAAATACAAAAACTAAAATATGCGTAGTTTCGTGACAAAGGAACTGTCGAATGTTGAAGCTAGTATCTGATTTTACAGATAAAGTATTGGTTCTCAAAATAGTATAAATGTTTGTATGGCCTTAAAATTTCCATAAAAGGTTGCCTTTAGGGCTGGAAATATACTTTCAATTTGAAAATCTGGACTTTTTTCTTTCTATCAAGCTAGCCTTGTTTATTTGAGGAATTTAGATCACTATGTTGATTATTGAAACATCTATAAATATTTTTTTTTTCGCTTTGAGAAGTGATTGACTTTAACTTCCTGCAAATGCAATCAATTCCAAACTAGATTGTGGGAGTTCGCGATTTTCAGAATGGTTGCCACAACCATTCACTTTTTGTCCGCAGATCAAGCGGAAGATGAATTAATGCCCGCTTGTTTACAGGATTCAAGTGAGCGGATCTTAAGCAGGACATGCAACTCTCCAGGCTTTGTTTGTTCATGCTAACCGCTTAAAATTCAGTCAAAATGCGATAGGCTCTATCGGGTCTTAGTTGTGCGCCTTTCAATATTTTACGGTGTAAACCTCGAGTCGTTCTATTCTCCGAGAAAATGAGATATTTCCAGCGCTGACTCGGCGAATTATGTGACGGACCAGAGGACCGGTCGAGAGGACCTTCGCGGCATATAGTGGTGCGGCATGCCGCGCGGCATACCGTGTGGCATACCGTGCGGCATATTGGCGCCGAAACGGCCGGGTCGAGATCCCTCGGGCCCGGCCATAGAGCGACCTCAAAGCCCCCAAAAGCGGCGCCTTCTTTCCTCCGTTCGAAATTGCTTTATTCCTGTCAGGTGTTGAACACCCCCTCCCCCCGTCGCCCTGATTACCCCACTCCCTCTAGCGCGACCAGTAATTGCATTCAGTAGTGGACGTACAGTACGCTAAGTTCCCGCTATCGAGTTGAATGAGGGCCAGCGCGACGCAAAGCAAATAAGTTGTTCGTTTCGAATCAACATTAAGGTTTATTTTTCTGTTTACGAACAAAGAGTTACTTTCCAGAAGGGCTACATTTGCATAGGGAAGGGTTCCCAGTAAACGGGGACAAATGCTCGCAAGCCTGCTGTGGTCAAATGAAACAGCGATATGGAATGGTCCCTGTACTTCATAAATAATGGAAGCTTTTCCTTCCTCGTTGCTTGACCCTGGATCCCTGGGTAAGACTCCCTAACTAAGCTCCCGAACTCCAACCAGACTCCTTAAGAAGGCAGACTCTCTAACGTGGCTCTCGAACAAGACTCCTTATCTAGGTTTTATAATCAGAGTCTCTAACCGATCGAAAGGTCTAGCTTTTCCGAACAAGTTCCTTCGAATCTCTTTGCAGGCGCTATAAAATGAGCCCCAAACAATTCACGATTGTATCTGCCCAGACTACACTACTGTCATGTGTTAGAGACACATGAACTGGTCATCCTATGATCGTGGCTGAGACATTTAGAAGATGGCTCCCCGGTTCTGATCGTTGTTACGGCTGGGCTACCGTATTTCCCAAGTGGGAAACATTTTGACCTTTTTTCAAGCCTTTTTTACACCGGCCATAACCTTGAAATGTGGAAAAAGTGAATAGGTCGAATAGAGGTCTTATATCGAAAGTTTGACAATCGTGGAAAAAGGGGCTGTTGAAGGGTGGAGGAGTTAGGGAGGGGAGGGGGGGTGACTCGGAATTTACAGCCCGATTCATGTCATTGACCAAAAAGGAACTCCGACTCAACTCGGCGAGGGGGGCGTTTTATGATCCGTTCTTTTGTCGCCGCGACCGCCGCCGTTCCACGTTCGACCACCAAAGCTGGTTAGGGCTTTACCGCGGTTAAATGGTTTCACGTTGTAAGTGCAAATGTCGGTACAGCTTACATCATGTCAACGATGCCGCCAAGTGGGGTATCTGTGGACATTTGTTGTCCACATGTTCAATCCTCGAGTTACAAATATCTGCGGTGACATGACTGTACGTCTACAAGGAGAGAAATGGTCTCCTTATGTTCACTTCTTATTGTTAGTTCGATGTAAGCTTACAATTTTAAAATTTGATTATCGCCTTAAATGGGTTAACTTGGAATGAGTGAGGTGAATGGTAATTCTGACTGAGAGTGTTTTTGGGCGTAAAAATATCCCAATAAAAAGAAGTGTATATCTCACTCTTTTCAAGTCACCCGATTCTAGGGCGACTCGTTTCAAGAAATCCAAGTCTGATACACTTTTTTTTACCGCTGGATTGTTTTATTTTGTCTGATTTACTTTTGTCGCGATATCTGGTAAAATGTTTTTTTCAATATATTTTTCCATGTAATGCGGGCTCTGAGAGCCAAACGCGAAAAAATTGATTGTCCATGTTGGGTGTAATCGCAACGAAGAGAGCTGAAAGAACGCTTGGAGAGCGCTTTCCGTATTCCGACCAAAAAGTGGAAACAACTTCCAGCCGAATCAGCTTCCTTTCTGTTTTCGTAAACAAATTCAGTCAGATAGAAATGATCCAACAATCGAATCAGTAATCAATGATAAGCTAGGACTGGGACTTCCTCTCCTCTCTGTTCCCAGTATCTCACCGCACACGAAATCCACCAAGCCTTTTGCATTATGAAGGACTGCTTTATGGCGGATTACAAATAACGCTTTGATATTTTCATAAAAGATTTTATATTTTCTTAGTCATTAACCTCCTCTTGAAATTCTTCTTCAGCTATGCCTGCTGTATTATAACTAGCGCTGCAGTTGCTCCTCCGGAACCAGCCCAAAGTTATTTCTTTCTGCATTTTGGTCTTTTACTTCTGTTTCAACGCCTATATGAAATAAAAAATCATTCACATTAACAGCATTTTTTAAAGTGATAACTTTTTTAATATGGAGTGAAAAAAATGCCAATCTTGCAACACGTATTTTTTAATTGTCTTCCTTCGCAGGTTATAATGTTGGAAATACTGTTGTGAAATTGATTCTTAAAACAGCTTTGTTTACTCTCTTTAGGTAGTTTTTAGTCTCTCTTCTAATAGCATTTTACTTTTAGCCTTGTAGCTTTTAACAGCTTTAGTTAGCAACAGCGTCTAAGCCCCAGTATCTCCTTGTTGGTCAATGCAATTTTCGTGTTAGATTTCATTACTGGTTTTCGAGAGTGTTTTATTTTTTTTTTAAATACGTCCTGCGGTTTAGCCGGGGCGGGGCGTGAGGGGGCCCAACCGTTGGCGCTCCACCATTGAGTATGCCTTTTCTAGATTCTTACGTGCTGTAGGCCACGCCGAGCTCCCCCAAATCATGCTTCCTAATTTTGAGCTCAACAGGCCGGCAGTACAGGCATCCCTCAAGTTTTGGAAGCCCAAACAATTCGCCACAAACGGTTTGCCATAGCATTCCAAATTAACTCGAAATGAGAGGAAAAGCTCGAAGCGGCGGGCGCCGCTCAGCGCCAACGTCAAGCGCCACATGCCCACAATTCAGCCTCTTCATGGGGGAAACACCTTTTCTCTAAAATGCTATCCCTGTTTTCCGTTTTTTTTTTTATTATTTCGATATTGCTCGGATATCAATCCGAGTTCAAAATTACGATCTACGCTCTTTATGTTCGTACCCTTTTTCCTCAACTTGTGCCAGTCTGGTAGCCTACTCATTGCAAGTGCCGGAATAACTAGGTGCTTCCGACTTGATTTTAACATTTTAGCAAACTTGAAAATATTGATTTTTTGAGATGATAATGTAATGAAATGTAGCTTTTGCGAAATTATCTCGGGCGCACACAATTATCTTCCGGGAAAGAACGTCTAGAAACGGTGTTGTAAACAAAGAAAAAAGTTAAAGTTTTCCTCAATTGTCCGGAGACGGTTGTCCAAACATGACGCGCAGGGAGTTTGAGCCAAGATTTTAATGCTGCAACACGAAAGAGTTTAATGCACAAGTTTTTCGTGACATTGCCCTCATTGTTTACGAGAATGTTTTCCGCCTGAAATATAGGCTACCGCTTGACTTGTGCCTTTAATAATTAATGCAAAGCTTCTTGGAACACTTAAGCATGGCGAGTATGACTTGAAAGCCGCGTACGCCAGTGGAACAATGCAAATAGACAACTTGTTTGACAAACACTGTAAAAACTGTTGACAGCATGGACTGCAGTTTTACGGATCTTACAAGTCTTGCAAGCGCAGTAGAAGGGGAAAATCTTAGGACGGCAATACTACTTGCGGAACGCGTGAATTAACGTCATCGTCTGAGTCGGCAACCGGCAATACGTGCGTGTCATGCGTGCTGCCTACGGACAATATCTGCCTTTACCTATTCTAATGAGATGTCAAGTTGAGAGCTCGTAGATGAGTCACTGTCACTGTCTCTCAGTAGATGTCACCGTTGTCATAGATGCATAACGTGCGATTTTCAAACACAGGCCACTGCGAAACGCGTACTGAGGATTAGGAATTTACAGAAGCGACAAAATTCTTGACAAGATTCCTAGTATTAGAACGACCGGGTTTCATCCCGTAAATGACAAGATTCCTAAACAGTCACACGATTTCTGAGATAAGTGCTCACACACAATCTTGTTAGATTTCTGGGAGGAATATCAAACGCTAATTGGCAAGACAAGATGGTTCCCTAGCCAAAAAGCACCTGCCAGAATTCTAAGGCTGAGGCAAAGTACGACAACTGATTCCAAGTCCATTCGCAGGTATTATAAATATTTAAGGGCCTTGTAAAAATTGAGGAGCAGTTTGAAATGATACGAAAGTTTAGAAGACAGTCTGAATAGAAGAAGCTCATCGGCATGCCAGTGGCACGGCATGCGGCTCGGCACGCATGCCGCCGAGTTGGTGGATCTTGTTATCCCGCGGGGAGGGATAACTTGAGAATGCCCCTTTAGGAAGGTTCTCTCATCATCGCCACCGATTTCCGAAGCGTTCCGTTGCTGCGCTGCGGCAGCGGCGCTGGCCGTAATTAGCTTGCATTGCTCTCGCGAGGGTTCATTACTTCTCGTCATTTTTACAAAGTAGCACTAATTGAACGGTTCTTGATTGATACATTGCCTGAAAATACTCGATTTTTCAGAGGATTTCCTTTATCATTTTAGCGGAATCGGCGTAACTTTAGTGCTCTTTTTTAAACATTTTAGGAAGAACTCTTTCTTCTAGTTTTCAAAAAATATTATTTGGAGAAAAAGTGAGAGCAGTCATTGCCCGAAAATGCTCGCATTTTTAGAGGATTTCCTTTGTCATTTTAGCGGAATGGGCGTAACTTTAGTGCTCTTTTTTATACATTTTAGGAAGAACTCTTTCTTGTTTTTTAAAAATATTATTTGAAGAAA
>Ga0058701_10001505_pt1 | contig 16679 bp, 6 predicted proteins | sample AgamicOrMae_FD_97039 | JGI IMG/M metagenome (GOLD analysis project Ga0058701, IMG submission 97039) | Agave microbial communities from Guanajuato, Mexico - Or.Ma.e | ecosystem: Host-associated > Plants > Phyllosphere > Phylloplane/Leaf | place: Guanajuato, Mexico | collected 2012-06-04
CAAGAACTTAATTACGACACATCAACAGACGAAATGAACTTTAATTTATTGTTTTCGCAACTTTAATCAATCAAATCGACGAAGCTTCAGTGATAAACAACTATGTACAAGAAAAAGGATTTTTGTTATAGGTGGTGACATCAAAATTGGAAGTTTTGATTTGTTTGTTAAAATATTCGTGTAAATCTCACTTCGGTTGGTTTAGGTACATTTACACTTGAATGCGTTTCAGTTATACGTATAAATGGGTTTACGTTACTGTACGTTAGGCTAGCTTATGTCGGTCAGAAAAGAGAGGCACTAACCTCTTTCTTTCTCAGAGTAAGGTTGTGAAAATTTTGGGGGCTGCAGCTATATTTGACAAAGTGGTCACGCAGTAGTCACCCCCAAAACTTGGGATATGTCGATGTAGAGAGTGTATGTCTAGTCTGTGACAACAGTTCATAACCGGCATTGCATCAGTTAGGCTTGGACAATCACCTTCATTATGGCCACTACAACGGCTTACAATAAGCCACTAGATTAGTTATTGTACCTAGCATATCTTGAGACTTGCACAGCAATGTTTGTTTATTGTGTTTAACGATCCGCCTACATCTGTGGACCAAATCCTCTTTACTGCCCAGCCACCCCTGGCGTGCACGTGACCCTGTGCTATGTCTCCAACACATTCCAGCTCGGCTTGCTTGTCCAACAAGCATGATTATTTTGCAGAGCAGGCTCAGCTCAATCTCCATTCAATGATTCGCTCAGTTATCGCTTGCACCAGGTCCAATGCCTCCTTAACACGACTGATATAATGTATAATGAAACAACGAAGCCATCGCAAGTACTTCAACTTGTTCTTACCGATTCTGTAATCTTACGATCTCTCCAAAGAAAAAAAAATCAATGAAAGGGCGTTTTTAAAAATTGATCAAATCTAATGCATTAGGACAGCAGTTGATCGCTTTTTAATAGTACAGTCTTGTTTATACGTTATTCATTTGTACCGTACATATTATTCGGTTATCTGTGTTTTTTAATCCCCCGGCGAAAACACTACACAGTTTTTGTCATATACACTTAAACGCTTTATTCACTTAGACGTATTTTTCCCCCGTTCAATTTGGGAAACGTATAAACGAGACTTTACTGTATTGAGTACATTTGATCGATTTTTCAAACGTTATATTTTTTACTTGATCGATTTTTAATTGGAAGGATCGCGTAAATTCACCTTACATTTCCTGACGTAGCCATCCGTTTAGCTTGTGAGTTGACCAAGATCAATTACGCGCTACGTTAAAATTTTCTGTTACAATAAACTTCAATTCAAGCTAGCCTCTTCAGCTGGGCCAAGCCGACGAATCAAGCTGTTGAATCAGGCGAGGTACAGTTGGAGATCGTGCACATATAACACCAAATAGGTTAGAACCTGACCCCGTTTCTCGTAGTAATAGTTTTCTCTATAAATTATGTACAGGGCGTAACGCAACGTAGATGCGTTCTCCCCTTATAACCGTTCAATAATATGTATACGACCCCTTGAGACAGGTCGAGTCTAGATTAGGTCAAAAGAGATTAGATCGAGTGAGGTTAAGCTCTGATTGAAACTGAAGAAGACCTCGAATCTCAAACAATGAATGGATTCTAATTGAATTGGTGTTAAAAGGAGATATGCGGATATTGGTCTGCGAAGCATTTAAACTTCATTTTTTGCAAACGGCGGGCTGATCACAGAGACTGGATGCTGGCGCGGTGTGTGGAACAGCGAGGCGGCCAGTCTGTGCCTGTTTGATGCAGTCACTTGATTGCCAAAGAGGGCAATTAAATGCTCTATCAGAAATACGCCGCAGCTCGTTAAGTCCTGATTGAGTTCCTGTAGATTGTTAGGCACTGCGCAGAGTTTAAAATTTCACCGTGGATATCGCCACGATTTTGTTATTTATATCCTGTGAATGGCATCGTGTTTATATCCTGTGAACAGCATGGAATTTGATACTGTGTTAATTGGATGATGGAAGAAATCATGTTTCAAGGAAAACCTTTTCTTGCTTCAAGTAGTTAACTTATTTAAGTACAAGGAAAGTTTTGGTAAAAAGGGAATAACAGGACTCCTTTGTCCAAAGTTTTGTAAACTAAGAATTTATCATATCTTAGAGTGGCTGATGAAAATTTTAGGGTCCTATTTACTTTTGAAATATATAAAGAAATGAAAATAAATTCATAGTTTTATTTCTTATATTTTTTTAAGTGCAACATTTCCGTAAAATTGAAAACAAAAAGATTTCCATGTGAAATACAGTGTCTAAGGTTATAGCTGAATTAACTAACGTTCAAAATTTATTTTAAAGAAGTAGAATAATTTTAAATTTACATTATCTGACACCTAGGATACCATGTGGTTGACGTCAGGGTAGAGTGGTTACCCTCCCTGCGCTTGAAGGCAAAACCTAAATAATAAATGGAATTACCTCATTAGAGGTAAAAACTGCAACATTTTATGTTAACAGTGAGCGGTCTAAACGAAAAGAAAAATAAGAAAAAGAAAGTGTCAAAGAATTCTGGTGGAGTCTTGACGCCAATCTTTTCATTCCATTTCCCATAGCATTCTCATACATCAACGCCTCGACATCCCATTGGGTGAAATTAAAACCAAGCTTAAGCAAGGATCTCCACGTCTCCGGGTATAGCACGGCTGACAGCTTGGAATCAAGCAATCAATAAGGGAAGCATTTCCACCAAAGAAGGAAAAAAAGAGGAAAAAAAGAAAAAAATACGAACCCTCACATCACCACTTTATGCTTGCATCTCACCACCAAGGATCCCTTCCGCGATATTCCCTATAGGACGATAACATTACACCCTATGGGTTATTGACTTGGCAGCACCCCTTTCCAATCATTGCAGTCCGCATTCCTTTTTCACCGCCCTGTCGGAAACACCAAGTTGTTATCACCCACAGCAATGATTTTTCACCGCCTCCCAGATTTATCTCCGTCTTATTACAAACGTCTTCGATGCCACAAAAGAATGCAAAGCTCAAGTTATTTACGCTCTCTCCAGTTACTCGTATCATCCTTCAAGTCAAAACACCCCAATTCTAATAGAAACACATAGTGAGTTGGAATCGTCAAACATTTTTTTTCTTCCAGCTTGATGATATTTAGGAAGTTAATAATACAGGAGGGTCCAAGTTAACATTTCTGCAAAGTTCCATTATGATCCTCGTTGCAAAACAGAAATGATTTACCATTTTTAAAGAAAGATTTATACAGCGCATATGCAAAAACACACTATGGTATTTTTTTCTGTGTACTTATTTACTCGTTGACAGACGCGGGAGGAAATGGGTTTGCTATGTCAACAATGGTTCGGACAATAAATACAATGGAAAAATATCAGGTAGCGAGTATTTTTTTTGAATGGAGAGGCATATTTGTTGTTATTACAAATCTTTTTTTAGACTTCTTTCATAAGGTAAGTTTTAAAATGATGGGTTGTACAGTACGAAGCGCTGTTAGTGTACTATCGTAGACAAAAAAAACGTCCCCCCCTGCAACCACCCGGATATCGGTGCGTTGCAGTTGCCTACCTTAGCTTAGCATCAGCCAATCATCTGCCTGATTCCGAACTAAGCTAGGCAACCGCAACGCATGGATATCCACGACGTTGCCTAGGGGGAGGGGTAGTTTTTCTGTTTATGATTGTACTACCCTTTACTGATAGATAGTGTCTCTTTTGCATCTCATGAATCTTTCTGAAAAATTAATACTCATCCATTTAACACATGACCTATTCATTCGTTTCTAGATGAGTATGCGGGTAATCTAAAATCATCAGATGAAGATCAATGAAATAATCAGCAGAATTCTACCAGTTCTGACATACCGCTATTTTTCACTTTTACTTGCCAACTTCTACAATTTTGCCGAGACTCACACCACCAATGTTCAAAACAGTCCTGAATATGCCATGGGCTCACCTAAATACTTCCGAGATGTTATGTTCTATTTTGAAAGAGGCCACCATCTACTTATTATGAATTAGTGAACGCAGCAAAACGAGATTGTTTATTGAAATGTTGGTGATCATTGATAGTTTCCCTCCCTTGTCTAATACATACATCATTTAAGCTTGTATTGTTTGCCCCTGATGAGGAGCCCAAGGAATCACAAAGGGAAGCACTCAAGAATCAGGCCTCTCGTTTACCCTGTCATAACCATGTTTGCCCCTGGTCTGGCCTGCCCATACATTGCCCATGATAACCGTGACCCACGCGGCGAACATCCCCGCTCCGAACGAACAAAGTAACTATGATGCCGATTTTGTTATGGCAACAACTACAAGGTAACTTTTCACGTTAAATTTATTTCTGGAACAGAGTTTTTATTTTTATTTATAGCGGCTTAGTGACAAGACCCAGAAGACTGCATGGGACTTTCATCGTAGGCAACATGTTACACACCTTACGCCTACCGCTAAGGTTTACAAGTAACCTTTGGGTTAGGTTATGTCTCGAGCAAAAGATTCAAAATCGCGCCTTTTCGTTTGTCGATTTTTTTTAAAAAAAGCTAAAAATACAACAAAAATAGCTAATGATATATTCCCTTTTATGAAATACGGTGGAGCACGCAATCATTTTAACATTTAGAGTTAGGTTAGGTAAACAATACATACTTTTAACCCGTCGTTAGATCCAGATATGTACAACGGATTTCACACGTTATGTAGAGGAATTGGACGCATGTCAAAACAAACGAGGAAAACACCTGTCAAACTTTCGAACCGATTTCAACAACAAACAGTCAAATGGGACATCTCTCCAAGACATGAACACTGAAACTACATTTCAACGTCAAGACTTACCGAAGAAAACTGATGGTCAAATCGTAAACGATAGACGTCAAATGCAGTTGTAATTATGGTACACACTCGTTAAAAAAACACTCGATAGGCATGCATTTTCGACCTGCGCGTGAACATAGTCTGTGGCAACTGGCTTCCGGACAGCCGAAGCAGCCAGCCCAATGAGCTGACACGCAAAACTCAGCAGGGCAGAGATCGTTTCCAAAACAAAAGCCAGCGGAGTTCCTGCCTGAAATAGCGCGCGAAAATTCAAACGGCAAAAGAGTTTGCAAAAGTAATAAAATCTCGTCCTTTGCAAAAGAATATCTGGAAATGATTCGAGAACAGCGTATCCTATTACTGAATGAGCCTAGACGTGTAAGATATGGCCTATCCTGAAGTGGATTTCACTTGACGTATTTTAAGTATATCTTTCTTAGATCGAACTGAATCATTGTTATATTATTGAAATCAACCTTGTTTTCTACAATCTTATTTTACTATACGTGAGCTGATGGAAAAGTAAGCTTGATTGGACCTACGGTATTCTTAGCTTACTCGAGCTGAGAAACTCACTAAGTTCAACTTACAATAAGCTCCAATTCTAACAACCTTACCTAAACCAACCACGCTCAATCTTGAGTAACTTACACGAAAACGCTCTCACCATCTCCCCTTCACACGTTACCGCACATCGGATAGACTGACAATGAATAGGCTATGGATGAACTCTCGTGATAAAACATTAAGCGCAAGAATGGGGTGTTAGTTCATGATTAAGATACCTTGTGTCCGTTAATCTTGCCGGCTGTATAAGATGGTATTATTTATCCACTACCACCCAGCGATGCCGTTCGGAAACAAAAAAAAATGGGTCAGAGGATCTTTTCAGTTCAGTATTGTCACTATTTAATTAAAAAATATCACCCCTCTGGGAACCCGAAATTTATTTATTTGAGCATTTTTCAAAGCTTAAGAATGAGTATTTTGGTGGATAAAAATCCTTCAAGTTCTCTTAAGCTAAATTTCACTCCAAATACTTTGGGCTGTAATTGGTTGAGGTAATGTTTCTCAGGCACTGGTTTTTTTATAATGCAATAAAAGGTTTTATCATTGTAGCGCACACAGCGCAGGAATATGAAACCTTTAAAACTTGAATTGAGCGAATTGAACTCAAGAAGAGAGAGAGAGAGGGAGAGGGGTTAAGCGTCGAAGTGAAAAGGGATTCAGGTCCGGAACATCTGCGCACACCGGGCTCGACTGCATACGCTGCGTCTGTTGGAAATTGTTCGCCTTGGTACCCAGTTCCCGTTTCTTACGACGGTTGTCAACGCTGCTTTTCTCGAATGCCAAATGACGCGCGTGATCGCGGAAAAACCCGCGGATTAAGTACCACGTGTGGAATATTGGAAAACTTGGCAACAGCTAAACAAGCGGCACGTTTCGCCGAACTCTAAAATGGCTGCGAAATATTGTTTGAGTTTTTGGGTCACATACAGAGGATTCACTTGTTAGTCTCAAGATGTTTCTTCCAAGAGGAAGGTGAGTAGCAAGGATACAGTTCAGTACCTACACTGACATCGACAGGTGACATGTTCCTTGAGCAAGCAATGGATTATGGTACATATGTCCAACAACTTGCGGTTTAATTAGACAAAAGTGATGCTGAACGTGACCAAGACTAGGTGGGTCCTCTACCCCAAAAATAGAGCGGTATAATTCTTAGATTTATCTGTTCTGGCTAATGCTGAGTACTAAGTCTCATCAATAAAGCAAATAGCACTAACTTCTATAGTAAAATTAGAGTAACGTACCTCGGGTTGGGGTCTTAGCGAAGTCAGATACTTTGTTATTCGTTATCATTTTTAAGCAAACGTAAAATAATGCAACAGCCACGAAAAGGCCTAAAGGTAATTCTCGGAATCTTCTGAGAAGACATTCAAGTGAAAATAAAGCAGAGGTGAAGACTTCAATTAGACTTTTTGAAAAACATCTTATCTAAAGATTTTCGGAGAAACTTCCATTTTGCAGTCTGCAGTTGTTTGACATCTTAAAAATAACCTCTGTTGGGAATAGATATTATGTGAATGGTCTGGGTGGGATCTTTTGATGGCACAGAGGCAGTCTCGAGAAATACATTTTGGAGCACCAAAGGGATAAGGCACAAGAATGAGTGGATTTTAGAGGGAATAACGAGTTAGCTCGAGCGCCTATCTTCGTGATATGTGTCTGCCAGCTCAGCCCGGGCGGCGCCACGACTGCTGAAATTATTCTTTGCGGAAGCCCCAGGTACGTTGCCATCTGAACGTATACTCTCAATTCAAAGGTTGGCTTTACAACCTCTTTCCTCACTAAGCCTCATGCCGCTTACTTTCTCTGAGGTAGTTACCGCCACAGAGAGTAAAAAGGTAGAGGTGCGGAAGCTCACAGGAGCATCGTCGTCTTTATGGTTATCTGTGCTTTGAGATTGGTTGTCGTTAATTCCTATAATTGAATTAAAATTGGACCAGGATTATACCCACGAGGGAAGAATTGCAAAACCACAAGGCCAAACGGTGAGGTTGCCGTGAAAATATCAACAACATTCACATTTAAAAATATTATTGCTAAAAATTATTGCTAGGTAGAATATATTCTGAATTTCGTATCCTTGGAATTCATTTTTATAAACTTTATTGACTCATAATAAAAATCATGAACATTCTCCAGGCTAAATGTTAGTGTATCACTTGTAGATTCAAGCTTAAATACCGACGAGGTAATGGCTGATTTGTTGTGATGTCTTTGAACCGATCTGCTCCAAAGGATTACATTTGTCAAACCACTGAGGGCTTGTGCGCCTAAAAAGCACTTTTTTAAGGGGTTAAACTGACAGAAAAGAAATGGCAGATATCGACAAGAGGTTATCAGGCGATGAGGGGTCTGCCTTAATCCGGCTGGCGGTGGTCTGATATGGGGACCAATCCTAAGCCGGAAGACGAATAACGAGGGGTGAGCAATGGGGTCTCATATTTTTGGAAAAAAAATCGCGAGAAAGGTCAGTGGACGCAGGGTGCCAAGTTTGAAAACCTCCTTGCGATGGAGGGGATTAGGGGAAAGGCTAAGAAGGGAAAATTGGATGCTGAGATTTGGAAGACAGACCCATCCGACCCTGGTGACTAGACTTTGCAACTGCAGAAACCGCGAAAATACGATTTGATTCGGCCTTCCTACCTATATTAAGCTGCGTTATCCTTAGATTCTGTTTTAATCAGGTTCTGAGGGCATGCCTTGGAGACTTTCCTCCTGCGGTTTACCTCCGAGGTGTGAAAAGACTCAAGAAATTTCGGCTTTAGATGTCATGTTTTTCTTATGAGGCTTGTATGTATTTGGAAACACACTTGTTTACTCTACAGATTACGTCTATGTTATTTTAGGTTAAGAATTTTTAAACGTAAATGCAATTAACGAGAGACAGCTTTTGGAATTTATGGAACCCCCATAAATACCACGTACTCAGGCAATAAAGTAACGGTTTACTCTTAGTGAAAACAGTATTGGTAGTCATTATTACAGAAATAAAAAGTTGTTAGATAAGTGTAACCAGAAATAAGTATGATAAAGGTAAAGCTTTTCTTTAAGGTCTTGAAAAAATATCACTTATGTAAGCTAAAACAGTAAGATAGACCTCCGAACAGCTAAATTACAAACACGCTCAGCGCTTTTAGCCGATGAAATTTATCTAAAGGCAAATATTATGACATATTAGTCCAACCTTCTATGCTAATAAAAGGGTCTACTAAGAAATAGCACATAAAAGTAAACCTAAATATCGCGGACTACTCAAAACCAGTATAAAAGACTACCTTGAAACAGACTAAGATCCAAAAAAATCTAAAGCAGATAAAAACGACTTTACAAAAACCTTATGGGACAACTCAAAACCACCCGAGGATCCCTCAAATGTAGGGTTGCTGTGAATAGGTATTTTCGGACCAATGGCAGAATGTTATCGTCGGTGTGGTTTCAAATAGCAAACGCCGGCTTGTCTATGTAGAGAGGTATGTTGCGGAGGGGCCGCTTGCGTGGTACATGGATCCAGCCGGTGTAATATGATCCGTTGTTGACGTGCCTGAGTACACCTCTGATACTAACAACATTTCCAGGCAGGACCATCACAGCTGGACGGTACATTGATTGTTTCTTCACGTAACTCACCATTCCGGACCCCATTTAACTCTAAATTGACAAAATATTTATCTGTCAGTCCAACAAGTTTACACTGATTCGGTTGAGTTTTGTTATAGTTATGAATGAGCCACATATGGGCAGCGATAGACAAAATTTATCAACATCCTTTCAGATGAATGAATTTTAGGTGCGAAGGGAATAATCTTATTTTTTTTAAATAGATGTCCAGTTTATTTAAGACTAGGCATGTATTGACACATTATCGTAGAGTTTAGAGATAGTTCGCAGTTTGCAATGATGCTTAAGGCTTTACTGTGGGCCTTTTCACCAAGAAGTTCAGTAAAATAAAGTAATGATATTTCACTGAAATACGTAAAAAAAAGTCTATGAAGAGAAGAGTATCACATTATTTTTGTTGAGATAGCTTTGTCAAGAACAAACATTCAAACTATGCAAAAGCACCTCTCTCCGGAAGCCATCTACAAATTTACTCTTTGGAATGAACTAACAGTAAGGCTAAAGAGTCTTATAATGTTTTGATATATTTTTTTAACGAAATGGGCAAATTTTAGTGGAAGGTAAACCGAGGGCATATCACAAATCACCTTCTGATGACAAAATTCTCGTCGTATTCCAGACTAAAACATTCAACACACACTAGTTTATCAGTTATTTAAACCATATTATCCCCATCCACACCTCTTTCAACCTTTTTTTCTTGACCCTCTGCGCATATATTTGTTCAAGAACGATTTCTTTGGCTACTTTTCAACAAGAGATTGAACCAACAACATGGCATTTAAAAGTGAAATTAGTCCTGAAAATTATTGATTGAAAATGTTTACATCAATAACATTCACTTTTTCTTCACTCATTAAACCATTTTTAATGCTTCTTTACGTTCTCCAGGTTGAAATCAGCTAATGAAAGACTCCTCAGAAGTCAAGGCCGTCCAAACCTTGCGTTCGAGATAGAAGACTCAAGGCTGAAAAGGGGGAATCGTCAACAGCAGGCAGAGCAGGGCGTTTCTTTTTGGAGGCCTTTTCTGGATCTCTAGCAGAGCGTACCATCACCGAAGGCCCCTTTTTAGACCCCCCCCCCTCCGAAAACGTCTCGGGCCGGACGGACCGGGCACGGATAATGTAGCTAACTGGGCGTCTTACTCAGGGGACATTGTATTCCGGACTCCGCTTCCCCTGAGCAAAAACTGACCATCCCGCTCTCGCCACCCTCGAAATGATAATCACCGGCCGCCGGGCGGGCGGGCACCCCTTTAAGGCGATGCAAGGAGTCAACTGGTCCGCATCCTACAGGGAATGCCACTGATAAGGGATGCTGTACCTTTGGGAGATAATGGTACGTTGTCATCGAATTGAATTTACGCTTATTGTGATAATGCGGAAAAAAATTGCCGTTGGAGGCTAGTGTTACTGCTCTGTTTACAGATTTACGGCTTGGTGTGGCTAAACAAAAATAAAAAAATATTTAAAAAATGAGCTCAAAGAGGCAACATTGAAAATGCTTTTTAGGCGCGACGAAGGAGCCGCCTATTGCTTCCGCTTTTCCCGTTATTTTTTTTCGGGCGACATACAGCCCCTTATGGCAGCTCCCAACATCTCTATAGTATTTTGACTTCAATACACCCAAAGATGCGTCTGAAAATTCTAAGACCAATGCCGTAAAGTTTAGGGTACATCCAACGTGTGGTTTTTCCGTTAATCGCGGCTTTCTCTGAAAATTTTTACTTATTTTTTTAAATCAACGTTGATATTACTGTGGTTTTCTACCATATGAAATGGTAAAGCGAGGCCTTATTGTCAATAATACATAAGCGCGAGGAAGCAGAAGGAAGAATGAAAAATAAAATAAAAAGCAGCCAGTTTGCAGAAGGCAACGAAACTTTAGCGATTATGTTCACCTCCACGTTATCGAACCTCTGCCTTAAAATAATAAAAATAATAAAAAATGTATCATGAATACTTTGAATAGTAACTACATTTAAAAAGAAAAAGACACACAAACATATTTACACAGCAATCACTCGGACTTATCAAGCGAAAAAGGAGTAATAGCGAGGTTTCGTTATGGTCAAGAGACAGACCCTGAAAGTAAGAAACTTTTGTTTCGACGCTCCTTCTAGGTTCTGGTAATGATGTCCATGATTTTGAGTGTTATTCAAAACTATATGCAGTGCACGTTCTGCTGTTACATAATACTACCCTGCTGGTAATTTTAAGGGGGCCTCTTGTACGCCACTCGTCAAAACACCCCACAAAATTTAATCAATGAACACCCCCAGTCGGCTACGACTGCGTTGATCAACCTGACATCAGGAACAATGCAGATGCCTCGGAATGATAGACAAGACAAGCGAGACTTAAATAATGAGAATGTAAGTCGTGTCGAACGAATGGGCTGTCAGAGCGAATCGGTGGCGCGGTGAATGCAGTCGCTGAACTTCCCTTCCTCCTTCATGTGGCTTCAGTCCTTCTTCAGTCCTAAATCCCCCTGGAGATCATGAGACGTATAACACAAATACAAGCTTACAAAAAAGGTGGGTTTCTAATTCAATGTAGCGGACAATGCGCTCATTACGTAGCAAGTAGCTCTTCTGAGACTTAGTGGTAAAGTACGCATTACGCATTCTGATTTTTTAAATTATTTTTTCTAAGATAAATGATTTCTTGGATGGCTTCGATATTCGATACATGATTCAAGTTCGTCAACGTGTTCCTGTCATCGCAACCATTGTACAGTATACAGTAAAGTTTTCAAGAAATACCTCCTGTCACTGAACCGATGCAAAAGATAACCCCGTCGAAGAACATGAAAAAAATAATGATAATGATACTTTCTAGCCCACTTTGCCGTAAATTCGAGCAATCTAACCTAATTTAAGAAAACATTCTACAGTATGTACCTTTAATGGGAGCACCCCAGAGGATTCACAGTTAATAAGTTCCAACGCCGCTACGACTACAAGTCGTAAGTTCCCATTGTCATAAATTCCAAATAGATTTTTTTTTTTAAATCTGACCCACTCCGACCAAACCTTGCTACTAAATGTGTCAAAACTTGGAAATTGTGAAAATTGAAACAATGAAAATTGGAACAAATGAAAATTGGACGTAGCGTCGTTGGAACAAATGAAAATTGGATCTTCCGAGCCCCTCCCCCAATTTACTCCAGCCTAACTCGGCACAACCTTATTCTATAAATTCATAAACTAAGTACAACAAAACAGGTACTGTACCATTATCTTGTCTTGGATGCGAATGTAAAACGTGTAAAACTTTTAAATTTGAGTCTAGTCTCGTAAAATTATACAGCTGGGTGAAAGTTTTTCATTAGTACAGGTAATGCTAGATAAACGAACAAAATGTATGTTATAAAGTGTATACCCTACGTCCGCCTTCATTTTATGCCAAACAACAGTATTTTTTATGTCTTAAAACGAAACAATGATTTATGTAGCTAGACATAGTTTGGCGCACTCGTCTCGGCCCCCTTTGTACTAAACATACCACGGCAAGAGTAACCTCATAGACGAATAATCGGCCGGTGACACGGGCCAAACGACACAAAAGGCCTTTCTGCCATAACAATGTGTTCCACCCGGCAGGGATTATAAACCAAAAGCGCGACGCGTACAGACTTTGTCCGAGGACCCGAGAAGCGTTGCAGCGCGGCGTGTCGGGAACAGGGTTTCAGCATTATGGTTGTGTTATGCCGGCGAAGCTAGATTGAGAAAAATGGGGACCACCAGCAGGGGGAACTTTGTGCTTCAGCTCTCCGTTGGGGGTGGGCTTGGGGTGGCCGCGAGGTGGTCATACACAAGGAAGTACAACAGTGAATCTTTGACTTGTCTGTGACATGAACATCGCTCTTCAATTCGTGGCTACAATAGTCCCCGGTCACAGGGAGAAAAAAATTGCTGCCTCAACAATAATAAAGCCCCAGAAAACCAGAACTGTTGTGGTGACAATTTCAATTGTTACGGCGACAACTGAAATGTATGTTAATGTATATAGTGGTTGTAACAGTTGAAATGGTCACCTAGACAATTCTTGTTTGCTGAGGCTATATTAGTGACCTTTTCATCGAAAAAAAAAACAACAGAGGGCATACAGCACATGGCCCTAAAAAGTATTGGCTAGAGTAAATCCATAAAAGGGATAGTCTATGAGTAAGCCATAACTTGAACAAGAAAGCGACTAGAAAAGACCCACGGTAAGGAAAGGAAATAGCTTCAACAAACTGTGAAGATTTGAAGCAATAAAAATATCTGATTTAAACTAAAATTATATGAAAATCTCTTGGTCTCAAAATTGTGTTATCTACAAAATTGTTTCGCGTGTTTTGAATCCGAGTAAAATGTTCGAGCTTTAATTTATCTGCTAATTATTAGTCATCAACTATTTCGTATCTTATAAAGAAAAAAAGGGGGAAAAAGAAGAAAAAAACACTATTTTATATATCATGAATCACAACTGGCAGCATGGTAAGTGGATCATCAGATAAGATTTTTCCATAAAAATGGTAGTTTGGTTCAATCGCAAATACACCATACATCCCTCCAACCCCTTGCATACTTCAAAACAGCGAATGCAGAAACATTCAGGCCAAGTACTATGCACTTGAAAAGTGCAAGATACGTATTCTGTGGTGTTTCAAGGAATGGTACTAATGAATATTGAGAAGGCTTCTCCGCCACGGTGGTTTATTTAATATAATGGATGCAATCTGTACTCTTCTACTATTCTTTAATCCATTACGGTTTTAAAGATGCATGGAATTTGTAAAAGATAAGCTTTTGAATCAGGTCAACGCCTGACTCAATGTTTATTTCAGTCGTATCGAGTGTTCAATAAAATTCATGGACCCACAATAATAGTTTTCCTGTGGCGACAGTAAAACACGTCGTTTAGTGAAAAGGAAATACTTCAACTGCTTGTTTTGAAGTTGAAGTTCACTGACGTCATATCTTTAAACCAAAACGGAAAAACCATTTGTGTCCTTGCTAAAAATGTTCCCAGATGCCGTTACTTTCTCCAGTTCAAAGGTTGTTCAATTTTTACTCGCTCTTCTACCATCCCCATGAATTCACTATTATTTTGGAGGTGACTAGATCAAGAAGTTTAGATCCCAACTTTGATGACGTCCGTTCATCCGAAAGGCATCATAGCTGGAACTGTTAATATAACGCGGTCTTTTAAGTTGGAAAGGAGCCTGTTGATATATGAAAGAGGCCTAGATCAATACTCTTCATATTAAGCATAAAAAGGGACCGTATGCTTGTGTTTTCAGAAAAGGAGTCTGCCTCGTTTTCTTTCTGGAAAAACCTCACCAAACCCTGCTAAGACCGACGCTAATGAGTTTATGATAATATTTACAACAATAACTATTCATTTCTAGAAAAGACAAAATAAGAACAATAAACCACCTAAGGCGTAAAACTCCTGTAATTAGATCCATCTCACTATAGTAAAGAAGTCTGTTTCTACGCCTACACATACTTCCCAAGGGACGGCTGCTTTCTCTTTGATCACGAAAGCAAAGAAAAAGCGAAGGCCAATTATGTACTTCCTCGGATATCCAATGCAAAATCAAGCTACATATGCTTCAAAACCTTTCTTTGTATTCAAGAGGAATCAACAAATACCTCATGGGCTTCCGGGAACCCAAAGCCTTATTGTATACATGAAGCGCACACCTTCGGCTGTCATCGGATATGTTCGGTTATCAAACAAAGAACACATTGCGCGCCATCGCGGTTCAAAACTGAATTCGGATAGGACGTGGAACTTCTGACTAGCTGCATTCCTTAACAAGAGTGGAACTGATTGGAAACCAGAATTGGAAATGTTCAAAGGCTAGCGTTTGAAATCACTTCCAAATACGAGCAGAAGAACTCGGAGTTCCGATGCAAGAGTACCTGCCTCACTTTCCGGGGCACTCTATCGATACCTCGGCTTTGACACTGCGCTCGATTTGTTTCGAAATCTGAAAAACTATAGAAGAGAGAGCACTCTTTGGATTGAAGGGTCTTGGCTGGGGATCGGCATGGAGAGTTGAAATGGAATAGCACATATTTAGATTTAATTTTTAGGATGGGTAGAAGTGATTTTCTCGCCAAGCCCTTGCATTTGATATGGCTAGTAAGATGTTTCGTGCTAAGTGCTAGTAAGATGTTTATATATATATATATATACAAAAACTGCAACACTAAATTCTAGAATTCATCATAAAGAACAAACTTTTGATCGACTCATTTTCACTGGTTCTAAACTTGACGTTTCTTCCAACAGACCATTTTCATTTTTTCTTAAAATGTTGATTCCAAAAAAAGTTATTCACATTTTTAATGCCTTTGTAACCAAAAGTATGACCTTGTTTTCTATCGAGAGGAAGAAAAATTTCTTTAAAATGAAAAGTTTTAAAAAATTCTAGTCCAAAAATATTATCTGTAAAAAAAAATGGCATCACTGAAGGAACTTTTCATACCCCCGTAATTCAATATATTATAGCTGTGCACTACCACTTACCGCACCGCACATTGCTGATAATCAACTCCCTAACAATAAGGAAAAGATGATCTCAATCAATTATTTCTAAGTAACAAGCTTTCCAAAGTCAACTATTCTTTATAAAAGGTAAGCCTCCTTAAGAGTTTAATACTGTTTACCAGCTCGAGTCGGTGTCTGGTAGTAGCTATTCCTTAGGGACACAAGAAAAGCCTGCAGGAAAACAGGGACTCGGTGAGGCTGAGTGGGCGGATTCTCCACGTCCCACGATCGCACCTCTGTCGCGCCGCCCCGCCGACCTCTCCCCGACCCGGCTTCGACCCGTCGTGCGACGCAACGCACAATAACGGGAGTAATGATATAATGAAGCATCTTGCAACCCCCGGGCGATGGGACAAGAAATGGTAGGAGGGAAGAAACGAATGTCTGTCCAATTTAAGTCATTTCCACATATCTGGCGGGAGTATAGCGCACAGCAATCACAGATATACAGCCGGACCCGCCGCGACCCGCTTCAATGAAAAGATGAAATGAGAATGGGGCGTTGTGTGGGATGGACCAACACCAGCGCTCCGATGCCAGACATTTATTACGCGCCTTCCAGTATGGAAGCATCTACTAAAATGTAATCAACACTTTGAATTGTTTTCCCCTCTGTTTTACGCGGTGCGGTTGGTGACCTCGGCGTGAACATTCCGGAAATGAACAATCTCTTTAGTAATTTACCTATATAGTTTTTTGGAACACTCATCATTTTTTGCCATAAGGTAAGACTCGGGTGTAAATTACAAGGTTCGAGTCTTAACGATCGTCCATAACGTACTACGTAGAAAGGAAGATAAAAAACTATTGGGGGGAAAAGCACTCTTAGAAAAAAAGTGTCTGACTACAAGACATCTTTGCTTGTAGTCAAAATGTTAACACCTTTTTGTGTCTAACTTTTAGTGTCTTATTTAGCCAACACCTTTCGACACGAAGTACGACACCTTTCAATGCCGCATTCGGCCATTTCTCGCCAAATTAATAGAAATATCACCTCCAAACAAGTATATTTATCAATACAATAGTCTCTTAATGCATGTACCATAAGAAAAACGAGAAAAAAACAAAACGTCAAAACAAGACGGATGGTGGTGAGAACCGTACCCTGGACCA
>Ga0058701_10001506_pt1 | contig 16675 bp, 11 predicted proteins | sample AgamicOrMae_FD_97039 | JGI IMG/M metagenome (GOLD analysis project Ga0058701, IMG submission 97039) | Agave microbial communities from Guanajuato, Mexico - Or.Ma.e | ecosystem: Host-associated > Plants > Phyllosphere > Phylloplane/Leaf | place: Guanajuato, Mexico | collected 2012-06-04
ATTTTTGGAGCGAGGTGTTGGGAACTCAGTGCTCTGTTTTCGCACAGTGTTTGGTTTATGTCCGAATTGAAACAGAGAACACGAGTTGAGCATGTTACAACTTGTTTTAGAGAGCATAAACGCGGGACAGAATTCGACGACCTGGAAAAAGTAGTTCTCTAGCTTGCGAGCAATTATGGAGGTTTTCCAGTGTTACGGAGTACGTCTATGCCATGCCGAAGATTGAATGCCTTGTTTGTATTAATCAGAGCATGAACCGTGGGCAGGTGCGGGCAAGGGGTTGAAATGCTGCCCGGCCGACCGACGACCGCTTGTTCTTGTCCGCTGCATGATTGTCATAAAGGCCGCTACTTTCTACACCACTCGGAATATTTAATAACTACTCGGGATTTTGCGCGATAGAGCACTTCTGCTGATTGAGTCCTTTGTTCCTCCAGGAAACTGAATACCATTAAGTATAGTACACTTAAACCAAGGGCAATTTTTTATGAGGTGACTCTGTAAGCAAATATCTGATTCGGATTTCTTTTAGGTTTGTTTTTCATAAAGACGATAACCCATAGCAATGGCTCAAACACTAAAATGATCTGATCTAACCTCGCTCATACCCAATGGAGATTGCAAGGAAGTAAATGAGTTCTTAGAAGAAACGGATGACAAGCGCCTCCTAAATAGGTTGAGCACTTGAAGGCGATGCGACATTTTTCACAATCTGAGCAAAACGAAATTGTTTCATCGTTGGTTGATTAAGGTACGCATTCCGGCGAGTATACATCTGTTTTCCCTTAGCTAACCCACTCATAATAAAATGAGTCGTCAGCACTTATCTCACGAGCTATCCCAGTGACCTATATCAGTTATCAGGAAAGTTGTCTCTCACCTCAAAAGGTAGGCGCCGCTTAGCACCGGAAGCTACAACTAAGAATAGCGTCTCGTTTAACTATTTTCAAACATCGTCATAAAGCCTAAATATTTTCGTTCATGCCACGCAGGAATTGCGAGGTCTACTGCCTGTAGTCTCAAACTTCAGCTCCATTACATCATGTGCTTCCCCCACTTGTTCGGCTTGCTTTTCACACCACCGTCTAGTTCCCCCACTTCTCCTGCTAGCTTATCCCACCACCGTCTAGTTCTTCTACTTCTCCTGCTAGCTTTTCTCACCATCGTCCACTTCTTCTACTTCTCCTGCTAGCTTTTCCACCTCTGTCTATTTCCCCCACTTCTCCTGCCAGCTTTTCCCACCACAATCTACATCCCCCACTTCTGATAGCTTTTCCCACCACTGTCTACTTCCCCCATTTCTGCCAGCTTTCTCCGTCGACATCCCCTACTCCTCCTGCTAGCTCCTCCCCTTTCACTCGATACGTCCACCACCTTTTCTTCTAGCTGGACCTCGAGTTCTTCAAACGCTTTCCCCCGCTACTCCCATCTTGGACCCCCACCACCCGTACCACTTCCCCCACTTCTACTACCTACTTACCCCGCCACCACATGTCTTAATATTCATCTCACGCCCACCTATTCTCAATCTTTAATGTGGAGCCTCCGAAAAGACTAGGTCAGTTCAGAATCCCCTGAGTTTTTCAACAAATCCGGATCCGAGCTCATTGAAACATTCAAAGTTGGTCCTTTTATCACATTTCTTTTTTTATGCGTGATGTAACTAGTAGTCATCATCAGGAAATTCCACAAACTTACATTGTAGGTTTCGACAAATTTATTCACATGGGAATGGTTTCTAGGTTAATCGATGAATGAAAAGCTCGTCAAACGATACTTTGAACTACTCGTAACTCAATATTTGAACCTAATTTCCGTCGTCCAATCACATTCCGTGACAACGCTTGCTGTTTCCACAGTAAAGTGAGTTTTTAAGAAACCACATCCGATCATATTTTTTTGTCATGTCTTCTTCTAATGGATACGTTTTATGAAGTATATTTTTATGTGGCTTTTAAGCAGTAGAATCCTTATCAAATACTTGATTACTCATAGTAACAAATCTACCTGCCCAGTGATCTCTGTTTACTCCACGTAAAGATCTCTCGATAAAACTGATCTTTGCTCGTCAGAAGCCCTTCATCGAAGTCCAAAGTCCGTCTTCTAAACTTATAATTCATTCACCTCGCGTGTCACGTGCTCCGTTCATATGGGTTGCTCCCTGCAGTTATTCCATAGCGATGGCAATGCAGCCATAAGTGACCGGCCAAAATGCCCAAAATATATTGAGAACAGTTTTTGTCCGTTCAGCTGATTTCAAATCTTAAGATTACGTGTGAATAGCTACTTTTGAAGTTCTGAAAAAATTATATCGGGTTAGTAGACACTCCCATTTTTGAAAACTCTAAAATTATTAACTTTTAAATGCCGATTTGGCATTAATTTAAGGAATATTTTTGAGGGTATTTTAGGATTGTACAGCTTGCAAGCGGCTTGATTCGGAGATATTCGTCTATTTCCAAGCCTAAGAAAATAAAATAGGTTCAAGCTCAAGAAAATATAAGAGGGATTAACTATCTTTTGTAACATTTGAAAATTCGCCAAAATTTTGTTGAAAAGGCTTATTATATAGCAAGCCAGTAAAACAAACAAAACAAAAAAACAAAAAAATTGTATTTTGAGGAATTTGAAGGATATTTATTTTACATAACTCTGTGTATTACCGACACAGCGGGATCCGTACATTCCCTCGGCTTCGCTGCAAAAAAAACAAAAAAAAACTCACAATTATCTGTTGGACGATTGGCAACACTGACAGCACATATCTGTCTACCTGTCTACTGGAAGCTCCCTGGAGGACCTGTCATCGACAGAAAAAGTCCGATCGTACAAACTTTGAACAGACAGGGCGAGCGGCCTGGCCGCAGGCCCGTCCCGCGCTCCCAGGCCCGGCTCGGCCCGGCTCGGCCCGGCCCGAGCTGTCCCAATACAAAATGTTGCGCTGTGTTATATATCGAACCGGCGCCTCGAAAACGCGCTTTCTGCGATTCTATTCGATTCGATGTGGCTTGTCAATCATTGAAAAGAATACAAATTCTCCTGCCCCTCTCTTGTTCGTGTAAAAATATTGTTTGAACAAAAGCAATGAGATGTCCAACTTTGGCCCTTGTCTAAAAGTGGGACGTCCGATCTCTCCGCGTCACAAATTTTTCGTGATTATTTTCTTCTCTCTTTCGAAGTGGGATGGATTGTACTTGTTCTTTTTGTCCTCGGGAGTGATATTTTTTTTTCTACAAGGCATCTGACGATCCTTTACTTCTTAAAAACCTAGAAAAAGCCAAAAAATGAGAGTTGTCCTTGGAAAACTTAAAAAACTCCTGTAAAATATTTTTAAAAAAACTTGGAAAACCCGTGAAATTCCATTAAATATGCTGAGATTCCCATTAAAAAATCGATCATTTTTTTTAGTGCATATGCAAAACCGGAAAAATTATTGCACACTACAATATAGTCGGTTCAAAAACCGCTTATAATTTGATTTTTTTTAATTAAGGATTTACAATTAAAAAGGGAAGTATAACATATGAAAACCCTTGAAAAACCTTGAATTAATAAATCGTCGGACACCGTTTAAGTGCTTCACTAAAATCACACTTAATTTGAAAATTTGCCGTTTCCATCTCTTGTGTTCCATCTCTCGTCGCTTCTAGCGGAGCGAGGCATGAGGCTCAACTTGATCGTCACTTAAGCCTTTCGCTGCTTACTAAAATTAGGTTACGTGCTCTTTGCTTCGCTTCCCTGACCCTCCGCTCAGCCGTCACCTGCAGCCTGATACCGTTTTTTTTTTGTTTTTTTCTCTCTGGAAGTAAGCTCCGTAGGAAACATCAATCCCAACCTCGTGCTCAAACGAAACCTAACCTAACCAGCGCTTCTTTCTGTTCCTTTGCTCCATCGAAATGATGTGGATGTGTGATTCGGAGAGAAAGGCAAGTGAAGTGCATCTGAAGTTAAAATCGTTGGGCGGCGGCAGCGGCGGTAGTGGCAGCCGCAACGCGGCGGCAGGTGTTCTTTTACAGGCGTATTTCCGGAAACAGAGCTGCCAACATGCGTTTTCATTAGTTCTCTGTCTGTCAAATTGGATATACCATCTGTGTACCTTCCATTAAGAAAGAAATTAACAATTTAAAGGTTGGTATTATTGCGTTTCAGATTACAAAGCTGATTAAAATGACAGGGCTGACCTTCCAAAAGATCATCTTTTCCAAAACTTTAAATGTATTCATTTTTTTTGCGTATGAGATGACAGTTGGCAGTTATGTAGAGATTATTTGGGAGGGAAGGAATCCTCTAAAGAAGTCGGGGCGGACATAAATACTGTTGTTAAACCATTGGTTTACCGTAATCTATCCTTACCGAAGTTAAACTAGCCGAACTGAAACATGATGTTACCTAACCTAACATTATCTAGTCTAACAAAAAATATCTTCACCTAGCTCTACATAGGCCCACATAAGCTAACCTTATCTTCCAAAATACGATTCTAAATTCACAACCAAAACTCGCATACTCATAGAGGGGGTTTCTGAAATGGATGCATTGACATCATAAACACTTCATAATTCAGATAATTTGTACGAAGTAAAACCCAAGCTTATATTTGAAGTCGGTTTTGTAATATCAAATCATCTTTTTATTTCATGTGCACGCATGAGCACATGTTTTGAAAGCGCTTTCGCCGAAAATATTCTGATCTGATTTTATGGGAGTTTGTATTGACCCGACTGCCCCATTTAAAATGTAATAGGTTGAGTTCCGTGCGTTCAAGTCACCTCCCACTAAAAATGCATTGAGTTGGTTGTGTGTCTCCCTGTATTAATCATGTCGGGTCAATAGCAACACCTTTTAAAAAAAATATGTGAAGTGTTCAATGCGAACTTTTTTTAAAAAAAAAACCTTTTCCTTTCTAGGAAAGTGTTGGACTATTTAATGTGAATTATTCTTAACCGAAACATTTTTTTGTCCTTTGCGGTATCTTTTTGTCCTTTGCGGAAGCGAAATCTAGAGCTTCGCAAATTGGCCGAAATTCCGAAAAGTTAACGTGCGGCGCTGCTGCTCAGCGTACAACTCAACTGTCGAGGCAATTTTTTTCTCTCGAAATCGCCGGCCGAAAGAAATAATTTGGGATAATCTTCGAGAAAGTCGAAAATAATACACGTACCGCCAATATCGCCGTAAGATCCACGCCAGTACGCTAAACTTTTATGTGTTAGGCTTAGGCGTTATGTAAAAATAAAGGTTTTTTGATGATATGGTTCGGTGAAACTCCAAACTGGGCAGATTTAAGAGAAAGGCTATCTGCACGCCTACCTTCTTCACTGCAACTTAGGAAGGACTTTTCCACCTATTCCGCCTTTCATCGTGGTATGAGTGGAGCAACAGCGGAGCGAAGCAAGAGCCATCTGACCTAATTTAACAGTCGCCAGCGCTTATGCCATTTTATACTTACGCGGCTGGAACAACCGTGAGAGTCAGCATCGCAGATTTATAGTGGCTCTTCTGTTTTAAGTTAGTTTGCGTGCTTAGTGCTTCGCTTTTTGAAGAGTAACAAAAAGATGGAAAATTCCGGAAAATTCGGCCTTTGAAATTTTCATTAGGCCTACTGAAGGCCTACTCGTCGACCCTTGCGTAAGGTGGTGTGAACTGACTTTGGGGTTACGGAGCGTTAAGAATGATTAAGAAATAATTTTGCTCTAAAATTGCTGTCCGACCGCCAGATCCAGAAGTGAATGCCCTCTTATCGTAATGTTATTCAAGCCAGTGAAAACAACAAGTTAGCATTTATGTCGTGAAGTGATACTTCGGCCCTGGCTTGTTCTAGCTGGGTATGATTGTTTGGTCTCCGGTTTGATTTTGTTAACGAGGGATTTTTCGCGCCCTCCGCCGCCGCCGCACCACCTTCGGCGTCGTGATGCGTCGCCCCGCAACCCGCCCCCGCAGGACTCCGAATGCATTTTTGTGCTTATCGGACGCACTTCGCCGCCATCTCAGCACTTGTCCAAGATTTGTCTGCAGCTGATAATAAAAAATGTCCCAACTCGTGGGGAACAGCAAAATGTCCAACTCGAATAAATGCGTCACAAGCTACCGATCAAAAATTGAGCCAACCTTAACCTTAAGCGCATATTTAACACTGCCGATTCATTATTTCTGTCTTTCTACAATTTTCCGTTTGTTGGGCCAGTGTTGCCAGATTTCTCAATTTTGATAATATTAACCGCTATTAACATGAGAACCACTGCAGATAACCTAGCTTATTTGGTATGTTCTGGATCGATCTCGAGCTCAGCAATTCAAAAATGGGATTGATCAATAAGTTATCTCTACTGTTTAAAAAATTCAACACGTTAAAAGAAAATTGAGTTGCAAAATCAGGCAACACAGGTTGGGACCCAGAAAAGCAAGTTAACCATTATCCGACATTGGAACAAAACTGGCAAGAATCTGGTTGCGCAGCTATTAATATTTTTAATACACATAGGCTAAAAAAAATGGGTCACGACCAAAAAAAGATTCCGGCTAAAATGTCACTTATAAGTCACTTTTTGGAGGAGATGAAACTTGACTAGCAACTCTGATATGCCTTGAAGCTAATGCAAAATTTCAGTCTTAGTACCCTTGACCTCTTTATTTAATTAATTACGCTGCGTGAGGATTATTAGCAAACCGGACTCTTAGCCAACTCACGTCAAGTTTGCTAAATTGTTCGTCAAAGAGAATCGGAATCAGCGATTCGAACGGCAGTTGCACGGAAATTCGCTACCGTCTCGCTTACCATGAATACCCCCCTTCTAGCCGGCAATCCGTTAGGAAGCGTCCCCTCCCATTTTCGACTCCCCCTTCCCCCCCCCCCCCGCCTAAGCGCTTCACGTCTCGTCGCCGAAGGTAGATAGGTCATGAGGCTGACACTTAGTATACAAGCTCGTGAGTTATCGTACGGGCAGTGTCCAGGCGGACACCGGTTCCAGACTAGCCTAGATCCCATCTGTCAAAGGCGCCTTCGATGACTCAAGAAGGCCGTGTGTCGGGAGGATCAACGGGGAGGGGGTCTCTGAATTTGAACGAGCATCCGCTTGCATACTAATTTAGAACACGCATATCATGTGTAATGGTTCGTTAAGATGGCTATCATTGCAAAGCTCTCACCGAACCCTTTCGTTTGGTAAATCTTTTGGAAGTCGTATTGTGAAAACTAAATAAACCTGGAATGGGGGAATAACCTAAGGCAGTTGATATCAGTGCATACAGAAGAGCCGGGAGGACAAATTCGTCAATAACTTCGTCGATGAAAAAAAAAGGCTATTTTGATCAGCCATCTCGCGAGGAAACTGAGCTAGCCCACTGTATTAATTATTTGCAAAAGTATATGTTGAACTGGACGGACATTCTGTCGTGATATACCTGATAACTTTTGTGGAAAGATGAGCAGTGCGTTGAAAATATTTGTATTCGCAAGCAACTCAACTTGAAACAAAACAAAAACGCCGGGCTAATCTCGTCCCCAAATAGCATTAACTGCTTTCTCTGCCCAAATTCTGCGTGCTTTGGAGAAATAACAGCTGATTCAACTTATCTTTCGCTAATTTTAAGAGGGGAACAACTGCCAACTATGCAAGTTAACTTGAAACGCCTTATGCTAGGTTGTGTTAAAAAGACGTTTGAATCGCAGACGCGCCAAACATTTCAGCAGAATAAAGAAGTACTGCAAAGAAATTAGCAAACGGGTCAAAACTGCTTTGTGAGAATTAGACTTATTAATGGAACAGTTTACACACAGACATTTCGGTCGATATGTCCGGAGGATTCACTAAGCAATGCATTTTCTTTCTTTTTGTTATAGGGCAATGACTGAAACATAGGCTCGCGAAAAAAAGGTGCAACCGGTACCTTAACTGTGCAACCGCCTTCACCAACTATTGGAATTAACACCGGGAAATTAAAAGCTTTTTTACTGTCGGTTTTTTCCTCCGCCAATTTCGAAACATTTTTAATCGACTTTTTTGTTTTTTTATCGGAGGACAGCTCTCGGTGCAAGTGACGCGGCGTCTTTGGCTAAAACAATGGCTGCCGAATAAATAAAGCGACGCGGCCTCGGATGCCTCGAGGCCCGGATGCCTGCTGCACTGATCCGGCTACAACCTCCAGGCCAAAGAGACGCATCTTCTCTCCTAATCCACCCTGGTTCATTAGTTCATATCACATTCGCTTTTTAGGTTAAATTAAGGTTAGGGGGGTTAGGTCATGCCTCGCTTCGCTTTCGCTACTTGACTGCAGTGCTGCTAAGAAGTGAGCGGCATCGGGCTTAACGATCGGTAAGCTTAAACTTAGGCTAACTGAGGTTAGAGTAGGTTGAACTTAGAATAGGTTTTGCGTTAACATTACTAAGGTTTGGTAAACTTACGTTAGTTGGTTACATAAAAGAAGGTGAACTTAGGTTTCCTTAACTGTTTTTAAGAAGTCTGTGGTTAGGTTAACTTTGGTTAGGTTAATTTTGGTGAGGTTAGGTTAGGTTAGATTAACTTAGATTAGTTTTTAGGTGAGGTTCTTAAACCAGATTCTTAGGTGAGGTTAAGTTAGGTTAATGAAGGCTAGATTAACGTAGGTGCTTTGTTCCTCGCTCTGCTCGGCCTTCCAACGAGGGCAGAACTCAGGGGTAATATATGGAATTTCGATTGCAGTCGGTGCAACTGTATGGTGCAGTCGGTGCAACCGTGCTACGCGGTCAATTTGCGGCGATTCGAGTCGAATAAATGGTTCGCGAATGAGAACCGCTGCTCTGCGCCGCGCCATACGGTATTGATTTAACGGCATTTGCGACGCAGCTGTCGCCGGCTGAAACGTTCACGAGTACCGAATCACTCAAATGAAAAAAGTGCGGTTCTAGAAACTGGCAGCCGGGCATATAGTGTCTGTTGTCCCCGCGCTTACTCCAGCGTAGCCGTTAGGACGAGCGCTTACGAACGGTCACTCGAGCAAGCCTCGGATCGGAAACCCCTGACGATCCCCGCCGCCGCCGCCGCAGAGCCGCTGCAGCGGCGTGAGTAGCGACGCGGGTAACGCATGGCGGTGCACTCCACCGCCGGCTATGAAACATTTCAAATTTTGACTTTCTAATGTAGGGTTTGACATTCGGCAACGCCGCCTGCCGGCTGGCTGTCTGGCTCCTGGTCCGTCCTGCCCGCCCCTGCTGCCCGCTCCGGGCTACTCCGGGCCCGGCCCGGCCGCTGTATTGCAACCCCTCCCTCCCCTACTGTGCGCCCCGTCCCCTCCCCTCCGCGCGGCCGCCCTTCCCCCTCCCCTCCGCTCCCCACCACCGGCCGTCTGTCGTACTCCCGACGCGCCGGCCGCGGCGGAGCGCGCTCCGCTCGGCTCAGCCCAGTCGTAAGTGCAACGACCGGTTCGAGACGAGAGGGGGATGCACACGTCTCGCTGCGCATGCGCCAGACCCTCTAGACAAGAATTCGTCGAGTCCGAGAACGGAACGGGCCGCGTCTGAGAGCTGCCTGCCTGCCGTGTTTTGTTTTGAATTTTCATTTTTATGGGATTGAGCCGCGGCGTGAGATTGAGTGTCGGTCGGAGCTCCCGTGTCGAGTGCCGTTGCCGTCGCCGTTCGTGTCACCGCGCCGCTGTGCGCTATGTGCATTCAGTGTGTGTGTCGTGCTAGTGCTCTTTACTTGTGACCGTCGTCCGGCATGTCAACGACAAGGATTCATATTGACCTTGATTGATTTGGACTAGATAGTTAGTTCGAAACGTGCTGGCGAAGTGGTGTCAGTGTTTCGCTCGAGACGAGCCTAGTGGTGTGTCCTTAACGTGTTTACCTTCAGGTGCCGCACACCTGCCCATGTCCCTCGTGCCGTCTCTCTCCCTCGTACGGTTATGTGCCTAGTATCGTTACAGAGTCTACACGTGTTTTCGCGCTGACTTTGGTCGTGTTAGTCTATTTTTGTAGAACTTGGTAAAGTCTCAAGATGAGTGCTGATTACACGAAAAATGTTTCGAGCAGTTCGTCGCACAACATGCACCACGTGAGCAGCACCAGCAACAAGAACGGCCGCCCACCCATCTCCCCCGTCATGCCCAATATCTCTCTGCAGAGTATGACCAATTGGAACAATCTGATGAACATGAACCTGGGCATGGCGAACATGAATTACCCCATGATGAGGCCGAGTGTGATGGTGAAGCAGAGGAAGACGAACTTCACCCAGAGGGAGGTGGACGCCCTGATCGCGAGCGTTCGCGCCCACCAGGACACGGTGCTGTTCGGGGTGGCAGGTGGGCCAGGATGGGCCAAGGCCTGGACGCAGGTGGCCGCCGCGGTGTCGGCCGTGGAGGGCATCGCGCGCAGCGAAGGCGACGTGCGCAAAAAGTGGACCTATCTTAAATGGGAGGCGAAGAACACCAGTAAACCTGATCGGGACTCCACGTCAAGAGCGGTCTTGCAAATCTTGACCAGCAGACATAATGAGTTAGCTGCAGCAAACCAGCAAGCTCAAGCGCATTCTTCTAGGAGTCTCTTGGAGGAATTATTAGGTTAGTTAACGTGACTTTTAGTTTTATTTGTCCTGGATATTTTTCAGGTTGCGTTGTCCACCTTTAACAGTAACAGGAACCTCCAAGCCTGATGCCGCATAGTTAGTGTTTGCAGAGGAGCAACTGGGAGCACGCACGGCGACAGTCAAGCGGGACTATATCGGTTTGGGCCTTTATCCTAACCTAGACGAAACTTACTCAGAATAACCTAATCCAAAGTAACCCAACCTGTTATCTCTGAGTAATCCTAATTGGAGTTACATTACCTACAGTAACCTACCAAGAAGTAACCTTAAGTAACCTAACCTAGTAACCTACTTAAATTTAACTTAACCTAGATTATCTTAACCTAAGTTAACCTAACCTAGGTTAACCTTACCTAGATTAATCAAACCCAAGTCAACGTTAACTACTATCTAATCCTCGAAATGTAATGAAATAATAACCAAGGGTGAAACGTATGAAGTGGATAAAGCAACCTTAAAAGTTTCCTGTAGTGTTGCAATGCAACCGGTTATAAACGTGAAACCGGGTTTAGCTGTAATATGAAGTTGTCTACCGTTTTCTGGACAGATGGTCGCTCTTGAAGTGATCCATGCCAGCGTGAGCCGATGAAAGCAGACAGACAAAACAAGTCCATGGTCCCATTACACAGACCAAGAACGTCACATGTGTTTTCCGAAGCATTTTTCTCAGAATCGTAAAACGACGTCACGTTAATTTTAGCGCAAATCCTCGACTCGTACGACCTGCTACTCAATTTGAACGCTATTTTCCGCATCCCGAGAACGCGTTTTTGGGACAGCTCAATTTCTTTTAAGATCCTGCGCGATTTCATCATGGTGCGTAACCGTGTTTTATCTGAGCGCGGGTACTCGAGCCATCGTTGGAGTATTTTTAGGGACTGCGAAATGTGGTCGAGGTTTTCGAGTGCAATGCACATTAAAAACGGAACACCTGTTTTGGGGAGTTCTTGCCTATTTTAGGGGTGAAAAGAAAACGGGGGTTGTACGTTTTTTGATTATTTTTCAAGATCCTATATGTTGAGCCATATTATTCAAAAGGTCTCGGTGAGAGTTTTCCAGTGATGTGGCTGAGCATAGTTCTATCTTGTTAAGGGAGTTGTGCGTATTTCGGTCATTTTTAAAGATAGACCTATGTTCAGCCATGTCATTCAAAAGGTCCCGGCGAGAGCTTTCCATTGAAGCGGCTGAACATAGGTCTATCTCGAAAAAATACCGGAATACGTCGTAACTCCGTTTAATTTTCACACCCACAACAGGTAGGAACCAGAGAGGAAGTACCTCCTCTCTGTATAGGAACTCCCGAAAGCAGGTGTGGGTCTTCTACCATAGGAGTATGTTTCAAACTTTGGGTCATGGACCCTTAAGCCCGGTCTTGGCATTGCTATTTATTTAAGGCATGATTTCGAAGATCACGTGACTGAACATTATTTCCCTGTTTGTAAAATTCCTTTCGGCCGTTTCATGGATCCTTGGAAGCGTTCCAGCGACTTCGTTTACCGCGCAATGGGACAGCTGTGGGACAAAATGGGGGGTTATGGGACAGGTGTAGCTGCGAATGTCAAATGATAACACTGTGGGATGAATTGAATACGGAACGGAAGGAGTATCTATGGGACGGAAGGGTTATCTTTGCCTTGACCAGGCTGATCCATGAGTTACCTCAGGAACGGGACAAGAAGCTGTAACTTTGGGACATCGGGAGTATTTATCGGAACTCGTTCCGATTTTTTTTATGTTTAATAGACAGTGATACCCGATGTACGGAATCGCATTTATTTTATTTATGATCTTTTTGTTATATTTATTTATGATATGTGTATTGAACCCCTGATAACAGAGCTGCCAACATAAACCGTAACTACCGTTCCCCTTATTAATTCGACTGTTAAAACGGCGTTATAAAAGATCCCATATCATTTTCGAAATTTGCTCACCACATCTGAAGTTCATCCAGCTGTATCAAAACGAATAAAAATTACTATAAACAAAAAAACTTAGTTATTCACAAACTTAAAATTTTATCGAATACAAGCAGACTTTCAGCTTTACCTCAAAAATTTCAGCCGGCTGAATATCACAACATTGTAGCGAAGTATCTGCTATGCTTCCGATCATGTTTAGGCAGAGTTACTGTACGGTAAACTGTTGTAAGATGCTTCCCCGATTACTCGCTTTAATTAATCTTGGATAGACGCTTGCTTGGTATCTCAAGACGATTCGTCACAATATGCGCGCCTGTCGTTGAAAACGGCAAAGAAGCAGCCAACCTGCTTGCTTCTGTTAGCTGTCGCAAAGCTCCGCGAAATCTATACACAACTCACTTTATTTAATCTGTGTTTAACATGAAAGCTTGTTGAGGATAATCGATGCCTTCGGCTGCGTCGCGACGGGGAGGCGCACTAAATTGCGAAAGACGTCACTATGCAATAAAATTTTGTTTGTAGACGCTGAGGTATACTGCGCGCTTTAAATCGATACTATTCCCTCGAAATTGCCTTTTATAGGATTTTTCCGCTACACTCTTAGTCATATACTTTTTCCATCTATTGTGTTCACACTGTCTTTATCTTCCATGTTCCTGTGCGTCCGCCATGTTTGTATCAGAACGAACGACACCTGTGTAGGTTAGGTTGACCTCACAAAAAACCTAGGTTAGGTACGTTGTGCTGCACTGCCGCTTCGGTTGTCAAGGTTTACCTAGGTGCCTCGTGGCTCGGGCTGTTGTCGCTCCGCTCGACTTTACGCCGAAAGGTTAAACACCAGTGGTAGATATTGTAGCATTCAAAATTAATTCTCAGAGGAACTGTGCCTGGATCTAATTTGACTATGCGGATAACTTTTTATGGGTTTTTCCGTTCGGTTTACTTTGTAAGTATTGCATGACATCTTCCTTGGGAATGTGGCAAAACCCACAATATTAAGGCGGAAAATATTTAAAAAAATGGTGGCCAAAGGTTGGCTTGGAATAAAATCAGACTGTTTGCGTCAACACCTAGGAAAATAATTAAGCTTGCTAAATTAAAGAAACTGATGTAACCCTTGTTTTTCCATCACACCTTCTATTTTGAACGAAGTCGAGCTGTAGTCGATTTTGGTTGCCCAGTTATTTCAGTTACATCCGTTAAATTGAATCGGTTATCGTAAGAACGCAAAAGATATCATTTTGCCGGGAAAGTAGCCATGTTGAACATACCAGGTGTTGCTGACAATGCGCAGGTGGTGAATAAAAAATGGAGGGAAAATAGCCCCCCCCCAGTAAAATGGTTTTTTTTGCAGGAGGCACAGTGTCATGAGTAAAATAGTTGCTTGGTAATTAAATAAGTTTTTTTTAAGAGAGAAACATTGATTAGTTAGAACTTTATTTATCGGCGTTTCTGTTATGGGAAGTTGCGGGGGGGGGAGGTGTCTGGTGCATGGTACGGACGGGGTTCGATGGGATTCCCCCCCCCCCCTACCGGCCCGTGCGGTTGCCATTTAGGCGAAAGCGGCCAACGTTCATTGAGGTTTTATCATTATTTTGATTATTCGTCTTGTGTTATCGATCCACATTTTACTTGCGACAATCGTACCTGTCGTTTTAAATGCGTGATTAATATTTGATGAATCGCGGCAAATTCAGCCGAATACCTTGATGTAGAACATGAATAACTGATGAACCGGAAAATGTGTAGGAAAAATTGATCACAAAGTTGGTTTTTATTCTTCTTTCGTTCTTAAAGGTTTGCGATCGGCCGGGAAAACGCCATAAGGATAATGCCGCCCCCCCCCCCAAGGAAAATGACCTACGAGGAAATTGATAAAATATTGCATTTAAGTGATCTTTTAAGCTGGAAAAAAATCTCATCCACTAGAAAGCATGCTTGAAATTCTAGATAAAACATTTCATCATTTTCAAGTGCTTCTTTTTTTCCCCCTTGAAGCGCAGTTTTGAAATTTTGGCTCTTAATTCTGAGAAATCTACTTGTAGAATCGATCGAAAAAAATGTAATTTTCAATTAAAGAATCGTGGCAGTTGCAGATAAACGTTCTATTACATAGTCGCTAAAAGTTTCTTGATCATGATTGTCGCGTTACTTCAAATTTGGCGCGTAAATCTTTACTCCTCTGTTGGGTGACGCCGCTGAGCAGCTGGGGTTGATCCAGTAGTTCTGTAGGGTGGAAATACTTGGTCTATGGAGAGTGCGTGCGTAGCACAACCTGTTGAGCCCCGTCGCCGTTGTCACCGATGTGGTGTTGTCATAAAGTAGTTCGGTGGGAAACTGGTTTTTCTACTAGTAGCTGTTTTACGTAGGTGCGGCTAATTTTCTGGGCAGTAGGCGGCTTGTTAGTTAATTAGTGGGAGGTGTCTTAAGTGCTTTGTCCCTTGAACTACCAACTAGTGTCCGGGTTAATCTTGTCAACGAACGAAACATGCGTTTTTTTTCTGTTTTCGTGTTTCAGCTAAATCCACCGGCAAGCGTTGAAATCGCTTAACATTCAGTGCTATTTCTGCGCTTTAAAATTCAATATTTTTGGCGCGATAAACCGTAAAATAGATCTTTTAAAGTAAAATCAAATTTTCATTTGCGTCCAAAAGTGTCCTGTTTCCATCTTAATTTATGAATGTTAGAATAATTCCACGTAATCCTCCAAAATTATCATACGATTTACAATATTTGACACAGGTTTTCAACAACTTCTGAGTTTGCAAACTTGTTTTTGGCCAAGGCAACTTCTCTAAAGTTAAAAGTTCTTTTTTGTTTTTTCAAGTGACCTTTCATTACATTTTTGACTATCATCACTCAAGAAAATTACTTTAGGAAAGATAAAAAAACCCATTTTTGACACGCAGATAAAAAAAAATAAGCCTCATTAAACTGATGCTCATTTTTGTTATCACGCTTGTTTTCCTATTTTAAAAGTATTCGTCCGGTAAACATCACTGAAATATTTAAGACTTATTTGAGACGTATCTCCTTTGATAAAAACTAAAGCGTCGTACAAATCACAGAGAAGAAAAAAATCGCAGTTTTAGGTCCGATCGTCGTAAAATTGGTAAAGTGCTCCCAGTTTCGCAAAACAAACATTCGTTTTTTTGGCCAATTTGTGTTTTAGGGATTGGGGAATGAAGGGTAAATCTAGCCGAACATTTACCACCATCGAAGCTGCAAATCAGTCAAAAATTAAACAAAAGGCAAGCAAAAACCGCTTTGGCGAAAATGGGGACACCTTACCAATTTTAGGACAATCGGACCCAACCAACTGTAAGACATGTTTCTTTTTTCTCAGTTGCTCCAAACTCTTATTTATTTCTCATCTTTTTTTTCGTTTTTTTCTTATTATTATTTACTCTAAATTTGAATCAGTGAAAGTGTCCGAGATTCAGCGAAAAATCATTGAATTACAGTCAATTTACCACCATTAAAAAAATCAGTGGTGCTATACTGAAATTCAGTAAATTTTCGCCGAATCTTCGAGACTCTTACTGACTCAAATTTAGTGTTCCTTTCTTTTTCGCCCAAGTATCACATATACAAGTTTGAAGGAGTCGCTTTCCTCTGAAGCCATATAATTTTAGGCTGATGTCGCCTGCGCCGGTACTTTTCCAATCTACTTTGGAATATCCGGTATTTGGCGTTGGGCGGTTGGCTGCGCGGTGCAAGACGGGTGCATTCGCAGGTTACATGACGCGGCGCGAACTGCACTGATGTATGCGATGTCCTCTTTAGCGGTGCATTTCAATGGCCGTGCGCTTTTCGCACGTTGCACCGCGCCGCCGCACCGCGCCGCCCGCCGGAAATGCTTACAAGACGGATGAGTATATTTTTGACTTGCGATTGACGTCTTCAAGGTCCCTCACTGCTTTGCATTTATCTTTAAATATCCTCCCCACTGTAATTTTTTAGATAGCATTTTCAACCTTTAGTTTAAATTTGGTGCTACCCTCCGTCGTCAAGCCGAGCGGAGCGATAGCGAAGCGAGGCGCAAGGCACCTAACTTAACTTAACCTAGGGTTACCCAACTAAACGGTCGGCAAGCTTGATGCCGCTTACTTCTCGGCGCCCGCTCAGGGGCGCCGAGAAGTAAGCGGCATCAGGCTTGGCGACAGCCGAGCGGAGCGATAGCGGAGCGAGGCA
>Ga0058701_10001507_pt1 | contig 16666 bp, 9 predicted proteins | sample AgamicOrMae_FD_97039 | JGI IMG/M metagenome (GOLD analysis project Ga0058701, IMG submission 97039) | Agave microbial communities from Guanajuato, Mexico - Or.Ma.e | ecosystem: Host-associated > Plants > Phyllosphere > Phylloplane/Leaf | place: Guanajuato, Mexico | collected 2012-06-04
CCAACTTAATGCATTTTAAATGGGGCAGTCGGGTCAATAGACACTCCCTTTTTTTATTTTCTCCAGCACCGTCTTAAGGCCTGTATTAGGAAAGAAACGCGACCGGTGTTGAGCGCTGTGATTGGTCTCGAGGGAAAGAGATAGGAGATACGAATCGCTAAGTGCGCAAGAGTGACAGACATACTCGCTTGACGAGTAAAAATGGCGGCCGCTCCTATACCGCCCATATTTAGCGGCCATTTTTCCTATCGCCGTTTGCGTTTCTTTCCTAAAACAGGACTTAAGCAGGACTTTTAGTTTGTTTTTTTAAGAAAGAAAAGAAATTGGTTGATGTCGGTTCGTGATGTTTTTCAGGCTTGCATTGGTGCCATGAGCCACACTCAGTGTATTGGCCCCTTGAAACAGTCGATGCAGTGCAGCAGAGACATGATTGCTACAGGCTGTGAAACCCTCAACAGACTCTTTTCCGCCAATCAAGATCAACTTGTCAAGCAGGTAAACCCCAGCAGAGCTACCAGCGATCACTTTTGTCGCTTAAAAATACTTCTCTCACTATTTGTTCGTTTTGTCTTTAAAAATCTACTCTAGCCTCATTCGTTGAGATACTCTGTTTGCGCGAAACAATGACCTTCAATTATGATCGCTGATTCGCGGTCTGCCCTCGCGCAAAAGAGCCTACGCCCCCAACCTCCTGACTGTGAACTGCCACCTTCTCCCGGTCCGTTTAAAATCGACGAATTGAGCAACGAACATCGGTTCTAACCATTTTTAGTTTACCTTAATCAGATCCAATAGTCAAAACATAAAGATCCCTCAAAAAAATCTCTTGCCGAAAAATCGAAAAAGAAACTTTTTTCTTGCCTTTTTTTTTTCAAAATTTGAGCCGGAACTTTTTTCTTGAATATTTTACGTTTAATGGTTGGAACTTATCTAGAGGAATTAAAAATGTTTTTCACCGTCATCCGTTACTCATTAAGTCGGTTTATCGCGTGAATAAGTGGAATATCGAATTAGCGCCCTTCCCTCCGATTTCCCACTAACGAACGCTTTCACTCTCCCGATCTGTTTTAATTCGACGAAGAGAGCAATAGGCATCGGTTCTAACCTTTTTTAGTGTCCCTCAATGTGATCCAATCGTCTAAACATAAAAATCTTACCAAAAATGTCGAGCCAAAAAATTGAAAGAAACCTAGGGGGTACCCCTTCCTTTTTTCAAAATTCCATAAAAAAAATAATATTTTTTGAATTTTTAACTTTTGATGGTTGGAATTGATGAAATGAAACTAAAAACGGTTTAAACCGTCGTCTATTCCCCTTTTCGTCCTCATATCATCCCTTTATTCGATTTTTAAATCCCCACCACAGAATCGCCTTACTCATGTTTGAGCTTCGCTTCAAGTTCTTGGTCTCAAGTGTTTGTTTGCGGGATCCTTAGGTCAAAGGGTTATTTTTTCCGAGCACTTTAGTCTCGTAACCAGTCGGAAGGAACACTCATTTCCCCTCTTCCCTCGATAATCTGTTGTGACCCAGAAAAGTCAGCCAACCACTTTTTGTCATTGAAACAAGAATGGGTTGTTCAGACATTTTTTTTTCTTAAAGTCATGATTTGCCTTTTGACTTTGTCTCGCAGGCTCTGGATGTTGGACTGTTGCCGTACTTGCTCAAGTTGTTGGAGGGAGAACTGGAATGCGTGGAAAATGGCGCCGCGACGAAGGCACAAATCGTTAAGGCGCTCAAAGCGATGGGCCGCAGCGCCAGCTACGGCGAAAAAGTAAACTCCATTTTAGGCAAGTCCTCTATTTGGAGCGACTACCGCGATCAGCGCCATGACCTGTTCATCAACAACACCTCTACCGCTGGATACCTCACTGGTGAGTACCTCTCACTTCACTCTAGCCGCTCCCTCAACAATTTACGAAACACCTGATTACGCCTTGTGATGTAGACCTGCATTGTCTAACGATAAACAGAGGTCTAAAGTTAACGTTTAATGAATTTCATCCGCGTTGACAAGATTACGCCGAGCCGGAGGCCAATGGAGATTAATCGTAATATTGATACTGCTTTGTCTTACAGCAAAGTCTCAAGATTAGCCATCAGTAATGCCCTCCAACGGTGTAATAAACTTTGCATGGATCGTGCTTAAAAAGTAGCTAATTTTATCCGAACCGTGCAGATTGACCTAAAGTTTCTCTTGAAAACGAGTCGGCAGTTTGAGCTTTTGAAATTGGTTTTTTACCTATGAAAAAGATTTTGGTTTTGGAAATGTTAACCCTCCACCGGCCAGCGATGCAGTTCGAAAACAGAAAAAAAATTAAAGGATATTTTTAGTTCAGTATTGTCAAAATTAAAAAAAAATTCACCCGTCTGGAAACCTGAAATTTAATAATTTAGGCATTTTCCAAAGCTTGAAATTGCGTTGTTTAATGGGGAAAATCCTTCGAATTCTCTTAAGCTAAATTTCACTCCATATACTTTGGGCTGTTATGGGTGAATGTTGGATTGGTATATGAATTAATTGAAAGTGCTTTTTTGTTGTTGAAGCTGGCACACCGGCCACAGCAGGCTACCTGACCAGCGGCACTAGCAAAGCTCTGCCCACGGCGCCGCCTCCCATCGACAAGGAGGACCCCAGTGTAGCCTCGCCCACCTGATATCATAGCCATCTCAAACCCACGCTGAGCTTCGATCCGCTCGGGGTGGCACTCGCCGAGAAGCCAAAGGATTTCGTTGATGGCCGCCTTGCTGTTGCTATAACCTCAGCGAAGTAGATTCGGCAACGCCGCCTTTTTCGGGTAGCTCTCACTCAGACAGCTACCCCGTTCTCGCCGCTCGTTTTCAAAGCACGCTGAAATCGCAGCGAGGGACCAACAGGGCTGGTGGCATTTATTGGGCAGATCAAGTTCTGTGATGAAACTCACGTTAGTAGAACGTGGTTGATCTGACAAGTATCGCCGATGAATCCAAAATTTTCAACTGAACACGTACGTATACTTTGTTCTTGTCTGAAAAATTCTCTCGATTTCCGTTATTTTCGTACTATTGTTAACTCATACTACAAGCGTTAAGTGATTCGCTCATGTATTATCTCAATTTCAGTATGGGCGTGTCGTGCAAACTCGCTTTATTTCCTGTTCCTTCATTGATGTGAAGATTTATTTTTGTCAGATTGAACCTGAGCACTCGTTATTATGAAGGGCATGGCTTCCTATCGGGTTTTTATGCACCCAGTGATTTTAAAAGTAAACAATCTGAAGCTGAACTCATCTCAGACAAAACTGTTTGAGACGTCAGGGTCTTCTGTTTAACCGCTGTTTCATCGGCAAATCACCACGACACATATTTGCCTTCTATTACCGGTAATCTTGATTACAGAGAAATCGTGTCTCGATTCGACTAGTGTTACCTTCACGAACAAAGAGAGTTAGTCTGATACAGTTAGGTAGTGGAGAGAAGAATAGAGTAACAGTACAAACGGTTTTTACACGCAGTTTTCAAAAATGCGGTAACAGCTGTTGCTGTGTTTAACATAATTGCCTGAAGTATTTCCTACGTCGAGTAATTCAAAGTTTTTATATTTTCTTTTTTTAAATGAGCACAAAACTGAAGATTATGAGGTAATCTGGATGTGCATATGCGCCATAAGAAACTTGTAGAATATAAATCTCCCCTTTTTTTGTTCGGTCCGTAGACACAGGTTTTGCGTCGAATTCCTGGTGGGCGCATCAATTTTTTATGTCGTGTTTCGACTTCTTCCATAAGAATTTGGGGATACCAAGCACATGTGTGTCTTTCATTTTTGTAAAAAAAGTGTGTCATATCAGTAAGTGCCTGGGGGTAGGGAGCGTTTGCACATCGGAATTAGGTTATGTATGTTACCTTGAAACCAAAACCACTATTACACAGCCTCCGAATAACATTCGCGAAAAACGTCAAACCTAGTTGAGAGTACATTTCGTCCACTGAAAGGATAACTTTTTTTCTCCATGTTTTTAGGAAAACGTATTTCTAAGCACGTCATGACGACTAATAGTGTGCGAAGTTGAGACTGACTTTTGTTGTAGGTACTCTGTCCGAGTGTCCCATTTTAGTTTATTTACGGTTTGTTACATTTTTCCTAAGTGGTACGGACGGACTTGCCTGCAACGCCATTGGCTCATTAATCAGACTATAGTTCCATTTTATTGCTCATTCTACTTTTATCACTGAATCGGTTCAAAACTCGTACAAAACTGCGCAGTTTCGTGGGGCCATGATCTTTGAATGGAGGCTACGCGTCCTGAAAAGCCTTATTTAATCTGTCGTAAGTGTAAATTGAACTTATTTTTGTTGTGTACAAAGGAGCCCGTAGTATTCCAACTTTTGAAGACAATGTGTACAGCTTAGAGACATATTGAGCATTGCTTTGTGCAAAGCTCAGTCAAAAATGAAGCTGTGATAAACTATTGTAGATACCGGCTGTACGTCGTAACAGACGGTTAAGTAAGGTTAGTTGCGATTAGCGCAGCCATGGGTGGTTGGTTGCATAAGAGCTAGTGACGCTTAGCAAAGCTGTGCTGTGTCCACGTTCGCGTCATAAGCTTTGTCTCATACCTACTTGTTGAAGATGGTGTATTTTTTGTGCGGTGCGATGCATGGCATGTGTCATGTGTATATATGTCTAGTCAAGAGTAATTGTTCGATGAATTTTTAATCATAGGTCTTTTATATCTTCTCATCCTTTATTTTAATCGCGTATTATCTTTTAAGGCCTACCAACCCATTTTATTTTCTATTGTAAGTTAATCGGCTTGATTTGCTCGTTCATGTAATCGTATTTGAATTTATTCATCACTCCGGTGCTATCCAACAAAGATCGTGAAATAATATATATTTTCTTATTTAGTGTAAAAAATAAAGAAACATTCATTTTGTTTTATATCTTAAATTTCATTTTATGAAACTTGTTATGTCGCGTGTTAAAGGTAAGTCAGGAAATCCTAACCAAAAGAAATTTGAATTAATTAAATTTTTTTAAAAGGGAATTTTTTAGGTTCTCACCTGCATTGTTTTGGAGGGTTGTTATCTATTATTAAATATGTATCAAAACAATTCCTCTCTTGTTCTTAAGCTCCTGAAATGATATAGTTCAATGTAAAATATTCTCGGCTCCTATCCTTGTGTTTTTGTCCAACAAAGACTATAACCTGTTCGGAAAGCAATCTTTGGTTTTGGCTCGTGGCAGCCGTTCACTCTATTTCTTGCTATAGTATGAAGATTCGGGCATGAAGATACCCGAAAAATATGCACTTTTGGTGTCATGATTGTTTTCCTCTTCCATTTCGCTGACGATGCATTTGGGCCATTGATTCAAGAAGCCTTACTTTAGCTTGACATCGTATCTCAGGGCGAAAAGCCTATTGTTTCCAGTAAAATAAGTCTGGTCCTGTCTGGAACACTCTGTTCGTATTTCAAGGAGAAGATAAACATTCGACTCGTGATTACCGCAGGGCTAAAACGTTATTTCCCTTGTTGTGTATGTTGGACGAAGTCGACATCTAACGGAGAAGCTCGTCCTCACTTATATTGTATTTGTAAAACTTACGATATGTGTTTCTTTGCTCTAAACCGTGTCTTTCAAGCTGTTGAAAGCAGCAATTGCTCTGTCAGAGTGAAGACTTAGTGTATTATTATGCTCGGAGAAGAAAAACTTGAAGTTTTTTAAGTTCCAATTTAGGTTATTTTCATGATTACGCCCGTACATTATGCATCGCATTCAAAGAAAGATGTAATTGTATGACATGAAATCCAGTGTGGTTTGGAAAACTCGCAAAGGTTCTGGTATAAAACCACCTCACGTAGGCAAGTGACTAATGTCGTTTCATGTATCTATATTGTATCATACTTTTCTTACATTATATATTTGTAAATAAAGACACGTTACATAAAAAAATCCATATTTTATTAGTATCTATGGGAAGGAGGAATGTGTTCGACACGGAAAGTGTTCGACAGGGCAACTGTTCGACAATGTCGAACCGTGTTCGTTAGGTCGGGTGTGCAGGTCACCGACGATGTTGTCGAACAGTCTCCCTGTTGAACACTTTCCGTTTCGAACACATTCCTACATCTCATGTTCTAATGGTTTTCATTTTTGGGGATTTTATCAGTTTCCCCGTGAGTTAGACCAGTACAAACATCTCGCCAGCAAACGAAAAGGCATTAGTAAGTTATTCGGTTTGTACATATTTTAAGTGAAAGAACATAGGTGAGATTCTTAGGGGATAAGGAAGGGAACCAGATAGAACTGGAATAGTTGCCATCATTTTTTTTAAATGTAGCCATTAGGTAGTGTAAACGATAAGACTACTTTTAAAGGTTAGGTCTGCCCACATTTTTAATGACCACTCCCGCACTTCTATACGGTTCTCATCTTATCCCGCATATCCAATCTGCATCCACGGTTAAAATCGTAAAACCCTACAAAATACAAAACAAAAGTAGAAAAAAAACTAACATGCATCTTGTCGTCTGCTAGACTTGTTAAACTGATTCGACTTTAGCTGCAGGTGCCCAAACTTCACGAACTTCACTCGCCGCTACGGCACTGCTACGGCGTGGTGCGGAGGTCATGGTGCCGGACACGGAGAATGCTGTATCGTGTTTATGCTTGTCAGTTTCGGGTATTTGAACGTAAAAATATCGTGTGTAGTGTGTGCAGTTCATGTAGTGAGGTGCGATGTGTGATTTCTTCTGAAAGACAGTACTGAAGTAGCCAGTTTCTCAGGTAAGCGAACCGACGGTTATGTCTATTTGAATCAACAAGAGTCAAGAACGTTTTAAGGTCCTGCCGTGCCCTAAGGTAGGCCAGTATGATCCAATGTGAAAATCAATCTTTTAGGCAAATAATTAGAGCTGACAGTAATCGGCGAGTTAAATTCGCTTGAGTGTAGAGGTTAAGTGTCCACGGAAGTCATATAGGTCCGGTTAGATGGATTGTTGTCCGTCAACTTCTCACGCCGCGGAGTCCACACCTGTGGAACGCAGCAATGATCCCTTGCCATTTTCCCATTGAGGGAAAATCAGATCACATGATTCTTCTTCCATGGGATTGATAATGAATCGCTTACATGAAAGGGTTAAAAGGCTGTTAGGCGTAAGATTATCAGAAGATTATAGTACGAGAGGATCTTATACACTGACAACAATGAACCGAGGGTTTTCAAGGACCACCCTCTCCTCTGTGGGTTGAGGGAGAGTGGCTGGGAGGAACGTAGGCCTACTTTTAACTTCCCTTTTTAGTGTAGATTAAAATGGCCGCTAACTTCATGAATCAGTATCTACATTTGTGATTTATAGGCCGTTATAATGCTGTTATCAGTAATTTGTGAGGTAACAGGCCCCCAGAGTAGTACAAAGACGGGTAGGTCTTGTTCATTTCTCAATATAAAGCAAACGTTGCTCACCGCCTTAGAGACTAAACATAATATGCAAGGTTATCTCCGAGGTAGGCAACACGCCACACACCTTTGTCAAGTGAGATGCCTGACTGAAGCAAAGGATAGCTCCCGTTTGTAAAGTCGTGCAGCAAAATCGAGTTTGACATTAACAGATTTTGCGTCCAAGAGATTCACAAAATGAGGATTTATTTTTAAAGATAGTAAAACAACTATGTCTGTCTGTCCGTCTGTCCACTGTCTCGTGATAAACAATTATTAGCGTACCGGTATACAATTTTTCTGTCCGAATGGTTTTATTTTTCAATCATTTTTACCTATCTCGTTAATACTCCGAGCTTTCGAAAACTGGAATGATTTCATTTGAAAGGATACGCCAATGAGTTCGATTCCTAAACAAACTCAATTTTATACGATAAAGTGCCTAATTTACAATATCTTGCTCATGAAAGCAGGTTATTTTTTATTTCGGACTTGGAAAAATATAAATTTACTTGAGTTATATATAGTTTTTGAGGTAAATCTTCGAACATTTTCAAAAGTCCATTACTTAAAAAGAATCTTGAGATAAGACTAACTATTTTTGGCCCTCTTTCAAAAACACCTTCTCTCATTCTAAGAAAACGTTTCTCCGGGTGAATGCTTGTGATCGTGGGAAAATTCGTGGACGCCTCGACCTTTCCCTGGGCGGGGAACTTTACCGTAAATTCACTTCCCGTGAACGTAAAACGTTAATATTTGGCATCCGTTTTGGACTAGGGAGTAGAGAAAACTATCAGTGGACTCTAAAATAACCCATTTGCACGAAGAAAGAGACTTCCTGACAAAGACCGGCGCAATGCATAGGGCGCGTTGGGCACATTTCCGGCCCAGCTACGGTCGCCTCTCTTCCGCAGCGAAGGCTGGGGTACCAATTCTAACAAGAATGCAATCTGCTCAACCCGAAAAACGGCTCGTATGTTATGTTCTACAAGAGCGAGGGCGGACTAGGCGGAGTAGGGCACGGTCGGGAAATACAGGCCTCCATGATCAAATACATGTTTCGATAAATTCAAATTTGTCGGGACGTTAGAAATACATGTGTCGGTCAATTATTTTTTTTCGGGACGTATGAAATACATTAGGGGCGGACTGGGGGGGGGCGTCGTGAAGAAGAAGAATACAGGAAGAAGTCCTCTCCCGGGCCTTAGGGGGGCCCCAGGGGGCACCCTTCCTGGGTCCCGGTCGGAATTTCCCGACCTCAAGCGCTGCCCAGTCTGCCCCTTTACAGGAGCAAGGCATGAGAGAAGACTCTCATGAGCAAGGCTTAAAACACCTAACCTAACTTAAGCTAACCTATGTTGGCAAGCCCGGAGCCGTATTCTCATGAGCCCGTTTTCTGTCGCTGAGTGATGTTACAATTTTAAATTTGAATCAGTGAGTGTCTAGGAAATTCAGTGAAAATTCATAGAATTTTAGTGAATATAGGTCCTCTGATTTTATTTTCAGCGCGGTGCTATATTGACTGCAATTCCGAGAATTTTCACGGAATTTCACAGACTCTCGCTGATTCAAATTTATAGAGAAAGTGAAGTTCGTATCTAAGAGCATCCTTTCTCTGTTGTCTTGGCAACGAGCTTACGCTCTCTGACAACCTCCAGCATATCAGCTTCTTAAGTAACCGGCGTAAGCCAAATTTTAGCGTTTATCATTTGATATTTGAAATTCCTGCGGATAAATAAGCCTCTCGCCACTCGGATTGGTGACAGAATTGTATAAAATACAAGCTCAATAATCGCGACCTGTCGCGACTGCTATAATGCAGCTGTGTTTATGGCCATAGCTTATGCGATGCGTCTGCGACTCTTCCACCGTCGCATTGCTTAGCTCATTCTTGTCCCGCCGTTTTCATAACTTCCTTCCGACTTAACTGGTGTTCTTCCGAGACACGTGAACGACGAACAAGCGACTCCCGTTACTGTAAACTCATCAGCAAAGAAATTTCGAAAGGGAAGGGATCGAGTCGCAGGGTTCCTCTTAAAATAACGAAAACCTTCGCAAAATAGTTCATTCCAGCCAAACTGTTGAATTTTATCGAACGAAGATTATTTTTTTTTTTTAAGGAGTCCCCTTGGCCTCAGCCGATGTCCAAGAGCTCAGAGCTCCATATGGACAGGGGTTGGGATAGGGTAGGGGAAGGGTGTATTACGTATAGGTTTGACTTTGTTGGTCATGGGCTGCCAACCCTACAACCTCAAACCATCCTCTATGCCTTGCCGCCAAGTCGCTTGGTTTACAGGCTGATTGGCTCCTTATTTCGAAGTGTCTTTTAACCCGACTGCCCCGTTTAAAATGTATGAGCTTGGGTACCGTAGGTTCAAGTCACGTCCCATTTGAAATGCATTAGGTTGGTTACGTACGTTCAAGTCTCCCTATATTAAAGCATGTCGGGTCAATAGCAACACCCTTAAACCTTATTTTTAGAAGAAGGATGTTAAAATTTGCGATTTAATTTTCATTTTTGGAGGATCTTCTCCAACTTTATGAAGAACGTACATTCATATTGTATGAATATAAATCTTTTTTTTTCTTGAAACACAAATAATTAATTGCAGACCTAGCGAAAGTGTATCATTATAGGCCTATGTTTTGTCTGAAACAGAGATGAAAATCGTAACGTAACGCTGGTTGAGACTCCCTCCCTCATGTTACGCAGCGTTACACTCTAAACAGCCCCCCCCCCCCCCCCCCCTTGAATGCAAGGCGCAAAGAATTACCCATAACAAAGAACAAATGCCCGCCAAACGCACAAAGAGGGAAATAAAATAGATATCACATAGGTGGGAAGCACTCGATAGCCTATAGTACTCTCGGAAATTCAATCAAAACTTTGTGGTAAATAATAATGAACTGCGCACTATTAAAAGGCATCCGCGTAAAGTGCCTATAAAAAAAACGAAAAAAAAGGAAACTTGCCTCAAGGGCTTTATTACCGAAGCAAAAGTTGCGTCGAACCAAAATCAATAATTGTATTCTTTCTCGCTTAGAAACGACATGCATTATTGAGAGCCCATCTCTTTGATTTCAGAATTTATGATTTATCTGACTTTTTTAGTCTATTATCGTTTTTAGACTTTTGGATGAACGCGGTGATACCCAAATCAGGTTTGAGAGTTGGATATCCCAAAAAGTGTGCTTTTTATTTATTTGGGAAAACAAGATAAGCATTGTCTCGGAGCACGAGAACGAAAAACACCCTTAGCACTATATTTGGCGTTTTGAAATCGCTAAAAATTAAGTCTTGGTATGGACTAGACATGCTGTGATTTTGATTCATTTCGGTCACCTAGAGCTGGAGTAGTTTCTTGTGAGTTCTATTCCGATTATATTCTGGTCAACTATTTTCTCAACGTCGAAAATCTTTACTTCGTTGATGCATTGACGCAAAAATGTGAACTTTACTTGTCCTGAATTGAAAAACCAGCCGATTTTATTGCAGCATTTTGAAAAATTTCGAGCGAAAATGTTTCCTTATATATTATTTTAAACTCATATTTCTTAAAACATTTTCACAGACCCAAATCGCTTAACATAAGCTTGTGTTTATCATCATGACCCCAAAGTGTTTTTCTTTGGGTGAGAATAAGGAAGTATTTTGAGTGAAAAATAGTCCAAGTTCGTGTTTTTTATCCTTTTTTTACATATTACTACACATTTTTCATCTTATAAAAAATCCTTATCGCTATGATAAATTTAACGTAGCGTCACTGTAGTTCGTCACACGCCGTTCACACTTAACTAGTCGGTTTACTGTATACTGTATGTATAGGAGGGGGAGTGGAATAAATAATTTACAAGGAGGGGCTTCCGTTGGTTCACTTAGTAGTTGTAAGGTCCGTATTGTGAGCCGTGGTAGTAGGGGCCGGCGTAGGCCTGCGGGGGCGGCGCGGGGGGGTGGGGATAGCCGGGGTAGGCGAACTGCTGCTTCTGGGGGTAGACAGGCATCAGGTACTGCATGTTCATGGCCTCCTCCTTCTCGCGCTCGCCGCGCAGGCAGATGGCGGCGCCGCTGAACAGGATAGCCGACACGAGCGAGCAGCCGACGGACACCCACGCCAGGATGTACGACCAGTCGTACGAGAAGAACGCGTTCTCCTTAAGGTCCTGGAACAAACCAAGTCACTTCACTTAACTTCCTGCGCTCTGGAATTGGCGATAGTGCAATTTACCTCTTCTTCCGCTCCATCTTTCGGCGGAAAGACGAGCGGGACAAGGCATGTAGGCCGTAACCTAACCTTGGTTAACCTAACACTCTAAATTTGAATCAGCGAGAGTCTCTGAGATTTAGTGAAAATTCACTGAATTTTAGTCAATATAGCACCACTATTTTTTTTCAGCGGTGCTTTATTAACTGGAATTCAGTGAATGTTCACTGAATCTCAGAGACACTCACTGATTCAAATTTAGAGTGAACCTAACCTAGGTCAACCTAACGTAGTTTAACCTTCGATTGGCGTAACATTTTAACATTTTGATTGGTTAAAACGGCTCCTGTTCAGTCAGAAAATGTTGATATTTATTCAATTGAAAATTTCGGTTTGCATTGAAACGATTCTTATCAGGAAAGTTTTTGTTTTCGAATTGGCAATCAAAAATATTTAAGTAGAGAAAACGGTGCGTGTATTGAGATATACATGCAGAGTACTTATCTGTCCATTTCTCGTGTATTGTCGGAAGCGAGAAAATTAATACATGACGTCAAAGTAAAATCGGAAGTTGGCACTAAACACTCGAATTTCAAGGGCTTTCGCGGAACCACTCGTTCATTAGCCGTGAAACCTAAGTGTATATGTAAATTGCTCCGTATGTGTTCGATTACCACACCCATTCGTTTTATTTCTGAAATCAAGCTCAAGTGTTATGGAAGGCTTATTTCCTTATTATTCAATCTGGCTTGATATGCTGCGCCGTGTGCAATAGAAAAGTGTTTAAAATTTGCATGTTTGGATCGAGTTATAGGCTATAGTCCTGTAAGACCATTTCCTTATAGGACTATCGATAAACTAACGTGACCGACTTCCCATTCACCTAACTTTATTTTAAATATACGAGGCTTGTGCATTGATGCATTTTTTATTTTTTTTATCAGGCAGCTCAGCAGCTATCCTAAGACTTTTTTTTATCCTCTTTTAGACAGATCAGTAAGAAAATCAAAAATAACATATTAAACCAATAAGGAAACATTTTAAATAAATTATATTGACAAAGTTATGTGCGAATCTCACCGGATGGGGATGCCTTTCTGCCCTATCACTCTCGAGTACCATAAGTATACCTTCCAGAAAAATTGTCCAAAATTAACTTTTCAAAGTTGCAATTTTTTATCAAAAATAAAAAATAATTAAAAAAATAAATAAAAAACATATTTGGGAAAGTTTTGTGAAGGCTTTTTACAGTTGTTATTTGAATTGTTCCAAGTGCTTGTTTTCTAACAATAATTAAATAAATTCGAAACGTAAACCCAAAAGTGAAATTTCGGGTTACGGACACAGATGCAAGACGGCTATAATATTGTTTACATGAAATACGTTTTGTCGTCCAGGGCAAGACAAGCCTATTAATTTGGAAGTAGGAAATAACCTTTGAACGTGCTATGACTCATTGTTCTTCAAAACATTCAAAAGTCTTCAGTTAAAATCTCTCAAAATCTGTTATTACTCACAACAAACATTAAGGTGTCTAAAATTCCGATTGCCTCTTGTCTTATGAGACCAATTAACAATATAGTCTCGCCGCCCGAAAAAGCAAATGACCACCTTTCACAATTGCGCGTTCAGTGTGAAAGTCGTTTATGACGAGGTGAAAGAAACCGTTTTAATTGATCAAGGTAATATAGCTACTCCTTTCACCACTATATGCAGTATCAAAAATCTCACCCAACGTTATTATCAAGAAAATAAATCCAAGATTAAGATTGGGAAAATTTCAACTAATTCTTACCCCTTTTCTACCGTAAGTGCATGTTTGAACCCCCTCCCAACTTAAAAGAGGGGAAAGGGGCGTCCAAAAAAATTGCAGAAATTCATTACGTTATTATTGAATGTTCCCTGGGGCTACTTGCAATCCCGTGCATCGCATTTCGAGTACAAAAAATAAAATTCCCGTTTTGGGTAATGCTATACCTGTTTTGGGTGTCAAACCAAAACGGGGTTGTTAGGTATTTTCGTTGTTTTTCAAGATAGGCCTATGTTCAGCCATATCATTCAAGACGTCTCGGCGAGAGCTTTCCATTGATGTGGCTGAACATAGGTCTACATAGAAAAATAACCATAATACGCACTACCCTCGTTTTAGTTTCATTCCTAAAACAGGTACAGCATCCCCCAAAACTGGGCTTTTAAGAAGATCGAGTTCCTGCCGCGATCGATATTTTTGAGTGTACTATCGTCCCAAAAGGTATTGTCCAGTTCTGATCGCGCAGGGAGGCTCCGCCTTATGGGGAAATACATTGACCACCGCCTTGTTGCACGACCTGAACCGGAAAATACCTTTTGGGACGATAGCACCCGCGAGAGTGTCGCGCGTGGTGATGGAATACTCACGTGGCTCCATTGCTGATAGAACTCTTCTCCGACCACCTTCTCCTTTTCGTAATACTCGACGCCGTGCCACAAGCCCATGCCGCCCGCGCTGAGCAGGCAGGTGAGCAGCATCAGGATGGCCGTGGTGGTGACGTTCGCCGGGGAGCGCCTCCAGCAGCCCGCCACGCCGGTCCAGAAGGCGATGAACACCGTGACGAAGGCCACGATGAAGAGCGCGATCATGGAGCGGCCCATGTGCAGGCGCGCCAGCGCGTCGTCCGACATCTGCCGCGACCGGCTCTCCGACTCGGGCACGAAGTACTCGATGTTGTGGCAGTGCGTCTCCACGGGGCTAAGGTACGTCTCCACGGACGGCGGGCGCTCCCCGGGGTAGCATATCCGGAACAGACCCTTGGTCCGCGTGTAGTAGTAGTATTTGTTGTTGACGTCGTCCAGCAGATTTTGGATGCCATGGTGACCGGAGCCCCGCCGAGCAACCAGTTGCTGCAACAACAAATTGCACATGAGAACGGCTGTATAACTGACCTTGATTTGGCGGAATCAAACGGGCGTCTGCGATTTACAGAGTATGTAAAGTCGAGAGAACCGATAATGCGGCCTCGGCGCCGTGAGCTATGTGAGGTGCGCACGCGGACAATCTTTGCTCAAGTCCGCGTATCTTACAAGGCTGGGCGGGCCACATGCCGCGGAACAGCTCGCGCCCGCGTCATTCTGTGACGATTAGCTGTCCCGTTTCGCGCGGTGGCGCAGCAGTGGCGCAGCGGTGGCGCGGCCCCGGCCCGCCTTCATCAACATCTATTCTAGTCCATTTATAGTAGTCTTTGCGTAACATTTGCTGTGGGCTTTTGTATTGTCCATACGTAATGGTCTCTCATGTAAATTGGGAAGGCTGAAATTTTCCATCTCGAGTGCTCCACCTTTCGTCGCCAACACAGTAAAAACAAAACCCCGTTTTGGGGAATGCTGTATCTGCTGTGGGTATGAGACCAAAACGGGGGTTGTGCGTATTTTGGTAATTTTTCCATGTAGACCTATGTTCAGCCACATCAATGGAAAGCTCTCGCTTAGACCTTTTGAATGATAAGGCTTAACATAGGCCTATCTTGAAAAATAACCATATTACCTACCACACCCGTTTTGATTTTACACCCAAAACAGGTATAGCATTCCCCAAAATGGGAGTTTTGTTTTTTTTTACTAAGACGCGCAGAGCGAAACACAAGGTATTTTACATCTAGCTTAACTTAACATAGGCTACGGAAGTAGGGTGGAGTAGGCCTACGTTTGCAAGGTACGTCGAAGTACCTGGCATTTTTTTTCTTTTAATTTTTCATCCGCTAGGCTTGGTAAAACGCAGGTGAAAAACTCGACCTTTTAAATTTAGAGCGAGTATCGGAGAGCAGGCGTTATTGAGGGTGCGTATGACCAAGAGTGAGAGTACGGAAAACCGCAGTGGGAATGAAAGTTGACGGTTTGTTCTCCTTCGTCCTCCGGAATTGCGGTAAAAAGTAGTGCTTGTTTTTCAAGCACAATCAAATAAGCGCGCGAGTCCAGTTCACAATACTCGAGTGAAGTATGTACAATGTGCAGTGCTAAGCAAAAGTCCCCGTTTGCAATAAACTTGTGAACATAGCCGTGTTGATGGATGGGTATGGGTAAAATTTGAGCACTTTTATTTGATTGGAATAAGGTGTGTCATTGTTTCATAGAGCCTTTTTCGAGTTCGAGTTACCTAAGCTGGGCAATCTAACTAGACGACATCATTGTTCATATTTATATCCTTTCAGTAGACAAATTCATCTTCGTGTCCGTTTATCTAAATTTATTTAGAGAGTAGATTTGCTTGTAAGTCTCTGACCATGTATGTATACCTTCTTGACGCCCCTTCCATATCTTTTTTGCACATACGTTTGTGATTTATTAGTTACTGTTAACGATTACCGTGTATGAGCTGGCAGCGGAAGAAAGGGTCGGAGTCTCAGATCAATTTATCTTTTTCAAGCGGTAAGAGAAAGGCCAAACGATTGCCAGTCTCTCATTATGTCCTAGCAGCTTTAATTTAATGACTTCTAAAGTAGTGAAAACATGGTTGTCTCCATTTTTGACAAAATATCTCGCTTTCGTGTGCTTTCTCTCAGACATTATTAATTAGCGCTTAATGAGTGATTCGGTTTGAAATGCAGCATGAAGGAAAATCGCTAGGTCTCGTTAAATATGGTATCACTTTTCTTCCATCAATATCATTGTCGCATCAGCAAAATTTTTAGACTATTTTTTGAAAGTCACCATAATAACAGTTTGAAGAGCTCGTCCAGAAAATAAAGCTTTTTAGGGCAGCCGAAATGAAATTTGCATTTTGCTGAAACCTTATATCAGAACAACTTCAAACATTGACCGTAAATTTGTAAGGTTGCACGTATATCTGTGGTGCAACATCTCACTACATTTTGATGATCGATGACATAGGATCGCATATTTTAGGTGCAATGTGCCCTGCTTCTATATCACTCAGCCCGTTCATCGTTAAGCCCGATGCAGCTTACTTCTTGCCGGTAATGAATTCTATCGAGGAATAAGCGACATCGGGCTTGGCGACAGAGGGTTAGCTTAAGATGAAAAGTTTTTTTGTTAGGGAGTGTCTATTCACCC
>Ga0058701_10001508_pt1 | contig 16666 bp, 10 predicted proteins | sample AgamicOrMae_FD_97039 | JGI IMG/M metagenome (GOLD analysis project Ga0058701, IMG submission 97039) | Agave microbial communities from Guanajuato, Mexico - Or.Ma.e | ecosystem: Host-associated > Plants > Phyllosphere > Phylloplane/Leaf | place: Guanajuato, Mexico | collected 2012-06-04
ACACAACCGGCGTTCCGCTGTCGATACTCTTCCCCCTCATTGCACCAGAGAACTTTACTGAGTATGGAGTCGATAGGCAACCCACATGCCCGTTGTGTATTAAATGGCATCACCCTGTACAAGGTTTAGTTCCGGGCGTTCAAGTCGCCTCCCATTTATAATGCATTAGGTTGGTTACGTGTGTTCAAGTCTCCCCATATTAATGCATGTCGGGTTTACACCCAATTAAATTACCAATGCGGCATTGATAAACCTACTGAGTGAATGATACTTGATTATTTTATTCTAGTAGAATAATTCAGGCCAAGTAACTAAAAAGAAAACAGCTGTCGTTCGAAATTAAATAATGTCTCTCAGACTAACTGTAAGTTCCCCGGTGCGTAAAAATCCTATTGAAAATTTTGAAAACCGATCGAGATATCAGAATATCTTTTCAAAGCAAAAATAAACAAAACTTCTTTTTGACAATTTACTTTGGTAAGTTAACTATCTGATCTGGCGTATTAAGGTCGAACAAAACTTCATATAAAAAAAACGGAAATTGCTTGAGATGGAATATCTAATATGAGCAAAGTTATTCACAATTTTTCCTTTTTCTTTTCGAGCGCTCTAAAATAATTTTGATATTATGAGCCTGGTCGTGCTTGCGTGGGCTGTGCCAGCGATAGTGCTCAAGGCTCGCCGCAAATTATGTCCAAAATTCCTTTAAAGGAGACTCGAATGCCAAGTCTTCATTGGATCTTCAATTCAGCGGACTGGGCCAACAGGATTCGAGGACAAATCATCTTAAAAATATTCAGATTTCACCAAAATTGAATGAGAGTTCCAAATGGCAAACGTAAGTGATACAGCTATCCACACCGTAAATACGAAATCTGAAAGTTCGGAATTACGTCCTACCTTAGATCGTATCCTCCGCAATAATCCACTGCCACCGAGAAGTAAGCGGCACCAGGCTAACCCCAAGGAAATTTAGGTTAAGCAAGCGCCATGTGTCTCTCTTCGTTATTACTTAGCGACGGATGTTGGAACCATGAATGTGACGTGTCCCACATGATGGGACACGGGACGTAGATAATGCCAAACTTGAAATACAATCAAGAATATATTGCACAGGATTAAGGATATACCTGGAATTGCCCGTATTGCGACAGGACTGCCTAGCAAGAAAACGCATGCTACTTCATACCACATTTTTAAGGTGAAGAGAGGTCAGAGGCAGGTAGGGGGATGGGTCATGATTTCCCGCCTTTCGGAAGTTAAATAGAGCTAGTAGACTACCCCATCAAAAGCAATCCATAGCCAACCGCGCGATGGACGGTAACGGGCAGTAGTTGGAAAAGTATTCATTAACTCCATATTGAAATTTGTTCGTCTCGAAACCTCTAGAATTCAACTCTGTTTTTGTTGAATATCCAAGAAATATGCTCCAACTCCCCAAACTCATGCAGTAAGTCGCTCATGTTTAATAAGGTAAGCGGTTAAGTCTAACGTGCCGCGCATTCTGCTATTTATGATTTCATTCAATTCTTTGCCGAACGTAAATCGGCCCCTCCATGGAAGATTCGACCAGTTCTCAAACCTCAGTTTTGAACTAGTATACTAGTTCGACGAACGTTGAAAATTTTGTTTTTCGTTGCGAATACCTCTTTTATTATTCGTCTGAAATGAATGACAATGACGGAACATTTTTCCTGCTCCCCCGAATATATTCTCCATGAAATCTTATTTGAATCACACGAAAAACAATCAAATGGTAAAAGCTGAAAGAGAGGATTTCGCGCGCTATCGAAGATGGTTTACTTTAAAACTCAGCTTTTAGAACTGGTCGAGTCTTCAATGATAGTACCGAAATATGCCATAAAACTCGCTAAAAATGTTCTCCTCTGAAAAGTATAGATTACTGAAGGGTTAACTCATGGTTACGGTAGGAAAGGTGAGATGAGATTTGAGAGGGAATAGTCGATCCTGGTAGATAGATATAGTATCCCTAATGTAACAAAGTCTAACGTCTAATTGATAATATACTTAACTACGGTTTTTTTTCCTTTTCCTTAAAGACACTGTAGATCTGAAAGTTGGGACACCTTTGGGGACACCTTGGCTCGGAGGTACTTAAGATCTGTGTCCTGAGACCTTGAACTCCCATCCGATCGCACAATAGCCCAGACGCGGCGCAATTTAGCGGCCCCTCTACCGCGAAACTAAACAATCTGCAAAACTATTCAGCATGTTTTCTCGAGTGCCCTTGCAAATGAAGTCCGGTGATGTCAGATTTTGCGGCCTGTTAGCCAAAGTGAACCGCGGTAAAGTAGACTATTAAAGATAGCCGAACATGCTCATGTTCTCGGATCATGAAGCTATAAGCCATTCGATGAAAGGTTGTTTATGGTAAATCATTGGGTGAAATTTTCTACCTGTGTTCTACCCTATGGCGCCAGGTCCAGCGGAGCGGAACGAGATACCAGTAGCGTTACCTTTCTTTAGCCTAACGTTACAGTGGAGCGGTCATGGGCTTGATATCAGGATTCGGAGAAGTTCTAGTGAGGGAGACTGTCTCCACGGGGTAAACATGAATAATCACTGGGTATTTATTGGTCCCAACACCAATCTTACTACGCTGCCTATATAGCCTATTTTCTCTGGCATATTCATACTTTACTGTTGTTTCCGTATCGTATGGTTAACGGCACTTTATCAGCTGTGGTCGACTGGTGCGAGCTAATTAATGCGGAAAATTCACATATTTAAATGAAATAATACTTTATTCCCGGACAAATTCCTTCGGAGTAAAACCCAACCCCTGTTTTTAGTAGTCCCAAACGTGTTTCAGGAGAGAAATTAAATAGCGGAGGAGCGTAATTAAGTTATTTTTGAAGATCCAAACCAATAACTATATCAATAGAGAGCTCGACGAGACCTTTCCAATGATTTACACGTTGATAGCTTTAGAGAGAAAAATCGCTCTTTCTCCTGTTCACCTTCACACCCAAAACAGGTATAGGTCTACCTAAAACAGAGGTCAGTGTACAGCGTTTTACTAGGACCACCTAAACAAAAGTCTGGTACTGCTTCCTTAGTACCTAAGTCTGCTGTTGCCAATCCTTGGCACCTCTTAATCCTCGGCAGCAAACAGCTTAAGTTAACCTAAGTTAGGTTAGGTTTGGATACGCACCTTGTGCGGGCATCGCTCCGCTGGCGGTCCGCTTTGTCTTGGGAAGTTGGAATATAAGGGGGGGCATTCGATAGCGCCAAAAACCACAAGCGCCAACGCCGCAAGCGCCCGTCCGTAACCGCCAAACGAGAAAAGTCGCTAACGCAAAAGTTCGTATAGGTTAGGTTAAGTTAGGTTAGGTTAAGTTAGGCTAGGTTAAGTTAGGTTAGGTAACGTTATTGTTGCGGTTAAGAACTTTGGCGTTTGCGACTTTTCTCCTTTGGCGGTTACGGATTGGCGCTTGCGGAGTTGGCGCTTGTGGTTTTTGGCGCTTATGACAGCTACCCGAATATGAGAGGTGAGACATATCTTTTCAATTATTAGTGTATTGACTTTTCCAGGACAAGATCCGATACACTGGAAAAAATTAGCGAATTCTGCGAAAAGCTTTCGGGAATCCCTGCAATCCCACATCCAATGTGATGACTGTGGGAGCAGCGGCAACGGTGGCGCAGCTGTGCGGCGGCGACAATGCCATTATTTCAGCGATTTAGTCAGTTTCACGCGATCGTCCGCGCTGCGCAGTAAACCGCAGGAGAGGATGCTATATATTCGAACATGGTGGACATATCAACCGTATGAGCGGACCCGCCATGCGGTTACGCGATGACCCTATGAGTTTTGGTGATAAGAAATTACAAGATAATTCTGTATGTTGTGGTCCAGTGGAAAACCGTGTAGTTTTGGGGATTGGGCTGGAACAAGTGATATAAAAAGTGACGACAAATTTGGATATAAACATTCAACAAGGTTTGTGTTGTACTTCGAATATTGCATTTTTTAACTCTTAAGTAACCTTCCGTTGCCTAGTTCGGCGAGGCACAAGGAACTTAACCTAACTTAAGCAATGGTCGCGTAGCCTGATGTTGCTCACTTATAGTTTTCAGACAAGCGGCATCAGGCTTGCGGCGACAGCCATGCAGTGCCGAAGCGAACTGAGGCACTCGGTATCTAATTCAGGTTCGTAATTCAACCAACGGATTGTGATGTGCCGACGTGATGTACCGGATGTTGGTTCTTTATGCAAATATATTTAATGAAAAAAAAAATAATAATAAACTACATTTTTTTGGTATGATTTTAACAGATTAAATTTCTGAAATATTGCAACTACACGAAAGCATTAGTTGAACTGATTGTGAGAAAACATTGGAAGTTGGGAGTGGGAGTGAGAAAATGAAGAAGCTTGGCATCAAATTCACAGACAAAAAAAGGCAACTGGAGCCCCTTGTTAGTTAAACAAGCAGCCGCATTTCAAAACGGCCTTCAACTCATTCCTGTGAAAAGAACCGCTTAAAAACGGTAATTTTATAATAAAGCTACAGGATTGTTGAAAAAAAAACAAGTTAAAGTTGGTAACAAAATTAGTTGTTATTGTCATTAGAAGTGCTCTGCATCTTGTAAACTATTGTTAAAATACTCTCCGACTTTGGATTTTCCATCTACAGGATGAGCGATCCTCCTTAAACTTTTCATCTCATCACGGTTTCAAACGAAGCACAACTGCTTAGGTTATGTTACCCTAGGTTAAGTTACGCTTGTTGCCTTGCACCTCTGCCACTGCTCTAACTGGCGCCAAGCTCGATTTATACTTCTAATCTCAAGGTCACAGGACTCAGGACTTACGTCCATGTTCGAGGCGTTTTGACGAAAACGGTTTAAAAGTTAACATTTAATTTAATATTACAAAACCATATAAATTTCATTCAAAATGCACCTTAAAAAAAGGAACTTACGTTAAAAATTCAAATTTTAATTTTGACTCATAGCCTTTCTGATTTTGTAACCCGACTTCTGGACGCGATTTAATTAACCCACTACCACCCAGCGATGCCGTTGGGGAACAGAAAAAATATTTTAGAGGATTTTTTCAGAACAGTATTGTTACATTTTAAAAAATACCAGCTCTCTGGAAACCTGAAATTTAATTACCGGTATTTAGGCATTTTCTAAGGCTTAAAATTGCATATTTTAATGGGGAAAATCCTTTCATTTTCTCTTAAGCTGAATTTAACTCCAAATACTTTGGGCTGTTATGCGTTAACAAGGTCTTAAAGCTGACAAGCTCATTGATAGGTTCTGACAATAACAATATTTGTTTTGCAATTTTTGAGCGCGCGCTCGTCCTTATGTTCACAATTTGTTGAAAATCTTTTACGGGAATCTTAAGTTAGAAGGCCTTTAAACGGACTTTTTTTGTGCAGATTCATATTTTCTGTGCATTAAGCATATTTGACATTGTGCACATTTGATAAAGCCCTGTAGGATAACCACAAGCCGCAAATTAGAATTCAGAGGCAGTTGGACCGTTTTACGAATCAGGGCATAACTTTGCACCTTCCAACAACAGGTAAAACGAGTAATTAGTAAGTTTATAAACAGTGTACAGGACACCTTCTTAAGGATTCCATCCTACCTTGAGAGTTTTCTTGCATTTAGTAGGGAGCATTTGTTTCCTCTCCTTATGCTTTGATGTTCTTAACAGCGCACAACTGTTAATCTTATTAAAAAGATTGTTTTAGTGGTCACTTTGTAATGAGATTACGCGATTAAATTTTGAAAAATACAAATCCTACAAATATTTTTTTAAGATACAAGTATTACTAATAAATATTTTTAGGGATGAATTTAAGTACCAACTCCATCTGTTGTTGTGCAATAGTGTCACACAAAGAAGTTTTTGGAGGTATCTTAACGATCTGAGTAAGCGATTTCCACCTGTGATGTCAGAAGACCGGAATGAACCAAAGGTGTAAAGGTACTTGGTGTGACGCATGAAAAAGCATTGTTACCCTGTATTTTTACGATAATGATCATTGCTATTAGTAGAATCTCTGCGCAAGGAGGCTTTCAAATATTTTAAAGGTGTTAAGTTTGCAATTCAGTTGTGTTTAGAATACTGTGTAGCAAAGAAAAAGAAGAAGAAAAAACTCAATGAGCGTGGGCGATCCACACTTGATGTTCCCACAATTACTAATCCATGGGGAAAACCGCTCATTTTCTACCTAAAGTCAGGCTTAAATTCGCGGTTATAATAACGAGTTGGGTGAGTAAAATTACCTGTTAGGTCCCTATCCCTTAGGAAATTTATCAATGTCGTATGATTTTTTCGGGAAATTCCCTTTTCAATTTCCCATTAGGGAATTCATCCAACCCTGGAATTATGACAGGTTGCATTTTTAACGTACAGTACCTCCTTTGTTCTACCTTCCGTCACCACGGAGGGATAAACTCTAAATTTGAAATAGTCATTTTTTGACTAGTTGATTTAGTCATTTTTGGTTGACTATTTAATTTAGTCATTTTTAAATTCAGTTTAACATTGTCGAAATCGACTTAGATTTAGCGGTTAAAACATTTCTACAACTTCTAGTATTAATATTTTCTTGTACTAATATTAGTTTGGTCTGCGAGTCTAAATAAGGTCATTTTTTCTACTCTTACTATTCAGCGAGTTCTTTTCTCACTATTTAAATAGTCATTGTGGACTGGAATAGTCAAAATTGACTAATTGAAGTATTAAAATGTTAGCTATTATAAACCTTAGACAAATTTGACTATTTCTAAAAGTAAGCTGTAAATGACTAATTGAATAGTTAAAAGTGACTAAAGAATAGTCATTTTTGACTAAAAAATAGTCAAAGTTGACTCATGAAAACATGAAAACTTTAGCTGCTATTCTTAAGTCAAAGACCATTTCACATTTATAGTGTAGTGAAGCAAAGCACAAGGCATATAACATCACCTAAACTGAAGCTCACAAAAAGCATGATTCCGCCAGAAAGTAAGCCTTGTCTGGCTTGGTGATAACCGAGCGGAGCAACAGCGGACCGCGGCACGAGGCACTTATGCCGCGCAGCTTTAACCTAATTCGCACGACCGTAAGTAGTTCAACCTCCGGTAGAAGCACGGTGAAAACACGAGAGTCGAAAAATCCACCCGCAAGTGCGTGTGTCCTAACACTATAATGAAAAAGTCATCTTGAATCAGCAGATTTACCCAATAAAATATTAACGACTTCTAAGCTCTTCAGTGGGAAACAGCATGTTGTGTGCCTTGTGATAAAAGGCACTAATCACCATGCAAAACCACGTCTATTGCCTAGGATCCTTGAAAACATGCTTGGGAATATTTTTAGAATGTAACTCGAGTTTGATGACGGATAGCTGTGTAAAATGGGTTTGTTTTTGAGTTCTAAGAAGTAAACTTTTAGATCATCTCTATCAAATAATTTTAATCCACACGAAAACTTACCTATAAATTTTGATTTTAACGCTTTCGTTATCTTCTGTTTAGATACCGGTGAATGAAAATTCGATGTCAGTTCTAATCACAACTTGGCTACCAATTTTTAAGTTTAACTTTTTAACTTAAATGTTTCAGGAGTTTGAAAAGAGTTTATTTTTTTGGTCAGTTCTATTTGCACGTCGATGTTAATACAAGGGGAGACTTGAACGCACGGAAACCAACTTAATGCATTTCGAATGGCATGTGACTTAATCGCATGGAAACTTACCTAATAACTTTTAAATGAAGCAGCGTGTAAATAGTTCTTTTTTTTTGTATTTTTATAGCTTAAGTTATTCTAACTGTACTGTTAGTAATCCCTAAAATCTACCCGCGCTTCATATAGTTTGTTAATAATCAAATACATAGTGAAAGGTGTTTTGCTACAAAGTTAAGGATTAGGAACAGATTTTTGGCGAATTTAACCAATACCGCATTTTTAGCTTCGGATTTATCTTTTTTTTTTTAAAAAAAACAACATTATGTATCATTAATCTTCATGACGTGATTGAATGTTGTTAGGAAAAACCTTTTTTATTGTGAATCAAGCCCTGACAAGTTATTTTAGATGTAAACGTTCACAAAAACATCTATCGGAAACATGAACGAAGGTGAGTCCTACATGTACCATTATAATGAACATATCTGAGTAATAGGCGTTATGCACTTAAGAAGATTAATGACCAACATTGACACATCGAGAGGTTTGTTTAGAACTCACTTGTCAGTTTAAACTGAGGTCCTGGATATGTTACCTCAGCTTTGGTATCACACCACGCACACTGATGAAAAAATAGATGCTTCGTACGTTCCAAGATTCAAAGTTGAAAGGTGAAGTTTCACATTGCATTTGTGTTCCAGCTTTCGTTGCCACGTTGAGTCGAGTGGGACACCAAGGCACTTTACCTTACACTTTTCCAAAATACGCGGCCGTGGTCGTTCATATAAGATGATGAAAAATTGAAACACGTTGGATCATGGCGGTGGAAAATCCAACCTTCGAAAATCGATGGCCGCAAGCATTAACCGTCCAGTTGCGAGTGGCGTTTTTCATAACCATCGAGTTTCAATTGCTGATTTCCGTGCCAAATTGTTGCGCGTCGCAAAACGGCCTCCGTTTCTGTCGCTACAAAAAAAATATTTTTCGGCCAACTCGCGTTGCGATGGATGGATATTGTAGACGGAAATCTACTTTACAGTTTCAACCCATCAAAACACAAATTGGCTGAAGAATAAAAATTTCTGTAGCGAGAGAAAAGTAGACCGTTTAGTAAAGCGCAGCAACTTGAGAGTTCACGGAAAATAAAAGGTTTTGTTACGGCAACAAAATTAGGGACAACAAATATTTTTTTTGTTGCAGCAACCAAACGTTTTGTTGATAGAACTATACATTTTGTTGTTGTAACAAAACATTTTTGTTATCCCTATTTTAACCAATGATTTTGTTGGTATAACAAAACCTTTTATACCGTGTGCACAAATGATGCGTAGTGTGAAAGCACATGTCACTAGCAAGAAAGCTCAGCCACAACTGGGCCAAACTGATTTCCTATATGAACGTATGAGCTGAAACTTGTTTTATGTTTGCAGGTACTCTCGCACCCGGGATGACTTCAACCTTTTACACTGTCCTGATTTTCATCCTCCCAACAATATGTGCCTTAGACATCGACTACCAAAAAATTACTTCGTAAGTAGTATTTAAACGAATCGCTACCAAAGACTATTTCATAATTTTAAATATTGCCCTGAATTTATGTACATTATCAGGAATAGGCGGCTTCTCCGCCCTTGAAGTACTTGTCAAAAATCAAAAATATTTTGCGAAACTACGCATAATTCTTACAGAAGACTGATTTAAGTGAATATTACATAAGTATATTTTGAATTTTGAGCTGTGTGAATTAGAATCATCAAGTTCTATCAACCCATGAGAATGCCTCCCATGAAAAAAATACCAAAACTATCTCGCCTAAAATTTTGTAAATTTGAATAACCTAACTTCCTGTTTCCATGAAAAGGCTTTCAAATCAGCTGAACGGGGAGAGCACACAGCACACCTAGAAAATTTACGTACTGAGAGTCACTATGCTTATTGAGTCCAGATCTTCAGTTGTCAAGGTCAGACTACTTTTACTTAATAGTTGTCCGATTTTAACGGCTAAAAGATATTGAAATTCAGCGCTAAAACGCGATTTTCAATGCTTACTTTCAAAGAGGACTAGGTCTGCGTGATAGACAAAGAATCTCTTTTTTTATGCAAAGGTTGGCTGAAAGAGTGTATTGCAATGGTTCTGTTATAGGTTCTGCGAAGGGGAACTATGCGAAGGGTGGAACTCTCCGGCCATGCGACACAATGCGCCATGCCAATGTGACCGCAACTGTCGCCTGTACGGAGACTGCTGCCGAGACTCCCCGTTCTTCAAAGCGGACAGCCCGCCTACAGAAGTGACGTGTGTCAACCTCCCTGCGGCCATTGGCTTCAATCGCTGGACGATGATTGCCTCTTGTCCTGCTGAAGCCACTGAGGACGAACATCGCCTCTGCAGGACCCTCAACGAAGAAGATCCGATCTTGAGCATGATTCCCATCACCATCACTTCGGCAGATAACTCTTCTGTCGTATTCAGAAACATCTACTGCGTTCGCTGTAGCAATGTCGAACCAGTCCACTACAAACTTTGGGATGCTAAGTTCCGGTGTGACAATACCTCAGCGAGAATCGTTGATGGGGTGAAGACAGACAATATGGCACACTGGGATAGCGTGAAGAGGAAGTGGATGTATGCTGAGGAAGGTAAAATAGCTGAATGTGACATGATATTCGCGAAAGACTACGAAGACAAAGTTAAATACCACTACAGATCGTGCGAACCTGTTGTGGATACGTGCCCATCTGGTTTGTGGTCCTCATCAGTAGCGAACCTCTGTAAGAGTTACACTGCGATGCTGAGAAGTGGATTCAGTACCTACAAGAATCCTTACTGTCTCATGTGCAATGGAGGAGATCCTGCTGAAGCATGCAAGAAAAAGACTGTGGGTTTCGGAATCGCGAAAGAACAACCTCCTGTGGTTGCGAGGTTCCCTGCGTCTACCGGTCCTCCGTCAATCAGTGAAGCCGGAGGGGCTTCAAGAGACTCCGATGTACCCATGAGTACCCCCCTCTCAGTCGAGAGGGTATTCAATTTTTTCGAGAGAGGAATCGATACATTGTTTAAAGTTAACGACGATCATCTGCAGTGTTTCCAAAGCAAGACTTTTGATCCGTCGCTCAATGCATGCAGAAGATTGCTGATTCGATCCCCCGGCTACGAGTTGAAGGCGAGAATCGATACTTGCAATGCGACTATCATAGACAAAGATCTGTTCTTCCTCTCTGAAGATAACCAAACTGTGACTGTACCGAAGTACGATCGTGTCTATAAGAAGGGCATGTTCCGTTTAACAAGATCCGGAAAGTTGCTGTTGTGCGAAGACGATGTACCGCGACAGCCGCCCCGTTCAACTTATGCGCTCGTAGTTGGAGTCATTACTGTTCTCGGACTGAGCTTGTCTATCGTATTCCTCGTAGCTCACCTTTGTGCTGTTGCGCTAGTCTCGGAACTCCGGAACCTTTCTGGCATGAACTTAGCTTCGCTGTGCCTCGCACTGCTGGGAGCTTACATATCCTTTATTGCCGGAAACATTCTTCGAACATCCGCGCCAACTGCGCAGAACTGGTGTTACCCTGTGGCCATCTTCACCTACTACTTCTTCATGGCAGCTTTCTTCTGGATGTTCGTCATGGCTTTCGATGTGTGCCGAGTCCTGAGAGCATCAGCTAGATACTTGCAAACGACGAGCGGACTCAACTGGAGACGGTTCTCTGCATACTCAGCTGCAGCATGGGGATGTCCTATCATCTTGGCTGTCACTGCTCACCTTATCGACACATCTCGGCCGGGTTGCATCGACGAACGGTTCCGACCGAAGTTCGGATCACAAAACTGCTGGTTCGGAAGTCTAGAATCTCTGATGGTGTTTTTCGTGATCCCTCTGGGAGTCGTCATGACGCTCAACATCTCTTTCTTTGTGTACGCCGCCATAGTCACATCAGAAGATCTTTCGGGACATCGTAAGCACCTAAAAATATGTTTTAAGCTCACAGTAATGCTCGGTTTGACTTGGGTAATGGGCTTACTAGCTAGTGTACTCAATAACCACATTCTTTGGGTAGTTTTTTCAATTCTCAATACACTCCAAGGGTTATTTATCTTCATTTCGTTTACGTTGACCTCTAAAGTTGCGAATGGCGTTTCTGAGAGACTCGGTTGGTGCAGAAGTTGTCGTAAATCCAAATTACAACCGCCTACAATGAAAGGTGCATCGTCAAACATGACTATTAATATGATACTGAACTCCAGCACGTCGTCTAAAGAGGAACAAGCTATACCTGAAAAAGTAACTCAAGCGAAAACCTGAGTAGTATCACCTGCCCAAAATTTCTTGTCCGGATGTGATCCAATTGTGAGTCCTCATCGGGATCTGAAAAAAATGGTTCCACGAGCAGGTGAAATGCCGAAAGTACAATCTACTATGATATGAGAGTACTCTCATGACTTGGCTCTGATATTTCAAGATCTAATTCAGACCTTTCAAGATACACTTATCAGTCAGAATTCTGATATAGCTCGATGGCCACAATCACTACCCGTCCAGTTCCGAGTCGCGTTTACCGTAACCACATCTTATTTCCATAACCGTTTTCCGTACACGTCAAGTTGCTGCGCCTCGCCAAACGGCCTACTTTTCCGTCACTAAATATTTTTTTATTATTCGGCTAATTTGCGTTTTCATGGGAGGAAAGTGTAGACAAGACTTCTTTCTACAATATCCACCCAACAAGATACAAATTGGCATTTTTTTCTGTCGGCAGAAAAGTAGGCCGTTTTGCGAGGTGCAGCAACTTGAAGCAACAGAAAACGGTAATGAAAACTAAATATGATTACGGAAAATGCGATTCACTACTGGACAATTAATGCTTGAGGGAAATTGAACTATCAGTACCTGATGAACCATCTAGCATCTTATATTATCCTTCGATGTCGTTTATAATGTCTTGGTTCAGTAGAAATTTGATCATTTTATACTTTTAACAGTTTATTTACCATCAGGAATCGAGAGACCTGCAATAGGACATTGACCTTTTGCCTAAACCTGATAAATATTTATCAGGGTTTGTGTTACGACATAATACAAAAAAAATCGTCAGTACCTAATAAAAAATTCATCAGGATCCGATAAAAAAATAGGACCTGAACTAAAACGTGTCTGTATCAGGCCTTCGTTTAGGCTAATTGCGAGGGGCTAGATCACTTATACCCGGAGAAGACGTTTCTATGTCTTTTTGAATTTCAATACTCTGAAGCTACTCTAAAAAGAATGAGGACACCATTTTTGGTTATGACTTGAAACTTTTTCCACTTTTCCACTCTACAAACCTAAGCGCACGCTTTTAATTTACTATTTCTGTAGTGCTCCCACCTTTGGTCACATAAGCATCGCTTTCCTGTGCTCTACAGCAACGTTGGGAGCTGCATTAGTTCGTATTACGATAGAGTGCATGAAAGTGGTGAAGATGCAATGGAGGTGCATTACATCAATGCACCAAAAAGTGCACTAAGGGTGACTACAAGAACAGTGAATTGAGAGCGTACTTAGATTTGTGTTGTAACCAAGTGATAAATTGTGCGCATACACTGTAAGGCTGGTAAAAAAGTTTGAACATTGGCTGTCTTTGCCTTTAATTAAAAAAAATGAAAGGCGCCACAAATAGTTCAAAGCCCAACGTCTCCGGAATTATCCTGTTGAAATAGCGCGCACTAATATGTTGCACTCACTTAGGCGGTATGTAAAGAGAGAATAGTACAACATTAGAAACGCGAGTTAAGTCGTTTGGGATGAGGCTACAGGTTTTGAAAAACAGTTTTTCCGCTGAACTTCCCTGCGGGAAATGTGGTATGCAGTAACCTGAAAATTGCCTATGCATCCATGTGCAACCATTTTCATACGGCAGACACTTCCTTCGGTCAAAAATATTCTGTCACGTTCTGATCAGATTCGGATTAAAAAAAATAAAAATAAAATTAAATAAACAAAAATCCGACAGATTTTGCATGTTAGGCACTCTTACTTTCAATGCTGTACCTGAAATTTTCTTCATAGGCTATGCTTATTTTTATTTATTTTTTCAATGATGATTGGTTGGTCCTATTCACAGGAGAAATTGACATATGTTTGCTGTGTTTTCTAAATAAACAAATTTGAAAATCGAAAATCAGGCTTAAGTTTTACCACTAATATCACGTACCTAGTTGGGCTTGGAATTTATAATTCGATTCCCCAGGTCGACTAGCGAAGCGGAGCGAGGCACAGGCTACCAAACCTATCTCACCAATAGGTTGCCATATTATCACTTATCGGCAGCAGCAGCCTACCGCCAAGAGGTAAGGTGCATCAGGCCATTTCATCATGCTTGCGACGGACGAGGGAACGACAGCAGAGCTACACGCTCAAGGCACTTAAAGAAGCTGAATCAACGGTTGGGCCTCTTACTCCACGGCTCCTGCAGCCTGACGCCTAGTGGTAAGCGGCATCCGGCTTGGCTGTGGCTGAGCGGAGCAGGGGACCGTTGTGAAGCTTCACTAGTCCTCGGATATCCCAGCCTAATCCACGTGCTTGCGAGTCGCTAATCCTTACAATGCAAAGAAAGCAGTTACACTATGGTGAAAAAATACACAGACGAAAAACATTCCCGACCGAGAGCATAGAGGACATTTTTTTTTCAGTCTGAAAATATTGCAAGTCACTACTCAAAATAATTGGTCTGACAATAACCCAAAGCAAAGTTTCAGAGAAATCTATTACTCTCCAGATTGTCAGAGGTTTTGAGAATAACGACTACATTCGGGATCCAAGATTCACTGTAGCCGCAATACTTAAAGCTTACATTATTTCTTTAATTGTAGGGGTCACCTTCAGGGGCTAAGATTGTTGCTTGTGGCGTTGCAACCGCACTTTTTTTTCCCATTTGGGGAATTTGGGTTCCTGCTAGATAAGTCCTCTGATACCTACTGATATCTATGATATCATTCACCCCATAACTCGATAGTCGCATTTTTAACAACCATCGCTCATGACCGATTTTACTCACAAGTTTGGTAATTGATCTGATCTTAAATGAAATTCCTTCCGTAGTAGCTACTATTATTTTATTAATAGAGATCCTATTTATTTTCGTAAAATGTACAGCACTTTTGTCTTTAAATATGGTTGTCTAAGAGGCTTTAACGCGGTCGATTTCAAAGGTTGCGCTCTCCACCTTGTCCCACCTTTCTTAGCAGAGCTTTTTGTTAGCGGAACAACAGAGAAGCGAGGCACAAGGCATCTAACCAGGACCTATCTTTGCTCATGAAAACTACGTTACCTATCATCTCTCACTTCGGTCGGTTGTCACCAACTCTGATAGCGCTTCGCTCACTTCTCGGCGACAGTAAGCGGCATAACGCTTGGAGACAGTTATGCTAAGCTAGGTCATGCTTCGGCCCACTGTCGTCCGCTCGGCTTCACATCGGAAAGGTATGACACGAGGAGTATCAAATGCAAACAAAAATTTTTGTTAAAAAAAACTCGCAAAAAGGGCCAGTGTTGATTGGTATTCTAGCCGCGTTGTCGCTTTTCCCGGAGTTTAACTTCCGATGCAGTTATACTTCTTTCCAAGGACGTCAATGCAAATGAAGAATTAGCTGCTTTTCGAGGCGCTCCCTCATTCCTAGACCAGACAAAACATTTATGGAGATCCCTTAACGCCTATGAGCCGATCTGAAAGATTGAGAACCTAAGGACGAGTCTCATTAACGGGAGCGCCACTAAATGAGGTGAACGAATTACTTAAAATATTTTCGCGATGAGGTCAAAGCCCAGAACGATGAAAACGAGTTTAATTTTTTTTCCCTTTTATCAAGCATCAAAAAAGGATCGAGGAATAATTGCTGTAATTTGTGGATTAGTAAATATTTTTTTTAAAAGTCATGCGTTAAGAAATTTTTCCAATAATAAAATAGTCCTTGTAGAAATATCTTTTTACCTTATGTACATAAAAATGCATGGTCAAGAAAATCGGCCAGTGACGAAAGAGAGGCTGAAAATTTACCCTTTCCTCGGGAAGAGGACTAAAGAAATAATTTTCTGAAGAAAACGGGATCTTTTAATAAATAATATAGAATAGAATCGTTGTGATGCTGTGAGATGTAAAGGAGAGTCTTTGAAACTGGGAAACCTGGACTTTTAAAAGTCCCATAAAAAATATTTTCAAAACTACTAACGCGTCGCTGAATTGATGACAGGATTTTTCCAGCATTTTTTTTTGCAAGGGCCAGAAAAGCAGGAGAACGCCTCTCAAGATTCCGCTTCTTCCTGACGGAAGTTCCAGGGCCACAGTTCTCAGAAGTTCCTAAGCTATGAAGTTCTTCTGTGTCGAGGTTCTCGACACACGATCGCGACACACCCGACTTTCCCATCGTAACGGAAATCAGTTGCTCTCCTAAAGCCTATAACCGTACTGAAGAACGCTGGTCCGACAATCCACAGCATATCCATACATGGATTTCCAAAAATCCTCGGATATCGAAATGGATATCCATGATTTTTGGATGTCAGTCTTTAATTGTCCATACAAGTGTGGATATCTAAGTAGTATAGGCTATGAGAGAGCGAGCACACCCCCCCTATGAGAGAGCGAGCACACCCCCCAGCACAGCACAGGGTCAGACCAGCACAGCACAGGGTCAGACCAGCACAGCACACGGACAGACCGGCACAGCACAGGGGAAGACCAGCACAGCGCAGGGCAGTTGCCGAGGTAGCGCAGCGCAGTTGCCGAGGCAGCGCAGCGCTGTGCTGGTCTTCCCCTGTGCTGTGCCGGTCTGACCCTGTGCTGTGCTGGGGGGTGTGCTCGCTCTCTCATAGGGGGGGGTGTGCTCGCTCTCTCATAGCCTATACTACTGGTGTCGCATCACGTTCGGCGACTTAAGCCTTCTTTAAGTATTTTACGGATTAAATAAGTTTCGGTCAAATGAGCCATGACGTATGCGAGATAATAAAAAGTCTCAGTAAAGAAAGTATCGG